>WBZP01004440.1_pt1 | contig 14617 bp, 12 predicted proteins | sample 5204301 | NCBI WGS metagenome assembly WBZP01 (sample SAMN12412401, study PRJNA552823) | activated sludge metagenome | isolation source: activated sludge from nitrification reactor of wastewater treatment plant... | place: USA: Pennsylvania | collected 2017 | reverse complement strand
TAGCGCTCTTCGTATTTCGCGATCGCCAGCAGCCGGTACATGTCGTAGATCTGTTCCTCGGTCATCCCGACCGCCGCGGGGATGTGCGGCTGGGTCTCCCGGCCCAGGTTCACATCACGCATATAGGAGCGCATGGCCGCCAGCCGGTGCAGCACGGCCTCCACCGCCCCGACATTGCCCGCGGTGAACAGGCCGGCCAGGTATTCGATCGGGATGCGCAGGGCATCCAGTGCGCCGAAGAGATTGCCCAGGTCCTCGCCATCGTGTCCGTCCCGGCTGACGGCATCCACCACCGGGGACAGCGGCGGGATGTACCAGACCATCGGGACGGTGCGGAATTCCGGGTGCAGCGGCAGCGCCACGCGGAATTCGTTGATGAGCGCGTACACCGGTGAACGTTGCGCCGCGGCGATCCACTCATCCGAGATGCCCTCCGCACGCGCGCCCGCGATCACCTCCGGGTCGTTGGGGTCCAGCAGGATCTGACGCTGCGCCTCGTAGAGGTCGTGCTCGTCGGGCACCGAAGCCGCTTCCAGCACCCGGTCCACGTCGTAGAGGACCAGACCGAGGTACCGCAACCGCCCCACGCAGGTCTCCGAACACACCGTCGGCAACCCGACCTCGATGCGCGGGTAACACAGCGTGCACTTCTCGGCCTTGCCCGTCTTGTGGTTGAAATAGACCTTCTTGTACGGGCATCCGGAGACGCACATCCGCCAGCCCCGGCAGCGGTCCTGATCGACGAGCACGATGCCGTCCTCGCTGCGCTTGTACATCGCACCGGACGGGCACGACGCCACGCACGCCGGGTTGAGGCAGTGTTCGCAGATCCGCGGCAGGTAGAACATGAACGTCTCTTCGAGTTCCAGCCGCACCTGCTCGCCGACCTTCGCGAGCACCGGGTCCTGCGGGACGATCTCCGGGGAGCCGCCCAGGTCGTCGTCCCAGTTGGCCGACCAGGAGACCTTCATGGGCTTGCCGCTGATCAGACTGCGCGGCGGCGCCACCGGCATCTGTTCACCCAGCGGCGCCGACGTCAGGTTCTCGTAGTCGTAGGTCCACGGCTCGTAGTAGTCGTCGATGGACGGCAGCTTGGGATTGGAGAAGATCCGGGCCAGCTTGGCCAGCCGGCCGCCGTCGCGTAACTTCAACCGGCCCTTGCGATCCCGGATCCAGCCGCCCCGCCAGCGGTCCTGATCCTGGTAGGCCCGCGGGTAGCCGAGCCCGGGCCGGGTCTCGACGTTGTTGAACCACACGTACTCCGTGCCGGAGCGGTTGGTCCAGGCCTGTTTACAGGTCACCGAACAGGTGTGACACCCGATGCACTTGTCCAGGTTCATCACCATTGCCATCTGCGCCATGACCCGCATCAGTACTGAACCTCCTGCGAACGCCGACGGACCACCGTCACCTCGTCGCGCTGATTGCCGGTGGGACCCAGGTAGTTGAAGGCATAGGCGTGCTGGGCGTATCCGCCGGCCAGATGGCTGGGTTTGACCAACAACCGGGTCAGTGAATTGTGTATGCCACCGCGACGGCCGGTGGTCTCGGTCAGCGGTACGTCGATGGTGCGTTCCTGGGCGTGGTAGACGTAGACCACCCCCTCGGGCATCCGGTGACTCACCACCGCCCGGCACACCACCACGCCGTTGCGATTGACCGCCTCCAGCCAATCGTTGTCGCGCACCGAGATTTTCGCGGCATCGGCGGGACTCATCCACATGGTGGGCCCGCCCCGTGACAGCGACAGCATGAACAGATTGTCCTGATACTCCGAGTGGATCGACCACTTCGAGTGCGGCGTCAGATAGCGCACGGTGACACCCAGTTCATTGTCGCCCAGCGCGGGTTCGCCGAACAACCGCGCCATGTCCAGCGGTGGACGGTAGATCGGCAGCTGCTCGCCGAGCTCCTCGAGCCAGTCGTGATCGACGTAGAAGTGCATCCGCCCGGTCAACGTGTGGAATGGCTTGAGCTGCTCGATGTTCACCGTGAACGGCGCATACCGCCGACCACCGGTCTCGCTGCCGGACCACTCCGCGCTGGTGATCACCGGCACCGGCCGGGCCTGGGTGTCGGCGTAGCTGATCCGCCGTTCCTCACTGCCCTCGGCGAGATGGACCAACTCGCGTCCGGTCCGCCGTTCCAGCTCACGGAATCCCTCCACCGCCAGCCGGCCGTTGGAGGTGCCCGACAGGGCGAGGATGACGTCGGCCATCCGCTCGGCGGTGGTGATCGCCGGACGCCCTTGGGCCACTCCGGAATTCAGCACGCCGAATTTCGCCGCGAGTTGCCCCACCTCGACGTCGGGATGGGTGGTGATGCCCTTGGTGGTCAGACCGAGCTTCTCGGTGAGCGGCCCCAGGGTGCCCCACTTGTCGGCGATGGCCCCGTAGTCGCGTTCCACCACCGCCAGCGGACCCATGGTCTTCCCGGGCACCGGCGTCTCTCCCTCGACCCGCCAATCATGCTCGGTCCCACCGGGGTACGACATCGCGCCCGGGGTGTCGTGCTGCAGGGTGCCGAGCACGACATCCGTGCGCGTGCCCAGGTGCCGGCCGGCGAGCCGACTGAACGCCACCGCGATGGCGCCGAAGGCATCGAAGTCCGACCGGGTCTCCCACGGCGGGTCGATGGCGGGGCTGAACGCGTGGATGTACGGATGCATGTCGGTGCTCGACAGGTCCGCCTTCTCGTACCAGGTGGCCGCGGGCAGCACCACGTCGGACAGCAGGGTGGTCGAGGTCATCCGGAAATCCACCGACATCAGCAGGTCGAGCTTGCCCTCCGGGATGTCGTCGGACCAAATGATGTCGTTGGGCCGCAACGCTTCCGGGGTGGGCGTTGCCTGCAGATTGGAGCTGGTGCCCAGCAGATGCCGCAGGAAGTATTCATTGCCCTTGCTGGACGAGCCCAGCAGGTTGGCCCGCCAGATGTTGAGCACGCGGGGCCAGTTGCGCGGGTTGTCCGGGTCGGTGACGGCGAGCTTCAGCGCACCCGAGCCCAGTTGCTCGGCCACATACTCGGGGATCTCGCGCCCCTGAGCTCGCGCCTCGTCGGCCAGATCCAGGCTGGAGCGATCGAACTGCGGGAAGAACGGACTCCACCCCATCGCCGTGGCGGAGGCCAGCACATCCATGGTGTGCCGATCGCGGAACCGGCCCCGGCCCACCGGACTCGCCAGCGCATCGGCCCGGTAGCCGTCGTAACGCCACTGATCGGTATGGGCGTACCAGTACGACGTGCCGGCCATCTGGCGCGGCGGGCGTGACCAGTCCGTCGCCATCGCCATGGTCGCCCACCCGGTCACCGGCCGGCACTTCTCCTGCCCGACGTAGTGGGCCCAGCCCCCGCCGTTGCGCCCCATCGAACCGGTCAGCAGCAGCAGCGCCAGCACGGCGCGGTAGGTGGCGTCCCCGTGGAACCACTGACAGATACCGGCGCCCATGATGATCACCGACCGTCCGCCGGATTCCTCTGCGCTGCGGGCGAATTCGCGGGCGATCCGGATGGCCTGGGCGGCCGAGACCCCGGTGATCGCCTCCTGCCAGGCAGGGGTGTACGGCGTCGAAGGATCGTCGTAGCCGGTGGGCCAGTCGCCGGGCAGACCGGCCCTGGCCACCCCATACTGCGCCAGCATCAGATCGAACACCGTGCACACCAGGTGCTCGCCGACCCGGCGGACCGGTACCCCGCGGCGCATGGTCTCGCCGTGTCCGTCCAGGGTGTCGAAGCGGGGCAGGGTCACCTCCGCGGTCTCGGCACCGTCCCGCGCCACGGTGAGCGTCGGGGTGATGTCGCCGAGATCGAGGTTCCACTTGCCCACCCCGTCATCGCCGTAGCGGAACCCGAGCGAACCATGCGGAACCACAACGGAATCCGTGCCGCCGTCCAGCAGTACCGGTTTGAAGGCGGCGTTCTCCTGCTCTGCGGCGACGCCGCCCAGATCGGCGGCGGTCAGGTTCTTCGCCGGCACCAGCGCACCGTCGCGCGCTTCCAGCTTCACCAGGAACGGGAGGTCGGTGTAGGTGCGGGCGTAGTCGACGAAGAACGGAACCCGCTTCTCGACAAAACATTCGGACAGGATCACGTGGCCCATCGCCATGGCCAGCGCGGCATCGGTGCCCGCAGCGCACGGCATCCACTCGTCCGCGAACTTGGTGTTGTCGGCGTAGTCCGGGCTGACCGTGACCACCTTGGTGCCGCGATACCGCACCTCGGCCATCCAGTGTGCGTCCGGGGTCCGGGTCACCGGGACGTTGGAGCCCCACATCAGCAGGTACGCGGCGTCCCACCAGTCGCCGGATTCGGGCACGTCGGTCTGATCGCCGAATACCTGGGGCGAGGCCACCGGCAGGTCGGCGTACCAGTCGTAGAACGACGTCATCACCCCGCCGATCAGTTCCACGAAGCGGGACCCGGCGGCATGCGAGACCATCGACATCGCCGGGATCGGCGAGAAACCGGCCACCCGGTCGGGGCCGTACTCCTTGATGGTGTGCACGTGGGCGGCGGCGATCATCTCGGTGGCCTCGGCCCAGCTGACCCGAACCAGACCACCTTTGCCGCGGGCCTGCTGATAGCGGCGCCGGCGCTGCGGGTCGGACTGGATCTCCGCCCACGCCGCCACCGGATCACCCAGGCGCGCAACGGCTTCCCGGTACATCTCTACCAGCACCCCGCGCGCGTAGGGATAGCGCACCCGGGTGGGCGAGTAGGTGTACCAGGAGAACGCCGCACCCCGGGGGCACCCGCGCGGCTCATACTCCGGACGGTCCGGGCCCACGGACGGGTAGTCGGTCTCCTGGGTCTCCCAGGTGATGATGCCGTCCTTGACGTACACCTTCCACGAACACGAGCCGGTGCAATTGACCCCGTGCGTCGACCGCACCACCTTGTCGTGGCTCCACCGGTCACGGTAGAAGGTGTCGCCCTCCCGGCCGCCCTGCCGCGTGACGGTCCGCAGATCGTCGGAAATCTCACCGGGCGTGAAGAACCGGCCGCTGCGTTCGAGCAGCTGCTCGACCGGACCGCCGATGCGAGGGGTCACGGGGTGACGTCCTTGGGCTCGGGCTCATGCGTGTGCAGGCGCACCGCGGTGAACACCAGCGCGATCAGCGCGGTGGCCACCAGCAGCGACAGGCCGACGGTGTAGTCCTGGCCCGCCGAGTCGTAGGTGGCGCCCATCACCAGCGGGGGGAAGTACCCGCCCAAACCGCCGGCGGCGGCCACGATCCCGGTGACCGAGCCGACCCGTTTCGCGGGTGCCCGGCGCGCCACCCAGGCGAACACGCCGCCGGTGCCAACGCCGAGGAATACGGCCAGCAGGGTGAAGGTGACCGCCGACCAGAGGTCCGCGGGTGGTTGCAGAATCGCGACGGCGGCCATCGTGGCGGTGCCCGCCAGCGAGGTCAGTACCACGATCTTGGGCGGTATCCGATCGGACAGCATCCCGCCGATCGGTCGCGCGATCACCGCGGCCAGGGCGAATGCGGCGGTTCGCGCACCGGCGTCCACCGCGGAGAAGCCGTAGATGGTCTTGATGTAGGTGGGCAGGTAATTGCTGAACGCCACGAAACCGCCGAAGACCACGGCGTAGAGGAACGACATCTCCCAGGTGACACGCAACTTCGCGGCGGCCAACAACTTCGGCACCACCGGGTCGGTGTTCGCGTGGAAGGCCGGCGAGTCGCGCAGCACCAGCAACGCGACCGCGGCCGTGGCGGCGAGGGCGACGGCGATGATGATGTGCGTCGTCATCAGCCCGAACCACCGGACGAACCGCGGCGTGAAGAAGGCCGACAGGGCGGTGCCCACCATGCCCGCGCCGAACACTCCCGTCGCGAAGCCGCGCCGGGCCGGCTCGTACCAATTGTTGGAGAACGGGATACCGACCGCGAAGATCGTGCCGGCCACTCCCAGGAAGAAGCCGAACAGGATCAGCAGCGGATAGGAGCCCATGGTACCGGCGATCCCCACCGCGAGGACGGGCACGATCGACGCGAGGGTGACGGCGATCAGCATCACCCGTCCGCCGAATCGGTCGGTCAGCGGCCCGCTGACCAATCGGCCCAAGGAGCCCACCAGGATCGGGGTGGCCACCAGGACCGAGGCCTGGGTGCTACTGAGCGACAATCGCTCGGCATAGGTGGTTGACATCGGCCCGATGAGGTTCCAGGCCCAGAAGTTGATCGTCGAAACCCAGGTCGCCAGAGCAAGGTTCAGACCCTGCCCGGCGTGGGTGGACGACGGGGCTGCCGTGGTCACCTGTTCAGCAAAGCACCCGAGGAGGACCGGACGGCGTACTTTGGCCGAAAACACACCGAACTGCGGGGAACGCCAATGCTCTGGCCCGCGACCGAGCCCCGGGTTACGGCTGCCCGAGCAGCATCAGCACCCGACCACGTGCCGTCGGATCCCCGAAATCGGCGAGGTCGAAGCCGTAGTAGGTGCGCTGATCGTCGGTAATGGCGTCAATCACCTTGCCCTGGGTGCGAATCCGGCCATCATGGACGTCCTCGAGCACGGCGCGGAAATCGGCGACGGCCATCGACTCGGCCAGCAGCACCGCCTGACCACCCCCGTCCAGGTCCAGCAGGACTCCCGCGCCGGCGTAGTTATTACCGCCCCGACCGGTGCCGCCGGGTGCCCAGTACACCGGGTCACCGACGATCGTGCCGACCACCCGGAAGTAGGACCCGCTGGGGGCGGCGGCGGTCAGCACCGGCAGCCGCGCGATCGCGCGGTGTTCGTCGAAGAACATGACCGCGATCGGGATGCCCGGGATCGCATAACACACGACCACCAACATCAGCACCGGCTTCCAGGCGATCTCCCACGCCACCCGGGGTGACACCGACGCCAGGTGGGCGCGCCCGAACCGGAAGACGTACCAGGCCAGCACCCGCGCCACCGCCATCAGCGCGATGATCACCAGCCCGGCGATGCCGGCGGCCCGGAAGTAGAACGTGCTGTCGCCCTGGTGGCGGGTGGCCAACACCATCGTCGCGGGGATGGGGGCGGTGAGCAGGAGCAGGAGCGCGTAGGACGGATGGCTGGTGAGGTAGTCGTAGCTGACCCGGGCACGGTTGTTGGCGACCATGACGTCGACGTCACCGATCGGGAGCCTGAACACCGGGGCCCAGGATCCCTCGACCACGCGTGGCCGCAGCAGTCCGCGTACGAAGAAGAACCCGGCCACCCCCGCCACCACCAGCGCACCCCAGAACACCCCGGGGATCCGGCCGCCGGTGCCGGGTACCCCGAATGCGCCCCGGATATCGATGACCTTGCCGATGAAGAACGCCAGCGGCATGACGAAAAGCAGCTCGCAGAGCCAGATTTGGATGAGTTGCGGTATCCGGCGCCCGACCCGATCGAACGCCAGCACGCCGGCCCAGAGGAACCGCAGGACGCCCATCAGGCGGTCGCCATTGCCGCGGTCAGATCCGGCAGCCAGGCGGTGTCGGCGGGCACCCAGGTCAGCCCGTCGAGGTCGTCGGCACCCACCCAGCGCAATTCCCGGTGGTCATGCGGATGGACGGTGCCGGCGACCAGGGCGACGCGGTAGGCCCGCAGGACCATCCCGGGGGCCAGGGTGACGTCGACCCCCAGACGTTCGCCGACGGCCACGTCGACGCCGAGTTCCTCGCGCAGTTCACGGACCAGCGCGTCGGCGTCGCTCTCCCCCGGTGCGGCCTTGCCGCCGGGTAATTCCCACCGGCCGGCCAGTTCCGGCGGGTGGCCGCGCTGAGCGACCAACAGCGCGCCGTCGACGATCAATGCGCCGGCGACGACGATCTGGTTCGTCATGGGCTGAGAGGGTATACGGTCGGGCATGGCCGTATTGAGCGATGAGCAGGTGGATGCCGCAGCGGCGACGCTGGACGGGTGGCAGCGTGCCGACGGTGCGCTGCGGCGCTCGGTGAAGTTCCCGACGTTCCTCGACGGCATCGATGCCGTGCGCCGGGTCGCCGAGCACGCCGAGGCCGCCGATCACCACCCGGATATCGATATCCGTTGGCGGACAATCACCTTCGCGCTGGTGACGCATTCCGAGGGCGGCATCACCGACAAGGACGTCGCTATGGCAGGAGATATCGACAGGATCGTCGGCCACCCGGGAACCTGAGCCGCACGGCGGCGACCCAGGCCAGCGTGAGCATGGTCGCCACGATGTAGACCAGGCCCGTCCACGCCAGGTACCAGGGCCGGCCGATCTGCCAGATGGTCGGCTGGGCGAAGCTGAGCAGCCACGGCACCCCGACGAGCGTCAACACCAGCCAGCCCCAGCCGAGCAGCCGCGCCTCGAACAGGTAGCGGTAGGGGCCGTGCAGCAGCCAGATCATCAAGGGCAGCAACCACACCCAGTGATGGGTCCAGGAGATCGGCGAGAGCAGGAGGCCGAAAAGCTGCACCACCAGCAGCAGGCCCAGCCGGTCCTGCCGGTCGGAATCGCTGGCGACTGCCCGCCAGGCCAGCCAGGCCAGCACCGCCGTGACCGCCAGGGCAGCCAGGACGGGTGCGCCGTAGCCGGCGTCGTGCCCGACGATCCGTGAGATCCCGCCCCGCCACGACTGATTGAACGATGTCCCGATGGGGCCCACCCGGCGCGCGTCACCGAGGAGTTCGGTGAAGTAGTAGGTGGCCTGGTCCCTGACCACCAGCCAGGACACTGCGACGGTCGCGGCGAACACGACGACGGAGAAGGCCGCCGCCGCCCAGCGCCGCACCCCCAGGAAGTACAGCCCGGCGACGGCCGGCGTCAGCTTGACCCCGGCCGCGAGCCCCACCAGCAACCCGGAGAGCCACCACCGATTGGTGTGCACCGCAAGCAGAATCAGCAACACCAGCACGACGTTGATCTGGCCGTAGTCGAACGTGCTGCGCAGCGGCTCGAGCCAGATGGCCACCGCCGTCCACAGCATCGCGGTGCGGATGCCGCCGATCACGCCCAGCAGCCGCTGACTGAGTCGCACCACGCCGTAGAGCGCCGCCATGATGCCCAGCTGCCAACCCAGGGCGACGACCCAGAACGGCAGGAACGTCAGTGGATAGAACGCCACCGCCGCGAACGGCGGATAGGTGAAGGGCAGCGGAAAGTCGGGGGTCTGGTCGGCGTAGACGTAGTCGTAGAGCGTGCCGGGCCGGTTGAGCGCATCGGCGCCGCCGAGGTAGACGTGCAGGTCGACGAAGTTCGCGCCGTTGGGCACCAGATAGGTCCAGGCCAGTCGCGCGACGACGCTGACGACCAGCACGGCCGGCGCCAGCTTGCTCATCGACCGACTGTAGCTCCACCCCGATCTGTTCAGCAGCCACGGCGAATGCCACTCGGCTTTTGGTCGCAGCCGCCGCGGCACAGATCGAGGGGCGGTTGGATCACCGTCTCCACTCGGGTCAGTAACGCTTCTATAAATGCCACACGTGTCACTTGAGTCCCACCAGTAACAAACTAACTTCGGGTGCATACCGCCCATCAAGTGATTGGAACGTCATGTCGCGAATCAAGACAGTGTTAACCGGCTCCGCCATTCTGGTGGGCTCATCAGCAGCTCTGCTGACGGGCGGGATTGCCAAGGCCGACCCGGCCCCGCTGCCCGTGCCGATGCCTGCCGTACCCGGCCTCAGCATGATCCAGGGCCTGATGGACCCGGGCAAGCTGCCGCAGGTGCTGCAGGCCGCGTCGTCGGTTCTCACCGGTGCGCCGGCCGCCCAGACCGCCGCAGTCCCGGCCGCGACGTCGCCGCTGGCCACCGCCACCCTCAACGGCATTCCGGGCATCACCTCCCCGGCCCTGCCCGCCGGCATGCCGGCCCTGCCCGCCGCGTCCGCGGGCATCGCGCCCACCGGGAACACCTTCCTGCCGGCCCAGCAGGTCGCCGCGCCCGCCGTTCCCGGCGCGTCGCAGTTGAGCCAGTTCCTCAACATCCCCGGTGATGTCGCCGCGGCGATGTCCGGGGCACCGGCCGTGCCGCAGACGGCACTCGCGCCCGCCGCAGCGGCCACGTCTCCCATCGGTGGCCTCGGGGCGCTCTTCCCGACCTCCGCGCTGCCCTGATCCCTCCACGACGACTGATTGGACGAACCGATGACACGCATCCGGTCCCTGCTGGTGACCACCACCGTCGCGATCGGCTCGGCATTCTCTTCGCTGGCCGTCTTGGCCGGCGGTGTCGCGGGAGCTGATCCCGCGGCACCGCTGCCCATGCCGATCGACGCCCTGCAGGCACCGGGGCTGTCGGCAATCCAGAGTCTGAGCCCGGCGATCCAGCAGGCCGCCTCGGATCCGTCGAATGCCGCCTCGATGTTGATGGCCGCTGCGCAGGCGTTCGCCGGAAACGCTGCGGCACCGGCGGATTCACGCAATCTGGCGTCTGCGGTCAGTCAGTTCGTCGCCGATCCGGTGGCCCACGTGGTGCCCGACGGCGTGGTCCCGGGCGCCGAGGCCCATCTGGCGCCCGGTGTCGACCCGGCCCATGCCGTCGGCCCGGCCCCCGACGCCGCTCCCCTGGCAGCACCGGCACCTGCCCCCGAGGGCGCCGCGCCGGTCGCACCTCAGGCCGCCTCTGTCCCGGCGCCCGCTCCCGAGGCCGTTCCCGCCCCGGCGCCGGCACCCGAGGTGCCCGTTGCCGCGCCGGCGGCGGTACCCGCACCGGGACCCATTCCCGACGCGCCGATCACGCAGGACTTCATGTACCCGTCGATCGGCAACGGCTGCCTGCCCGACGGCGGCGCGTCCATCGCCACGGCGATCTCGGTCGCCGGACCGGCCAAGATCCCGGCCCCGGGACCGGCGGCCGGGCAGACCGCCTACGTGTTCACCGCCGTCGGCACGTCGGCGCCGGCGGCCGAGCAGAAGCTCCCGCTGAACGTCACCTGGGTCAACCTGAGCACCGGCAAGTCGGGCACGTCGACGCTGAAGCCGCAGGCCGATATCAACGCCGCGGGTCCGACGACGCTGACCGCGATCGTCGACACGGGTTCGGGCAGCGTGATGTCGACGATCTTCGGCCAGGTCACCACCGTGGACAAGCAGTGCCAGTTCATGCCGACCATCGGGTCCACGGTGGTTCCGTAACCACGCACCGACGACAGAGCCACCCGGGTCTCGATGACCGGGTGGCTCTTTGGTTATCCCGCCCTCGAGCGGGTCAGCCCTTGGCGGCCTTCGCGGCCGCTTTCATCTGTTTCTTGTAACTGCGGACCTCGTCGAGCGATGCCTTGTCGCGCACATCGGCGACCGACATATGCGTGCCGGCCTTGCCATAGTCACCGGCGGCCTCGCGCCAGCCGGGTGCCTTCAGGCCGTACTGCTTGCCCAACAGCGCCAGGAAGATCCGGGCCTTCTGCTCACCGAACCCCGGCAGCCGCTTCAGCCGGATCAGGATCTCCCGGCCGTCCGGGTTGCCCTGTTGCCAGATGGCCGCCGCGTCGCCGTGGTAGTCGTCGACCAGGACGCGGGCCAGGTCCTGGAGGCGTTTTGCCATCGAACCCGGAAAGCGGTGCACCGCAGGGGTTTCCGCGCACAAGGCGGCGAACTTCTCGGTGTCGTAATCGGCGATGGTCTCCGCATCCAGTGTCCCCAGGCGATCCGCCAGCTTTTTGGGGCCGGCGAAGGCGACCTCCATGGGGATCTGCTGATCGAGCAGCATGCCCATGAGCAGCGCCAGCGGGCTGGACGCCAGCAGGGCGTCGGCTTCGGGATCCTGGACGAGCTGCAACTTCGGCATGCGCCTCAGTGTAGGCGCGCCGAAACCGACGTAATGGCGGCCACGACTCGCAGTTTTGCGCCCGGACGTACGTTTCGGCGGTACTAACCTCAGCGACATGTCCGCGGAGTTCGGCGTCGTGCTGGTGGCGGTGCTGGCCGTGGCCGCGTTGATCGCGGCGGTCCTCGTCATCCGGACCCGCCGCGTCGTCGCCACGCCCGCCGAGCGCGCGGTGCACGCCACGCTGCACACCGCGGCCACCGCCGCGCGCGCTCTGCGCAAGGGCCTCGACGCCGAATCGGCTGCCGCCGCGGTGCCGCATCTGCGTGAGCTGACGGGCGCGGCCGGCGTCGCGCTGTACGACACCGACGCGACCCTGCTGGCACACGACGGCTCGATCTGGACCACCGCCCCGGCCACGCTGGCCGACGCCGGGCGTGCCGCGCAGACCGCGGCCACCGGCGGACGGCGGGTGCTCACCGGCACCGCCCCGGCCCTCATCGCCCAGCCGCTGCTGCCCGACGACAGCGAGGCGCTCGGCGTGCTGGTGGTGGCCAGCCCGACCCGGCCCGGCCCCGGACTGCTCGGCGCCATCGGTGAGGTGGCCCGCTATGCCACCGGCCAACTGGAACTCGCCGAACTCGGCGCCTCCCGCGCCCGGCTGGACCGCGCCGAGGTGCTGGCCCTGCGCGCCCAGATCAGCCCGCACTTCGTCTACAACGCGCTCAACACCATCGCCTCGTTCGTGCGGACCGACCCCGACCGGGCCCGTGACCTGATCCTCGATTTCGCCGACTTCACCCGGTACTCGTTCCGCGCCGCGGGCCAGTACACGCTGCTGGCCGACGAGCTCAAGAACATCGACCGGTACGTCACCCTCGAACGCGCCCGGTTCGGCCCCGCGCTCGACGTCAAACTCCAGGTGGCCCCCGAGGTGCTGGGCGTCGTGGTGCCGTTCCTGGCGCTGCAACCGTTGGTGGAGAACGCCGTTCGGCACGGGCTGGCCGGCCGGCGCAGCGGCAGCATCACCCTGATCGCGCGCGACGAGGGCGCGGACTGCGTGATCAGCGTCGAGGACGACGGCGTCGGGATGGATCCCGAGGTGCTGCGCTCGGCGCACGCGGATGCCCTGGACACCGACGGCTCCGACGATCGGGCCCACGTCGGTCTGACCAATGTCGACCATCGGCTGCGGGCGGCCTTCGGCAACGACTACGGTTTGATCGTCGAAACCGCCCCCGGCGCAGGGACGAAGGTTGTGATGCGAGTGCCGAAATTCCGGCCGGGTGTCCATGTCTGACAACGGATTGCTCGACGTCCTCGCCGTCGACGACGAGGCCCCCGCGCTCGACGAGTTGATGTACCTGCTCACCGCGAACCCCGGGATCGGCACGGTCGTCGGGGTCAACGACGCCGCCGCCGCGCTGCGCGAACTCTCCGAACGCCGGATCGACGCGATCTTCCTCGACATCAACATGCCCGGGCTCTCGGGGCTCGAACTGGCCTCGGTGCTGGGCAACTTCGCCCGCCCGCCGGCCGTGGTGTTCGTGACCGCGCACGACGACAAGGCGGTGGCGGCCTTCGACGTCGGCGCGGTCGACTACCTGCTCAAACCGCTGCGCCGGGACCGGCTCGACGAGGCGGTCCGCCGGGTGGCGGCGGGCCGGCCCGAAGCGGCCGCCCAAGCCGGCGATGCCGACGCCGGAGAAGAGGTGATCCCCGTCGAGCTGGCCGGCGTCACCCAACTGGTGCGCCGCGACACCATCGGCTGGGTGGAGGCCGACGGGGACTACGCCCGGCTGCATTCGTCGTCCGGTTCGCACCTCGTGCGAATTCCACTGTCCACCTTGGAGACCCGGTGGCGGAGCCACGGCTTCCAGCGCATTCACCGGTCCTATCTGGTGGCCCTGGGAATGGTCACCGGGCTGCGCAACACCGACGCCGGCATCGTGGTTCGGGTGCACGAGAACGGCGCATCCCCGGCAATCGAACTGCCGGTGAGCCGGCGCCAGACCCGGGAACTGCGCGACCGACTGGTCCGCGACCCGATGCGCAGCTACCGCGATGACCAGTAGTCCGCCGCCCCGCCAACGGGTGATCCTTGCGCACCGGCGCGGGGCCCGGATGGTCCGCACCCGCGTCGAGGTCCAGGAGCAGACCGCGGTCGGCGATGCACTGGTGCGGGGCCTGGTCCGCGCCCAACTCGGCCTGGCGCTGCGACTGGCGACCGTCGTCGGCGCTATCGTGCTCGCAATACCATTGCTGGGCAAGGTATTTCCCGTGATCGCGGCACTGACGGTGCTCGGCATCCGGGTCAACTGGCTGATCCTCGGTGTCGCGCTCTACCCGCTGTTCTATATCGTCGGCCGGATCTATGTGCGCCTGGCCGAACAGGGCGAGCGCGATTTCATGGGAATCGTCGACGAAGGTATCGAACGGGCCGACGACGGGACCCAGACATGACGCACCATGCGGCCACCACCGCTGCCGCCATCCTGCTGGCCGCCGTGGCCACCGTTCTCGTGGGTGCCTACGGCGGCCGGTTGTCCCGGACCACCTCCGACTTCCTGGTGGCCTCCCGCACCGTCGGCCCCCGCTGGAACGCCGCGGCCATCTCCGGTGAATATCTGTCGGCCGCTTCGTTTCTGGGCGTCGCCGGACTGGTGGCCAAGTACGGCGCCGACGCGCTCTGGTATCCGGTGGGCTTCACGGCCGGGTATCTGGGCCTACTGCTCTTCGTCGCCGCGCCGCTGCGTCGCTCCGGCGCCTACACCGTGCCGGACTTCGCCGAGTTCCGGCTCGGGTCGGCGCGGGCGCGCACCGTCGCCATGCTGGTGGTCGTCGTCATCTGCGTGCTGTACCTGGTGCCGCAGTACCAGGGCGCCGGCCTGACCCTGAAAATTCTTCTG
>WBZP01004439.1_pt1 | contig 14619 bp, 10 predicted proteins | sample 5204301 | NCBI WGS metagenome assembly WBZP01 (sample SAMN12412401, study PRJNA552823) | activated sludge metagenome | isolation source: activated sludge from nitrification reactor of wastewater treatment plant... | place: USA: Pennsylvania | collected 2017 | reverse complement strand
AGGTCCTGATAGGTGCGCACGGGCGCCACGACCCCGCGGTGCTCCTGCACGTTCGGCCCGGTGGGCACGGTGGGTGCGGCCGGTGCGGCGCCGCGCGCCGGCGGAATCGCCATGCAGAGCAGCTGGCCGCCGCTACCCACCCAGATGCAGCCGCCGCCGAAGATGCCGTTGACCGCCAGGCCGCTCACCGCGTGCGCCCGGCCGGTGGCGCTCTCGCCAATCCACAGGTCGATGCCGGTGTCGCGCGTGTTCGTGAATGCGAACCGCGCGCCGTCGGCCGAGAAGCCGATCCACGTGATCTGGGGCGAGGCGGGCAGCGTGACCGCGCGCGTGGCGCCGTCCGCCGTGGCTTTCAACAGCAGGTTCTTCGCCGTGCGGGCGCGGTGACGGCCGTTGGTCCTCGGGTCGATGCGCAGGCCGGCCAGTCGCAGCATCGGCCGCGACAGCTCGGCGATCGTCGGCATGGGCGCGCGTTCCAGCACGGCGACGACATCGCGCGCCGGGCTCAGGAACACGTCGGGCGGCGGGGGCGCATCGAGGATGTCGACAATCGCCTTCGGCGGCAGCAGGTAGGTGCTGTCGGCGGCGCCCTGCGCCCGCGACGACGACGGAACCAGCAGCGCGACGAGCACGACGGCGAGGACAGGACGACGCATGGAACGCTCCTTCCGGTTGAGCCAGGCCGCGGCTCAGGACGCTGATTCTAGATCCGCGACGCCTCAGGGCGTCACGGTGGCATCGCGCCACACGACGCGGTTGCGGCCGGCACGCTTGCCCGCGTAGAGCCGGTGGTCGGCGAGCTGCAGCAGGTCCTCGGCCGTCCGCACGTCCGCGTCCTCGAGGAACGTCGCGATGCCCACGGTGGCGGTGATGGCCACCGTGCCCCCCGACAGCGCCACCTCCGCGCGATCGCGCAGGCGCCTCCGGAACCGCTCGGCCATGGCCGCGGCGCTCGCGGCGTCGGCGCTGGGCAGGATCACGACGAACTCGTCGCCGCCGTAGCGGCACACGGTGTCGGCGGCGCGCGCGTGTTCGGCGAGCAGCTCCGCCACCAGCTTCAGCACGCGGTCGCCCACCATGTGGCCGTGCGTGTCGTTGATCTCCTTGAACTGGTCGGTGTCGACCAGCAGCACGCTCAATGGCTGCTGGTAGCGCGCCGCCTGCGCCACCGCGCGCGGCAGCGTTTCGTCGAAATAGCCGCGGTTGTACAGCCCGGTGAGGGCGTCGCGGGTGGCTCGCGTGCGCGCCTGCTCGTAGAGCTGGCGGTAGGTGAGCTTCTGGAACACGTCGGCGACGTCGCCCGTGCCCTCGGTGGCCGTCACCGGATCCACGAAGCGCAGGTACAGCGCCAGCAGCGACGCATAGAAGATCGCCGCCGCCGATTTGCCGGCCAGGCCCGAGGCCATCAGCATCGGCAGCGCCGGCTGGCCCCACTGCACGGCCAGCGTGAACAGGAAGTTGTCGACGGCGACGATGACCAGCAGCGCGGCGGCCGCGCGCACGAACAGGCTCGACACGTAGCCGCTCACGAACTCGTAGACCAGGATGATGCCGATGACGTCCACCGGCAGCAGCACCGTGCCGACGAATGCGACCCAGGCGCTGCCGCGCAGCGCCGCCGCCATCGACAACTCCGGCGGCACCGCGCTGCCGGAGATGAGCAGGTGCTGGCTCACCACCATCGAGACCAGCGACAGGCCGGCGTTGGCCAGCATCAGGCCGTAGACGAGCTTGCGGGCCTCGCGCGTGTCTTCCTTGATGTAGACCAGCAGCACGGCGAGCAGCGTCGCCGTGAACATGACCATCGACGCCGGATACACCGCCCAGCCCGGCGCGATCTCGACGCGCAGGCTGAGCGACGCTTCGAGGTACTGGAAGCCGCCGATGACGATGTAGAGCGGCGACAGCCCGAGCACCGTACGGCTGCGGAACAGCGCCAGCACCAGCAGCGCCATCACGATGGCTTCGACACCGAGCAGCGCGATCTGAACCGGAAACATCGGGAACCGGGCGAGGGCCGCAGCCTACCACGCGGCTGCCCCGGTGGCGCCTCCCGGCGCGTTCGCGCCTACGGACGCAGCGTCAGCGTGTGCAGCGCCGGACCCGGCAGGAGCGGCAGCGGCGCCCCCGCCACCCACGCCGGCTGCTGGTCGCCGTAGTGCGGCGAGAGCGGATGCCCGCTCTGTCCGCCCGGCATGTGCAGGATCGCGGTCGACTCGTGCCCCGGCGACGCCACGAAGCGTTCCGAGGCGCCCGAGCGCGGCGCCAGCACGCGCGGCACGTAGACATCGCCCGGCAGCGGATCGCGCGGCATGTTGAGCCAGCGCGACAGCAGCGGGACGGCGCCGGCGAGCGGATGCGAGATGTCGGCGGCGTTCTGCTCACCCCAGGTGCGCGCGGCCAGTGGCCCCTCCGCCGTCAGCGTGGTCAGCGTGCGATCGAGCGCGGCGAGCAGGAACGCGTCCCACGTCGGATACGCGGGATCGAGCAGGTGCGCCGGACGCTCGCGCACCAGCCGCCACAGGGGGCCCTCGAGGCGGCGAATCGCGGTGTAGTCGAAGTCGGGCGCGGCCACGCGCACGCTCGACGTGAGCGAGTCCATCACCATGCGCGACACGGTGAGCCGGAACGTGCGCACCAGGCGGTACGCCACCGAGTCGGCGGCAGCCGTGCCCGTCCACGCCCGATCGACCTGCCCGCGCGCTTCCTCGCGCAGCGGCGTGACGGCGGCGGTCTCGGCCGTGAGCAGCTCGCGCAGCAGCCCGCGCCAGCGGTCGAGGAACAGCGAGCGGTTGTCGAGCGCGATGTCGAAGACGGCGCGTTCGTCGAAGCGGTCGCGGCGCTGCAGGTCGTCGCGGATCATCCAGGCCCGGATGCCGTCGGCCTGGCCGCCGTCGCCGATGCGTGCCCCCATCGCGCCACCCACCACGCGCGCGTTGGCCGTCCACAGCCGGCCGCCGGGCGGATCGACCACGCGCGGCTGTTCATCGACGCCGAGATAGCCGTCCCAGCGGCGCGTGCCGTCGGCCCACGACGTCGGCACGTCGCCGGCGTAGCCAATGCGCCGCGGCATCGTCCCGTAGATCGACCACGCGATGCGTCCGCGGCGGTCGCCGACGAGCAGGTTCTGCGCCGGCGCGCTGGCGCCCGGTGCCGCGGCCATCGCCTCGTCGACCGAGCGCGCGTCGGCGATGCGAATCGGATCGCGCGCGATCACCGCGGGATCGTGCGCCACCCAGCGCAACGCGAGATCGCGGCCGCGGTGGTCGCGCGCCACCACGGGCCCCCAGATCGTCGTGCGCACGTCGAGCGCCACCGGCGCACCGCCCTTCACCGCGATCGACTCGCGCTGCACGTCGAAGGCCCGCGGCCCGTCCGGCGTCTGGTAGCGGGTGGGATCCCCGGGCGTGGGTTCCACCACGACGAGATCCGACCAGTCGCCGGCGGAGTTCGTGAACCCCCACGCGATGTCGCCGTTGCTGCCGACGGCCAGTTGCGGCCCGCCTGGCATCGTGACGCCGGCGAGCGTGCGCGTGGCGCCGGCCACGCGATCGTCGGGCACCACGAACGTGGCGCGGTACCAGATGTTCGGCACCGCGAGCCGCAGGTGCATGTCGTTGGCGACGATGGCGGCGCCGGTCGTGCTGAGCGCGCCCGACACCGCCCAGTTGTTGCTGCCGATCGTGGCTTCTTCCTCGCGCGGCAGGCGTGCCCACCATGGCAGGTCGCCGCCGCCGGCCGGCGCGTCGACCCGCGCGGTCGCCCCCTTCGGCACGCGCGACAGGGTGAACACCTCGGGGCCTGGCACCGGCGGCACGGGCGTCGCATCGCCCTCGATGGGACTTTCCCAGTCGCTGGCGCGTCCGGCGAGGAACTCGAACATCGGCGCCGGCAGCAGATCGGCCATCGTGCCGAGCGTCTGCTCGTAGTCCCACTGCGCGCCCTGCAGCGCGACGTACATCGACAGCAGCGTCAGCATGGTGTCTTCGGGCACCCACGGCGCGGGATCGACCCGCAGCGCGAGGTACTCGAACGGCGGTGCCGAGAGCGACGCCAGTCCGGCGTTCACGCCGGCAGCATACGCCTCGAGCTCGGCGCGGTAGCCGGGCGGGGCGAGGGCCAGCGCGCGCCGGGCCACGTCGCGGAAGCGGTGTACGCGCTGCCGCCGGTCCGCGTTCACCGCCGCGGCGCCGAAAAGCGCGGCGAGTTCGCCGGCCGGCTGCCGCCGCTGCAGATCCATCTGGAAGAACCGGTCCTGCGCGTGGGCGAAGCCGATCGCGCGTGCCAGGTCGACGCGCGACTGCGCGGTGATGGTCGGCACGCCGATCGCGTCGCGGGCGATGGTGGCTGGCGCCTGCAGGCCCGGCAGCGCGACGTCGCCATCGAGCGGCGGCAGGCTGCGCCCCACCATCACGCGCGCGCCGATTGCCACGGCGACCGCGACGACCACCACGACCACGGCGACCCAGCCGAAGAAGCGCACGATCCGCACGGAGGGAATATTACCGGGGCCCGGGTCCCGCGTCCCACCTCCCCGGCACGGCCGGCGCTACAGCACGCTGCGGCCCCAGAGCGCCACCAGCCGCTGCAGGGTGTTTGGCGTCGGCAGCAGCGCGTCGATCTGTTCCTGGCGCTCCACCCACGTCGACAGCCCGGCGACGATGGCGAAGTCGACCAGCCCCGACTGCGCACCCAGCCCGGCCACGGTGAGTGCCACCTCGCCGTCGAGCAGCAGGCTGCGGTCGTTCATGTTCGCCGACCCGACCTGCAGGTATTGGACGAAACGTGCCGTGTCTTCCTCCGAGAGCACCTTGGCGCGGGCCGCGATCACGCGGCGTCCCGCTTTCCACACCGCCTCCGGCAGCAGGCGCACGTCGCGCGCCTGCCCGCTGACCTGCCGGACGCGCTCGTCGAGGTACGACAGCATGACGTCGCGCATCTCGTCCATGGCGAACACGCCGTCCCATGCCGTGCGGCTCACGGCGAAGAGTCCCTTCATGTGCAGCTTGGGGCGCACGTCGGCCGGCGACTCGATCATGTAGGAGGGCGGGAACTCCGGATGCAGCTGCCGCGCGCGGGCCAGCAGCGCATCGAGCGTCGCGTCGCTGATCGGCAGCAGCGTCTTGAACCAGGCGCCGGCCGCCTCGAAGTTCATGCGCGCTTCGGCCACCCGCGCCCCGACGTCGCCCACCGGCGATCGCTCGTTGAAAAAGCCGATCTTGAACAGCCCGCCCTCGCCGTCGATGAGCGGCGCGACGCCCTGCGACAGCGCCAGCAGGCGGCTCATCAGCATGTGCATGCGCGCCGTCACCAGCCACGACGTGCCCGGCGCGTTCGCCGCCGACGGCGCGATGACCAGCACGCGGCAGCCGCGCAGCGCGCTGCCGACCAGCATCGACCCCCACAGCTCGCTTTCCCACAGCGAATCCGGCGAGATCAGCACCGAGCCCGGCGGCATCGCGCTCAGCAGGATCGCCTTGGCGGCCGAGGCGCGCTTCAGCCCGTAGCCGACGTCGTTGTGGCTCTGCATCACCCGCGCCGACGGGATGATGCTGCCCATGAGCCGATCGCGGAACGCGTCGGCACGGGCGCCGTAGTCGGGGCCGAGCGGATGGACGCGGAACGCCGGTGGCAGGCGGTCGCCGGTGAGGCCGTTGCGTTCGAGCAGGCGCCGCGCGGCCGTCTTGGCGTTCAGCGCCGCCGGGCCCTTCACGATCAGCGCCCGATCTTCCCAGGCGGCGCCAGCGTAATGTTCGCCGAGGCCCATGCCGCTGAAGAGCGCCTCGCCCGCCGTCGGGTCGTCCTCGGAGAGATCGTAGAAGACGATCTTCCGGTGATCGCGCATCAGGTTGTCGGGCATGCCGATGAACGGGATGAGCCCGGGTCCCCAGAACGAGAAGTCGGAGGGGTGCGTGATGTGCACGTGCACCTTCACGAGCTGCCTCAGCCACGCGTCGCCGAACCGCGCGCGACCCTGCTGTAACCGCGACGAGGCCGCCACGGCCTGCTGCAACGCCCGCTGAGCCAGGGCCAGCGCGCGCGCGGTGTCGGCACCGTCGGACGGCAGCACGAGGCGGTGCGTGAGCGGCGCTTCGAGCAGCGTCATCCAGCGGCGGCCGTTGTATTCCTCGTAATAGAACTGGTCGAGCACGATGTGGTACTCGGGCAGCGTGCCGGTCTCGTCGTAGCGCGCGACGCGCGCCGTCAGCGCCTCCAGGTAACGCTGCACCTGCAATCCCGACACGCGGTCGACGTGGCCGCGATCGGCCTGGCCCCGCACGTCGTGGATCCACAGCACGTGGTGCCGTTCGGCGGCGGCGACGGTGCGCGCCACTTCGAACTGGAACGCCTCGTTCACCACGTAGTCGACGCGATTGCCCTCGCTGAAGCGATCGCCGGTCACGCGTTCGACCAGCGCATCGAGCTCGGCCTGCGAGTCGGCTTCGTCAGGAGCGAGGGCGAGCTGCAGCGGCAGGAACACCCGCCGGTCGTCGTGCCACACGCCCGCGATCGACGTGCGCACGCCGTCGAGTTCCGCCAGCGCGCTCCGGAATGCCACCACGGCGGCCTCGCGGCGCGCGGCGGGCCAGTCGGCCTCGCGCAGTTCGTCGGCGAACCGCTGTACGGCCGCCGGGGCGTACACCCCCAGCGTCGCCGGCGTCCGTCGCTGCCCGAGCAGCGCGTCGAACGGCAGCACCACGTCTTCGAGCGTGATACGCCGCGCCCGCTGCGCCGCCCGGTCGATAGCCGCCGGATCGCCGTCGCCGGCGAGCGCCGCGCGGAAGAGCACCGTCCACGCGTCGAGCATGCGCGCCAGCACGTCGGCCGGGCGTCCGAGGGCGCGCACGGCGGCGACGTCGGCCGCCACCGCTCGGGTCGCATCGCCGTGCAGGCGGCTCTGCAGCGGCATGGTCATCCGCGCCACGGCTTCGCCGGCGCGGCGGAATTGCCGCAAGGCGTCGGCGAGAGCGGGCGAGTCCTCGACCACCGGACGCGGCGCCGCGATGAGCTGCGCCTGATGGTGACGTGGACGCGTGCGGCCTGCCGGTTGCCGCAGGGGCACCGATACCCCGGCCTGCAGCGTCTGGCCGCGTGAGGGAATCCATTCCAGGCGCAGGCGGCTGCCATAGCCGAACAACCCGCCCCGCCGCACGTTGAAGTCGGTGCCCACGAGCCAGTCGGCGCGCTGGCGGCGCACGTCGTAGTCGAGGCCGGTGTGCAGCCGGACGAGCGGGCTGACCGCCAGGACCCGGAACCCGGCCTCGAGCCCGAACGAGCCGCCACCGGCCAGCGCTTCGGCGCGCAGCGCCGCCAGGCCGGCGAGCGGGTTCCCGAACGGCGTCTCGACGCCGAGCACCGCCAGTCCCGCGCGATGTTCACCGTCGAACTCGAGCCCGCCCTGCCACTGCAGGCGCGGCGGCTGGCCCATCGACCAGATGCGGCTGCCGGAGATCGTCTCGTCGCCGGAGGCCGACGGTGCGTCGGCCACCGCCGCGGGGGGCGTGTCCGGCGTGGTCGACTGCGCCGCGCAGGGGTACGCGAACGCGGTCAGCGCGAGGGCGCAGAGCAAGCGAAGACACGGCGGGCGCATGGGGAGGTCCTGCATAGTAGCCGCTGCGAATGCCGGGCCACACGCCTGGCGCCTCCGGCCTGACGCGCCGTCGTGCCGATCGCGACGGCGGGGGAATAACCCGCGCCGTCGTGGCACGCGGCGTCCAGCCACGCTCGGCACCCGGCACGCCGTGCATCCGTCGTGGCACGCGATTGGCTCCGTCGTGCGATAGCCTCGATCGGGGAGGCCGGGATGCGCGAGTGGCGCGGCGGGGGCGACGGCGTGCGGCGGGCGATGGCGTGTGGCGTGCTGGTGGCCGTGGGCCTGGCGTTGGGCGAGGTGCACGCCGGCGCCCAGGACGCGTCTGGCACCACACCGCCCGGGGTGATGTTCCAGGAGCGCCTGTACGCCGGCGTCGGGCTGGTGCACGACAACGACAACCTGCCGCACCCGGGCAACACGCTGCGCGACGACAACTACTCGGCCGCGTACGAGCTCCGCGTCCACGGCCGGTTCGTCGAGGCCTGGCGCCTGACGGCTCCGCTGGCGCTGCTCGATCGCGTGACCGGCGTTCGCCGGCGCCATGCGCGCGGCCAGCGCCGCTTCCATGCCATCCGGGCCATCGGCCTCATCTACACGCCAGACGACATCCGGTCATCCGACGTGCAGACCGACGATCGGCCCTATGCGTCGCTGATGGCGGTGACGGTCTCGCGGGCCAGCGTCTCCGGGGCGTCGCTCGACCGCCTGTGGACGAGCGCGTTCTCGATCGGCATGCTCGGACTCGATCTGCCCGGGGATCTGCAGCGGTTCACGCACCGGACGCGACGGTGGATGACCGGCCGGCGGGTGCCGGTCGACCCGGCGGGCTGGGACAATCAGATCTCGTCGGGCGGCGAACCCACGGCGTTGTACCGCGTGGGCTACCGGCGGCGGCTGGCGGGTGATGGCGCGACGGGCCGTCGGAAACACTGGGAACTCGTGGGCGGGGCCGACGGCCAGGCCGGCTACTCGGTGAGCGCGTCCGCCGAGGTCGCCGCGCGCGTCGGCGCCTTCACCTCGGAGTTCTGGGAGTTCTCGCGCGGCGTGGGCGGATCGGCGGCCGGACCGCAGGCGCGGGTCGAACCCGGCGTGCCGCGCTGGGACGTGATGGCGTTCGCGGTCGTGCGTCCACGCGTGGTCGCCTACGACGCGCTGTTGCAGGGACAGTTCCGGCGCAGCGTCTTCACGGTGCCGGTGCGCCACGTGCTGGCCGAGTGGGAAGGTGGTCTCGGCCTGTCGTTCCCCGTGGGACCACAGCAGGTGCAGCTCGTCGTGCAGTTCGCGCAGGGCCGCAGCGCCGACTACGTCGGCCCACGGGCGCAGCCGTACACGTGGGGCACCGTGGGGCTGTTCCTCTCCACCCGCGGGTCGGGCGGGCGCTGACGAGCCTGGCACCAGGCGCGGTGCCGCGCGCACTTCGTGCGCAACCGGCGGATCGCGCGGCCGGGCCGGGGGTCGCTACGCTCGTGCCATGATGCTCGCACCCACCGTCGATGCCCTGATCCCCGTGCCTGTCCGCACTGCCGACGATCGCCGCTGGACCGCCGTGCTCGCGCGCGATCGCGACGCCGACGGCTCGTTCGTGTACGCCGTCACCTCGACCGGCGTGTTCTGCCGGCCCTCGTGCCCCAGCCGTCGTCCCCGCCGCGAGCGCGTGCGGTTCTTCGACGCCGCCCTCTCGGCCGAGCGGGCCGGGTTCCGCGCCTGCCGCCGCTGCGCGCCGGCGGGCGCGCGGCCGGCGTCGTCCGCCGCCATGGCCGTCACTCGCGCCGCCGCCTATCTGCGTACGCACGCCACCGACACGGTGTCGCTCGCGAATCTCGCGGCGCACGTGGGACTCAGCCCGTCGCACCTCCAGCGCGCCTTCACGGCGCACACGGGGGTGTCGCCGCGCGAGTTCCAGTCGGCGTATCGCGCCGAGCACTTCCGGGGCGCTCTGCGCGCCGGCCACGACGTGACCACCGCGACCTACGACGCCGGCTACGGCTCGCCGAGCCGCGTCGCCGACCAGAAGCCCACCGGTCGCGGCCTCACGCCGTCGGCGTATCGCAAGGGCGCGGCGGGGGAGGCGATTCACTACGCGGTCGTCGGGTCGGCGCTCGGCCGCCTGCTCGTCGCCGGCACCCCGCGCGGCGTCTGCGCGGTGAAGCTCGGCGCCTCGGACGCGGCGCTCGTCGAGGCTCTCACGGCCGAGTTTCCCGGCGCCACGGTGCAACGGCGCGGTCTGTCCGCCGGCTGGGCGCGGGCCATCGCCGCGGCGATCGGCGCCCGCCCGGCCACGACCCCTGACGTGCCGCTCGACGTCCAGGGCACGGCGTTCCAATGGCGGGTGTGGAAGGCGCTGACGGCGATCCCCGCCGGCGACACCCGCACCTACGCCGCCGTGGCCGCCGCGATCGGCCGGCCCAGGGCGGTGCGCGCCGTGGCTCGTGCCTGCGCGACGAATCCCGTGGCGCTGGTGGTACCGTGTCACCGCGTCGTGCCCACCTCGGGCGGACCCGGTGGCTACCGCTGGGGCACCGACCGCAAAGCCGCCCTGCTCGCCCGCGAGGCGGGGAGGTCTGGCCTCCCCAAGAAGGGGAACTGACCCCCGGCGATCCATTACAATCCCGCCCGTGACTGGTGCTTCCAGCGCCCGCACGGCCCTGCTGCAGCGTTTCGTCGACGGACGGCGCGGCCTGCGGCTCGGCTCGCTCTTCGGCGCGCCCGCCGTGTTCGCCGGACGCCGCGCGGCGATTCGTCTCGACGCCGACGCGGTGCTGGTGCGCCTCGGCGCCGCCGGGCAGGACCTGGCGCGGGCGCTTTGCCGCGACCGCGTGCTCGGCCGGCGCGGGGCGTGGCTGCGCCTCTCGCCGCCGCGCGACGGGGCGGTGCCGGCGGCCTACTTCACGCTCTTCGAGCGCGCCGTCCACGACGTGGCCACCGCATGAGCCGACTGCGTTACGGCGTGTCGCCCTGGGCGGCGGCTGCCACCGCGAAATCACGGACCTTCCCCACCGCGCCCACGCAGACGTCGGCCGACGTGGTGGTTGTCGGCGGCGGGCTCACCGGCCTGCTGACGGCCACCGCTCTCAAGGCCGCCGGTCACGACGTGGTGTTGCTCGACGCGGCGCGTGTGGGCGCCGGCCTGAGCCGGTCGGCCTCGGGGCTCACGGGTCTGCTGCTCACCAGCGAGTATCGCGCCCTCGACGCGCAGCACGGCCGTCGCATCGCCCGGGTGCTGATGACGGCGGTGGACGGCGCCGGCGCGGCGCTGGCGTCGGGCCTGAAAAAGGCGCGCATCCAGGGCGCCGGCGACGCGCGCTCGATTCTCGCTGTCGCGACCACCACGCCGAAGGGCTGGGATCGCGACGTCGCCGTCCGCAAGGAGATCGGCTTGTCGGCGGCGGTGCTCACGGGCGCCGCGCTCTCACGCGCCACGTCAGCCGACGTCGCGGCGGCGGTGACGTTTGCCGGCGGCGGCCTCACCGATCCCTCGCGCATCGTCTCAGGCGCCATCACGCGCGCCGCCGATGCCCGCGTGAAGGTGTACGAGAAGTGCGCGGTCGCGAAGATCACGTTCACCCGCGTCGATGCCACCGTGCACGTCGGCAAACACGCCATCACCACACCGCGGGTCGTCATCTGCACCGACGCCCCGGGCCGCCTGGCGCCGACCCTCGATCGGCACGTGCGGGCCTTCGAGCGGTATCACGCGCTCACCGCGCCGATGCCTGCCGCGATGCGCAAGGCCGTGGGCCTGACGTCGGCGATTCTCAGCGACACGGCGGTGGATCTGCACGTGACCGCGACGCCCGACGGCCGACTGCTCGTGTCGGGCGGCGACGGCCCGGTGCCCGCGGAACGCCAGCGCGGCGCGGCGCAGGCGCAGCGCACCGGCCAGTTGATGTACGAGGTGCTGAAGCGGTTCCCGGCCATTCTCGGCCTGGCGCCGGCATTCGGCTGGTCGACGCCCATCGTGGCCGGACCCGATCGGTTCCCGCTCATCGGACCGCACCGCCAGTATCCGCATCAGCTCTTCTCGTTCGGCACCGATCGCGACCCTGCGCTGGCGTGGATGGCCAGCCGCGTGCTGGTGCGCGCCGTGGCACACGAGGCGACGCGCGACGACGAGGCGTTCGGGTTCGCACGCGTGCAGGAGGAGCGGCACTGAGCACGCTTCTTGCTGATTGACGGGGTGTTGCTGACGATCGCGGCGTTTCGGCCCCAAAAGGGATCGAAATCGCGAACAAGTGTCAGCGTCACTCATGACTGTCTGGCAAAAGGCGGCAGCTGCCGCATCGGCACTGTTTGAAGCACCGCGCAGGATTGGGCCTCCCCCAGCGCCCACTCCGGCTGCACGTCCCCTTCCGGATCCGCTCCGCGGCGCCGGACGGGGCGTGCGACCGGTGTCGTCCGCGGTGACGCGGCCGGCGCCATACCGCTTCGAACGTCGCGCCCGCAGTGCCGAACGGCGCAAGGCCGACCGCCGCCAGGTCGACCTCGGGTCGCCGTACGGCACCGAACGCCGCTCGGGTCGCGACGACCGGCAGGGCGACCGGCGCGACCGTCTCCACACGGGCGCCGGCATCGGCCTCGCGCGCGACTACTTTTCCCAGGCCGACGCCCGCGTCACGTCACGCGAGACCGGGCTGCTCGCCGGCGAACTCATCCGCTTCCATGATTAACGGCCGCGGCGTCACCCTCGATCTCTGGCAGCGGCAGGCCGTGATGGCGGCGGCCGCGTTCCTCCGCGAACGCTTCGAAAGCGTGTCCGACGACAAGGCGAAGGCCGTGCACGACGCCCTGCTCGAAGTGGTCGACCCGAAGCGGCGTGGCGTGCGGCTGCAGCGCGAGATGTCGAAGACGGTCGAGGCCGCGCCGGCCGGCACGCGTACGGAACGCCGTCGCCGCGCCCGCGATCGGCGCACCGGCTGGGACCGCCGCGTGCTCGACGTCGGGTCGCCGACGGGTGTCGAGCGCCGGTCCGGCGAACGGCGCGCGCGGGCCGAGCGCCGCGGCTAGGCGAGCGCCCGCGCTAGTCGAACGCCAGCACGGCGAAGAGCACGATCAGCACGGTGAGTACCGTGCCCACGAGTCCGAGCGTGGGGATGCGCGCCGCTGCGGCGCGATCGCCGCGCTTCGCCTTCGCCTGATTCGCGTGGATCATGCCCACCACGCCGGTGAGCAGCACCACGCCGGTGAGCTTGGCGTGGAACTGTCCCGGCAGGCTGCCGAAGCCGCCCCACTTCGTGAACACCAGCACGAGACCGGTGGCCCACAAGAGCAGCAGACCCGCGCCACTCAGGTGGCTGAGGGCCGCCGGTACCCGCGCCAGCACGGGACGTTCTGCCTCGCTGGCGTTGTCCATCAGCTTGCCGATCACCGGGCCCGCGAACGCCGACGTGGCGCCGAGACCGAGGCCGAGGAAGTGCAGGAACAGGAGCAGCTGGTTCAGATCGGGCACGGCGGGGAATCTCCGTCCCGCATTGTATCTGCGTCGTCCGGGATCACGGATTTCGGGGCGCTGGCACCAGACTGATCACGCCTGTTCCGCCCTGGTACAGATTCGTGCGGCGCCTCGCACCGCTGAGGCGGCGCTCGCCGCGGATTTGCGCCTGTTTCTCCGCATCCGTCACTCGGTACCCGCCTTGCGTCTTCATGGGCATGGCTCGAGGGTTTCGACTGGGATCCGTGGTTGCCGCGATGTGGCTGGGGTTGGCGCCGATTTCAGCGGCCTCGATCCGCGTGAGCGACGACGCGCTCGCCCGCTCGAGCGCCGCCGCCGTGCAGGGCCGCGTCATCGACACGCGGGCCTCGTGGGACGCCGACGCGGGCACCATCTACACCTACGTCACCATCGAGGTGGCCAACGCGTGGGGCCTCGAGGGCGCGCCGACACGCGTGGTCGTGAAGCAACTGGGTGGCGTCGTGGGAGACACCGCGTTCGTCGTCGGCGGCCAGGCGCGTTTCGTCATCGGTGAAGACGTGCTGGTGTTCCTCGACGTGCGGCCGCGCGACAACACGCTCTCGGTCGCCGGGCTCGAGCAGGGCAAGTGGGTGCTGAACGGCGCCGTCGACGTCGCCACGTCGGCGATGCGCGAGATGCGCGGCACCGATCCCGAATCCGCCGTGGCCCGCGACTATCGCGCCGCCGACTCACTGCAGGCCCTGGCCGCGCTCGCGGGTTCGCGGGTGCGCGCGTCGGGCGCGGTGCTCGCCCCCCCCGTGCCGGCTGGTGCGGCCGGCGGCGGCTTCGACGCCGCGTCGTACACCCTGCTCGGATCGAGCCCCGCCCGCTGGCACGAAGCCGATTCCTCCACGCCGGTCTACGTCGACACCCAGGCCGGCGGCCATCCGCAGTTCCCCGGCGGCGGGCTCACGCAGCTCTCGAACGCCGCCGCGATCTGGAGCGCGGCCGGCTCGCTGCGCCTCGCCAACGGCGTGTCGCGCTCGGCACGCTGCTTCTCGAACAGCGAACTCGACGGGCGCCTCTCGGTGACCTACGGCGATCCGTGCGGCGAAATCGCCGACGCCAGCCCCACGCTCGCCATCGGCGGCGCCTACTACACGTCGTATCCGCAGCGGGTGGTCAACGGCGTGTCGTACTGGAAGATCACGAAGGGCATGATCATCACCGACAACCCGCCGGCCAAGTTCGCCAGCTTTACGACGGGCTGCTACGAAGAGATGCTCGTGCACGAGCTCGGCCATGCGATTGGCTTCGGCCACGCGGCGGCGCGTCCCGCGATCATGTATCCCTCGATCTCGTCGGGCTGCTTCAGCCGCACGGTCTCGGCGCCGCTCGGCGCCGACGATCGCGCCGGCATGGCGGCCCTCTATCCCGGCGCTGGCGCGCCGCCTCCTCCGCCTCCCGTGGAGGCACCGGGCGTGCCGGCGAACCTGTCGTCGAGCGTGTCGGGCGGCACGGTGTCGATCACGTGGAACGCGCCGACCTCCGGTGGCACGGCGACGGGCTACCAGCTGCAGGCCGGATCGGCGCCCGGGCTGGCGAACATCGCCGTGATGCCGCTGACGGCCACCGG
>WBZP01004438.1_pt1 | contig 14620 bp, 11 predicted proteins | sample 5204301 | NCBI WGS metagenome assembly WBZP01 (sample SAMN12412401, study PRJNA552823) | activated sludge metagenome | isolation source: activated sludge from nitrification reactor of wastewater treatment plant... | place: USA: Pennsylvania | collected 2017 | reverse complement strand
CACGTCACGAACGGTGGCCGTGGCGGCATACAGGTCGACGGTCGCGACCAGGCTGCCATCGACATAGACGCGCATGGACCCCGAGGTCGGGCCGCGCGAGCCCACCACGGCGATCTGAGCGGTGTTGGTCGTCAGCTGCAGCGAGGCGCCGGATGCGGTCGTCGAGCGGGAGGTCCCCGCCCAGGACGTGGCCGCGGTGAGGTCGCTCCAGGTGCCCGACGTGGTCAGCTCACGGTCGTCCCAGGGGAAGATCGTGCTCGCCCACGGAGTCCAGTCGCTGGTCCGGCCATACCGGTCCTTGGCCTTGACCTGGAACTGCCAGGTCGAGTGCGCGGTCCCGGTGAAGCTCGCCGAGGTCGCCGTCGTCCCGGTGCGCCACGCGGTCGGAGCCCCGAAGACCGCAGCTCCGGCACCATCGCGGGTAACCGACCGGTACTGGACGTCATAGGAGTAGGTCACGCCCGCGGTGGGGTTCTCCACCGACCAAGTGATCGGGATGGTCGTGGTTGTCCCCGCCGACGAGGCCACAAGCGGGTTGAGCGTCTGCGGCACCGGGGCCTGGATCGACACGTCGATCGTCCCAGTCACCGTGCTGCTCCCGTCGACCGCCGCCAGAGCGCCCGACCCGTCCTTGGCCGACCCGGTGAGGGACCACGTGTACCGTCCGTTGCCGACCAGGGCGCCGGTGCCGTCCTTGCCATCCCAGGCCAGGGTGCGGATCGCGGCGTTCGCCGTGGTGCCGGTGAGGGTGCGGACCACGGTCGTGCCCTTGCGCAAGGTCCAGGTCCACGAGGTGAGGTCCTCGGTGAGGTCGATCTGCGGCTTCCAGATCTTGGCCTGGCCGGTGACATTCGGGGCGAAGACCGCTGGTGTCCCGAAGATGCCGAGCATCCTCGGGCGGGAGGTCGCGGCGATCGGCATCGACCCGACGCGGACCAAGCCGTCCGGCCCGACCCAGGCCACCTTGCCGTTCTCGACCGCGAAGCTGGCTTGACCCAAGAGCGGAGCGATGAGCACCGGCGCGGCCCCCGTCGTGCCATCCCACGCGAAGAGCTGACCGCTCCCATTGAAAAGCACAGCGCCGTCGGTCGCCGAGGTCGAGAGCGCTGTCCGGTTGAGCTTCCCGGTCGCCCCGGTGGCAAGGTTGACCGTGGTGATGCTGGTGTCGCGGTTCTCGACCACCAGATCGCCCCACATCGTCAAAGACCCGGCGCACCAGCTGGCGCACTGAGATGCGCGGACCACCCTGGGGTTCGTTGGGCTCGTCGCCTTGGCGAGGTCCTGGACCCACATCTCGCCGTTCTCCTTCTCCCACACGACCCGGGAGCCGAAGATCGTCACCGACGCTGCGACGGTGCTCGAGATGCTCCACGCGGTGGTCCCGTCGGTCCGCTTGACCTGGTGGAGCCAGTCGCCGTTGACGTCACCGGACGTGAGCAGATACGGACCACTCACATCGCGGCCGTCAGGCGAGCCGGCGATCTCCTTGACGAAGGTGGTGCCCTCGAAGAGCCGCACCTTGTATGGCGTGAGGCTCTGGACCCACCCGCGGTTGGCGGTGAACGCCACGATTCCTGAACTGCTGGCCCGCTGCGGGAACAGCGTCTCGGCGCCAACGGTGCTTCCCACCGAGCGCGACCAGACGCGCCGGTTGCCCAGTGAGTCCTTGGTGTCCGCGCCATAGAGCTTCCCGGCGTTGAAGTCGAGGTCCACCCGCGCCAGGGCAGGCGGAGGCGAGGCGACCTTCGTCGAGACGCCCGTTGTGGGGTCGATCGAGTACCCGCCCGCCGCGGGCCCCGGCTCGTTCGTACCGGCATAGAGCTTCCCACCCACCCCGACAGCGCTGCGACAGTTGAGGGTGTACCCCGCCGGTGGGACAACGGCGACCTTGGTGGCTCCCCGGTACAACAGGCAGGCGAGGCCGTCCGGGATGAGTGCAGCCGTGTCGGTCGCGGCCAGGCGGGAGGGATTGAGGGTCGGGAGCTTGACGGAGGTCGTGGTCCCGCCGGCCCTCGGCTGGCGCTGCAGGTAGCTGGCCGCGGCGGTCTCCTTGAGCCAGACGATGCTGTTCGCGGTGAGGACGAGTGCACTGGGAGACCCCGCGAACGTCGCGACGTCGCGCGGCGCCGCCCCGCTGAGCGGGCGAAGCCGGATGGTCGTCTCCCAGGTCATGGCGGCGTCGTTCCAGCTGACGACCGCGGTGGCCGCCGTAGTCGCGTCCATCGACACCACTCCAGCGGGTCCCATGTCCACCCGCGTTCCGCTGTCGGTCACATAGGTCATCACCTGGGTGTCCGCGTCGACCTCGAGCCGACCGTTTGCGCTGACGGCGACGACGTCACCGGCATAGGGGAGGTCGGTGACGGCACCGGTCGCGACATTGAGCCGATGCATCGTGCCCGGCCCGGACCACGGGCCGTCGAGCCACCACGCAAAACCCGCGGAGCCCCTGATCGTGCCACGAGGGTCCGCACCCACCGGCGCGTATGACGTCCCGGTCGTCGAGCGAAGCACCGTGCCCGTGACCCAGTCGGTCGTCACGAAGGCGGTGCCCGAGGTCGCGAACCAGGGCATGGCCGGAGCGGCCTCGTAGACAGCGGGGAGCACCACGGTGTCGGCCGGTAGGGCCGCGGCGGGGGCGGTGGAGACCATCCCCATCGCCGGTGGAAGCGCCGCAAGGAGGGCCACGGCGCTGCGCAGCGCACGGGAAACCGAGGACTTCATGACGTTATGCCCCTGTCTGTACGGGTCACCCGCCGGGGAGATCCCTCCCAGTGACCGCGGCAAGGGTACCCACGTTTCCGGGTTCGAGGAGGGGGTTGGATGACGAGCCTGGTCACACCCTTCCCGGCATACCGGTCATCGACGCTGGGAGGCACGGCGCACGGAGGTTGGCACGCGTACGCAGCCCAAGGTGAACGGGGGGTGAACGAGAGGACCTTTGGACCTGGGGGGCAAGAGAATCCGGTGCGAGCATGGACCATGGTCCGGGTTGTCTTCGTCTGCTGGGGGAATATCTGTCGTTCCCCCATGGCCGAGCGCGTCGCCCGCCACCACCTTGAGCAGGCCGGCATCGACGGGGTCGAGCTGTCCAGCGCGGCGACCAGCCGTGAGGAGCTCGGCGAGCCCATCGACCCGCGCGCGGCCCGGACCCTGCGGCAGGCTGGCTACGACGCGGACGGACATGTCGCGCATCAGATCACCCCCAGCGAGCTGGACGCGGCGGACCTGGTCGTCGGCATGGAGGCGATCCACCTTGAGCGGATGCGCCGGATCGCCGGGCGCCCGCTGACCAACGCCGTGCTCTTCAGCACCTTCGACCCGCAAGCCGACGAGGGGGACGGGGTCCCCGACCCGTGGTACGGCGGGCAGTCCGGCTTCGACGACGTCCTCGACACCCTCCTGCGCGGCATGCCGGCCTTCGCGCAGCGCTGCCGCGAGCTGCTCGACGGCCGCGTCCACCTCGCCGGGGAACGCGGCCCGAGCCGCTCCTCGGACGCCGGGCTCGGCGTGTGAGCCGGGCGGCGAGTGTTCACCGCCCCACCCCGGCACCGTGACCGCTGGACGTCATACGCTGGGGGGCGTGGCTGGACAGACGAAGGGCGCGCGCAGCGAACGCGAGCCGCTCAGCCGCCTGCCCGACGGGACGATCAAGCAGGTCAACCCGTTCACCGGCACCCAGGTCTGGACCGTCCCGGGCCGGGCCAACCGGCCGTTCGGGTCGGGCCACGGCACGCGGCACCGCCTCGACACGGCGCAGCGCGGCCGCTACTGCGCCTTCTGTGAGGACCGTTACCTCGAGACCCCGCCCGAGAAGGGTCGCATCGTCCGCTCCGGCGCGGAATGGCACCGGATCACCGATGTCACGGCCGAGACGCTGAGCGACACCGTCGCGGAGTTCCGCCTCATCCCCAACCTCTTCGAGATCCTCTCCTTCGACTACTGGCGGCTCAACTACGGGTACGCCCCGACGACCGCGGCCCGCGAACGGGAGCGCGCCTATCTGTCGACCCCGGCCGGCCGGGCGCACGTCCTCGACATCGCCAGGGCCAAGGCCGCCGCCTCGGGGGTCGCGTCAGCAGACTGGGACGACCTGCCGCCCGAGGAGCAGCTGCGACACGCCGAGGCCTTCTTCGGCGGATGTCACGACGTCGTGGTCGCCCGACGGCATTACCTCGACCGAGCCAAGCACGACGACCAGGTCGCGTCGTCGGGCTCGCTCAGCCCGGAGGAGCACGAGCAGTACCTCGCCTTCACCGTCGACGCGGTGGGCGCGCAGTATGCCGCCAACCCCTATGCGCGCTACGTCCAGGCCTTCCAGAACTGGCTGCGGCCGGCCGGGGCCTCCTTCGACCACCTCCACAAGCAGGTCGTCGCCATCGACGAGCTCTCCGTCGAGACGCAGCGTCAGCTCGAGCGGGTCCGTGAGGACCCGTGGGTCTATGCCCACCTCGGCGTGGGGTATGCCGCCGAGCGCGGTCTGGTCATCGCCGAGAACCGGCATGCGGTGGCCGTCGCGGGGGTGGGGCACCGGTACCCGAGCGTCGTCGTGTACTCCAAGAGCGCGACCCGGGAGCCGTGGCGGCATACCGCCGAGGAGCTGCGGGGCTTCTCCGACCTGGTCCACGCGATGCACGCGGCGACCGGGCCACAGGTGCCGGTCAACGAGCAGTGGTACCACGAGCCGCCGGGGATCGGTGTGGCGATGCCCTTCCGGGTCGTCGTCTCGCTGCGCATCTCGACGCTGGCCGGCTTCGAGGGCGGGACGAAGATCTACATCAACACCATCGACCCGTGGACCCTGGCTCAGCGTTTCGTCGCGTCCCTGCTGAAGCTGCGGGCGCTCGGTGCGGTCGCGGACTTCGACATCGGGCCCGAGTGCACCGCGCAGTGGGCGTCGCTGAAGTACGCCCGGGTCGCCGCAGCCTCGGTCGCCGCGGGAGTCTCGGACACCGGGGCGACGGACTAGACACCGCACGGGTCGAGCGCCGGACCCACCCGCTGAGCGATCCCGAGCGGGCCGGTCGAACGGCTCAGGTCAGTGGTGCCCCTTGAGCACCATCTTCATGATCCGGGCGTTGAGCAGGACGAACCGCCCTGCCTGGATGACGAGGTTGCGTCGCGCCTTGAGAGTCTTCTCGGTCGGCAGGGGTGCCGCGCCGACGACACGGTCGGCAGCGATGAGCGGGGCGTCGTCGCGAGGAGTCGGTGAGGTCATGAGGTCACTCCGGTATGAACTGCCAGCCCGGGCGGGCCTTGGCCTTGTAGATGAACAGGTAGTGGAGCATCAGCTTGAGCCAGTGCCCGGCCAGCCCGATCTCACCGATGGTGTCCTTCAGACTCCGGCCGGACCCGGGGTAGCGGGCGTAGTCGGGAACGACGGGGAACATCGTCATCGCCGCGGCCGAGCCGGTGCGCAACCCCGTCCCAGCGGAGGCCACGCAGGCAGCGCCCATGTTGGCCATCGAGGCCGTATGAGTGTGCGCCTGGGGCCCCTTGGTGATCCGCTCGACGATCGTCAGGGCCGCCGTCTTGCCCATGACACCGCTCGGCATACCCGTGCGGGGCGGGGACGGGGCGACGACGGTGCCATTGGGGCTCTTGCGCGGCCGCGAGATCTGGTGTGGTGGAGCGAAGGCGATGCCAACGGCGAAGACATTGGGGTATGCCGGTGACTCGTAGGTCGACGGCCAGTCCTCAGCGGCCCAGTCGTCATACCCCTTGGGAGCGTAGTTGGCGTCGACCTTCATGAACCCGCTCGGGGCGAAGAGCGCGGCGGTGACTTCGGCACCGGCGCGGTCGTAGGCGACAAGGTCGGCCCCGCGGAAGGGCGGGAGCAGCATCGCGAAGTCGAACGGGAGAGCGTGCCGGGTCCCGTCGAGCTGCTCGTAGTGGACGACGCCGGGCTCGACCTTCTCGACGTGCGCCCCGAGGATGGCCCGGACGTTGCGCTCCCGGAAGAGCGACTCGGTCCACAGCTTGCTCGAGGTCCGGAAGCCCTGCTGCTCGAAGGACATCCCGTCGACCCCGAAGTCGCCGAGCTCGAACTCGTTGGTGAGGTAGACGACCTCGGCGAGCTCACGAACTCCCGCGGCCCGCAGCTCGTGGTCGACATTGAAGACGTACTCGAAGGCCGCGCCCTCACACGTGCACGTGCCATGGCCCATGCCGACAACGAGGGTCTGACGGCGTCCGGACCTCAGCACCTCGATGACCTCGGCGAGCGCAGCGGCCGCCTGGGTCGCGTGCCCGGCGGTGCAGACCGACCACGAGTGGCCACCATCGGGCCCCAGGCCCTCGGTGGCCCCGAAGTTCAGCCGCGGTCCGGTGGCGTTGACGAGATAGTCGTACCGGAGCCGAGCCTCCTCGCCGACACGCGTCGGGTCGGTGTAGACAACATCGACGGCACCGCGCGGGTCCTCCGCGTCACCCTCGGGCCGGACCGCGATGGCCTTCGCCTGATGGTGCTCGATGCCTTTGCGGCGGTAGATCGGCGCCAGGGGGAAGACGACCTGCTCGGCCGACATCCGCCCCACGCCGACCCAGATGTTCGACGGGATCCAGTTCCAGTTGGCGTTCGGCGACACGACAATGACGTCATGGTCCTTGCCAAGCTTGCGGCGCAGGTGCAGCGCCGCCGTATGTCCGGCGACTCCTGCGCCGAGGACGACGACCCGGGCCATGTGCTTCCTCCTTCGACGGCTGTGTCGGTGGACCCGAAGGTCCCGGGCCGAAAGCGAGCCTATACCCCCTAGGGTATAGTTGTCAGAGTGAGAACCATCATCATCGGCGGGGTCGCCGGCGGCATGTCGGCAGCCACCCGGCTGCGCCGCCTCGACGAGTCGGCCGAGATCATCGTCCTGGAACGCAGCGGCTACGTCTCCTTCGCAAACTGCGGCCTCCCCTACCACGTGGGGGGCGTCATCGAGAAGCGGGGCGCCCTGCTCCTGCAGAACCCTGGGAGCCTCAAGAGGCGTTTCGGTATCGACGTACGAGTGCGGCACGAGGTCACCGCCATCGACCCCGCCGCCCGCGAGGTCTCGGTCACCGACCTGCGCACCGGCGCGCACAGCACGCTGCGGTATGACGCCCTCGTCCTCTCCCCCGGCGGCCGTCCGGTCCGCCCGCCGATCCCCGGCATCGAGCGCGCCCTGAGCCTGCGCGACATCGAGGACACCGACGCGATGGTCGCCGCGGTCGGCCCGGCCGACACCGCCGTCGTCGTCGGAGGGGGCTTCATCGGCGTCGAGATGGCCGAGAACCTCGTCCACCGCGGCCTGCGGGTCACCCTGGTCGAGGCCACCGACCAGGTGATGGCCCCGCTCGACCCCGAGCTGGCGGCCCTGGTCCACACCCGGCTGCGGGAGCATGGCGTGACCCTCGTGCTCGGCGCCTCGGTGAGCGCGATCGGTGCCGACACCGCGACACTGTCGGACGGCTCCGTCGTGCAGGCCGATCTCGTCGTCGCGGCCATCGGGGTCCGCCCCGAGACGTCGCTGGCCCTGGGCGCCGGCCTCGAGCTCGGACCGCGCGGCGGCATCCTCGTCGACGACCAGCTCCGCACGTCGGACCCGGCGATCTACGCAGTCGGCGACGCCGTCGAGAAGCGGGACGCCCTCGACGACTCGCAGGCCCTGGTCCCGCTGGCCAACACCGCCAACCGTCAGGGCCGGGTCGTCGCCGACATCATCGCCGGCCACGGCGGCTCGGACCGGCCCGTCCTCGGCACCGCGGTCGTCGGGGTCTTCGGCCTCACCGTGGCCACCACCGGCTGGAACGAGAAGCGGCTCCGGGCCGCTGGCACGCCATACCGGGCGATCCACACCCACCCGGCCAACCACGCGGGCTACTACCCCGGGGCCGAGACGATCTCGCTCAAGCTGCTCTTCGACCCGGTCAGCACCATGATCCTCGGCGCGCAGGCCGTCGGTGGGGCCGGAGCCGAGAAGCGCATCGACGTCATCGCGACGGCCATGGCGGGCGGGCTCACGGCGCCCGCGCTGGCCGACCTCGAGCTTGCATACGCCCCGCAGTACTCCTCAGCGAAGGACCCGGTCAACATGCTCGGCTGGGTGGCCCGGAACATGACCGAAGGTCTGGTCAACACCGTCCAGTGGCACGAGGTGGCCGGTCGCGTCGCCGGCGGCGCCACCGTCGTGGACGTCCGAACCGCTCCCGAGTATGCCGCCGGGCACATCCCGGGCTCGGTCAACGTCCCCGTGGACGACCTGCGAGGCCGACTCGGCGATCTCCCAGACGGTGAGCTTCTCGTCGTCTGCGCGGTGGGCATCCGAGGCTATCTGGCGGCCCGGACCCTGGCCCAGCAGGGTCGTGCCGTCGCCAATGTCGACGGCGGCTATCTCACCTGGGCGGCCAGCCCGGCCGCCGACGCGACCCGCCGGTAGCTCGCTTCTGGGTCCGCGATATCGAAAAAGACCGCCGCCATCCCGACTGCCGCCCTGCCAGCGACAGTGCGCCGGGAGGTAAACGGGTCACCGGACCCACCCGTCCGGGCTCCGGGTCGCCCCGAAGGCGTACCGCATCGCCGCATCGACCGGGTCCCACACCGGCAACGGCACGGGGCCCGCTATCGTCACCGGGCGGGCTTGGACGACGACGCAGCGTCGCAGGGGGCCCTGCGTGACGACCCACTCGACGTCGACCGGATGGCCATAGAACTGGTCGATGGTCCGGACCACGTCCCCGACCGCCCGCAGCGTCCCCGGGTCGAGAACTGCCTCGGACCGTCGCGCGCCAGGCATCGGGACGGCAACCATGCCGGCGCCGCCGGGGGCCAGGGTCGACAGGACCGCCTTATCGGCGACGTCGTAGCGCAGCAGCCGCCCGTCCTGCGCGTCGAGCTCGGCCCGGTCCGGTGTCACCAGCCCCTGGACCACCGCCTCCCCCCAGCCGAAGGTGCCCTCGACGACGATCCGGTCCCGAGCCCCGGTGGTGGGATGGGCCGAGAAGGCGACCCCGGAGCTGTACGCGGGCAGCAGCTCGAGGACCCCGACCGCCATCGGCATCCACTGGGCCGCGGCCCACGGGCGGCGCAGCTGGTAGGTCAGCGCGCGAGCGGAGAAGCGGCTCGCCCAGCACTCCCGGACCGCCGCGACGACGTCGGTCGCCCCCCGCAGCCCGAGGTAGCTGTCGAAGACCCCGGCGAAGCTCGCCTCCCGCGCGTCCTCCCCCAGGGCCGAGCTGCGGACCGCCACGACATCGTCCCTCACCTGAGCGACGAGCTCGCGGTATGCCGCCTCGACCTCGGCGGCGACCGCCGGCTCGACCGGGCAGGACAGATAGTGCGCATGGAGGTCCCGGGCCAGCGCCGAGACCTCGAGCGGCGCCGGAGTGCCATCGAGGCGCCCCAACGCCGCGGCGAGGACGTCGGTCAGCCCGGCGGCACCCTCGTGCTCGGCGCAGGCCGAGGCGGTCACGGCGAACCCCCTCGGCACCTCGACGCCGACCGCACTCAGCTCCGCCAGGCGGCCGAGCTTGGGCCCCATGCGCGCCGTCGCGTCGTGCGGCTCGAAGTCGTCCAGCCAGAACACCCGGCTCATCAGGACGCCTTCACCGTGCGGGCCAGCCGCCGCACGGTCCCCCGGTCGCCGTCGACCTCGACGAGGTCCCCGTCGCTCAGCACGGTCGTGGCGATGGCGCAGGCCGTGACCGTCGGCACGCCATACTCGCGACCGACGATGGCGGCATGGGACAACGTGCCACCCCCGTCGCAGACGCACGCCGCGATCGTGGCGAAGGCGGGTGTCCAGTTCGGCGACGTCGACTCGCAGACGAGGACCTCGCCGGGCTGCAGGAGGTGGAGGTGGTCCGCGTCGGTGAGGACCCGGACCTTGCCTCGGGCGACCCCGCGACCGACCGGCACCCCGGTGAGGGTCTGCACCTGCTCGGGGTCACCGCCGGAACGCGCCGCGTCGAGATAGTGCTCGGTCAGCCCGAAAACCTCGACGAGGATCGGGTCGTCGACCCGGTCCGGGACGGTGCCGAGAACCTTCGGCATCTCGGGTCGGCGGGCGTGCCAGCGGTCGAAGTACTCCCGGCGGGCGGCGATGCGGGGGCGGAGGTCGGCACACCGCCGGGCGCCGGCGAGGAGGTCGACGAGCTCGTGCCAGAAGAGGAAGACAGTGTCGTCCTCCTGGTCTGCGCCGACCTGACGGGCGACCTCCAGTGCGACCCAGCGGATCGGCAGGGCCACCCGAAGGTCGATGACGACATTGTGGTCGTCCTGCCACCACATGAAGTTCGCCCGCCGGACCGCGGCCAGGCCGGCGTCGAAGGCGGCAGTTTCTCGTCTGGTCAACCGAGAACGTGCCGAGTCGACAGCGGCCTCCCGGTCCGCGACGGCCGCGTGATGGGCCGCCTCGAAGTCGTGCCGGGGCTGGGCGAGGAAGCTCTTGATGAGCCCCAAGGGCGGGGTGGGGTCCTCCACCCAGCTCGGCAGCGCGACATCGGCCGAGCCTTCGGTGCGCCAGCCGTAGGTGCGGAGGACGTCCCGGAAGTCCGTCATCCACGTCGTCGCCGGCCCGCCGGCGGCATCGAGGGTCGCCGCCAGGTCAGCAACCTCGGTCGCGGCGAAGACCGGCGCCAGGCCCGCGGCCCGCGCGCGGTCGGTCAGCGACCACAGCTGTCGGTCGGTCTCCATGATCGGGGTGTCATAGCCCTGGAGGAGGCGGCCCACCTCGGCCGCCGGCACCCCCAGCTGTCGGCACATCCCGGAGAACCCCAGGTAGGTCGCGAGCAGCGGGTACATCACCTCGAAGTGGATCTCGAAGGCCCGGCGATGGTAGGCCCGAGCCTCGTTCAGCGCGTCAAGCAGCCCGGCACGGTCGAGGGCCCGCAGGTCCCGCCGCTGGAGGCGGTCCCAGCCCGCGTCCAGCTCGGCCCGGTGCCGCTGCCACGACGCGGGAAAGCCGTCCAGCCAGCGCGGGAGGGACCGCTCGAAGGCGGCTGCGCGCGCCGTGAAGTCGGTCCCCTCGGGCAGCGGGATCGGCGAGGCGTAGGTGTGCGTCCCCGCCATCCGCTGGGCGATCCCGCGGCCAGAAGGCAGCGGCATCCGCTCGGCCGCAAGCTGGGTGCCCCAGGCATAGCCGTCCTCGTTCCACAGCGTCGCCAGCGGCGTGAGTCCCCGCGGCCAGTGAAAGTCGAGGAACCAGAGCCGCGACTCGTCCTCGGGCCGGAAGGTGTCGAAGGGCTCCACCGCAGCCTTGGACCGACCCAGAGCACCCTGGGACTGCGGGTACCACGGCGTATCGACCAGGGCGCCGAGGGGCACGACAATATCCACGCGGCAGCCCCTCTCCGCGCCCTGGCGCCGGTTAGCACCAGGGTGGCATTGCGGTGGTCAGGCTCGCGAGGGGTTCCGTCAGGCAGAACGTGGGCAGGAGCCGCACGGCCCGGACGCGCACCCGGGGGCCTGGGCCTCCAAGGCCGCGCGGACCGCCGCCCTGACCCGGTCGGCCTCGGCCGCCCAGCTCCGCTCCGGGCCCAGCCGAGTCTGCAGGCAGGTCGCCAAGGCCTCGACACCGGCGAGGGTGCCGTCGGCGACCAGCTCCCTGAGCGCGCCGTGGCCGGCCGCCGCGGCGAGGAAGGCGTACGGCTCGTGCGGGACGACCCAGCGCACGGTGGCGGCATCCGGCCCGGCCACCGGGTGCATGGGGATCACGTCGTCACCGCAAGGGTGATGAGCCGGGCGAGCCAGGCTGCGGCATACGCGATGAGGGTGAGATAGGTGAGGGCCAGGGCGGGCCAGCGCCACGACCCGGTCTCGCGGCGCATCACCGCGACCGTGGACATGCACTGGAGGGCATAGACAAACCACACGAGCAGGGCGACCACGGTCGGGGCGGAGAAGAGCGGTTCCCCGGCCCGCGGCCCGTCGAGATAGGTCGCCTCGGCCAGCGCCGCGGACGGGTCCTCCGGGTCGGTAGCCGCCCAGACCTGGCCGAGGGTGGAGACGAAGACCTCCCGCGCCGAGACCGCGCCGACCAGGCCGAGGTCGATCCGCCAGTCGAAGCCGAGCGGCTCGAAGACCGGCTCGATGGCCCGGCCGAGCTGGGCGGCATAGCTGTGCTCGAGGACGTAGGCGCTGGCGTGCGCCTGGTCCAGACCGACGGTCTCGGCGTCGCGGGTGGGGAAGGCGAGCAGCGCCCAGAGGACGACGGCGGTGCCGAAGATGATCGTCCCGGCCTTGCGGAGGAACATCCGCACCGAGCTCCACGAGGAGAGCAGCACCGAGCGCAGCCGGGGCATCCGGTACGGCGGCATCTCCAGGTAGAAGGGCACCAGCTCGCCGCGCAGAACGGTGGAGCGCAGCACCCGAGCCGAGACCATCGCGGACAGCCCACCGAGGACGTAGAGGGCGAACATCGCCAGACCCTGGGCCTGCACCGGCCCCCACCGCGTCCCGGAGGGCACGAGCAGCCCGACGAGGAGGACGTAGACCGGGAGCCGCGCCGAGCAGGGCATGAGTGGCGCCGCGAGGATCGTCGCGATCCGGGTCTTCGACGAGCCGATGGTCCGGGTCGCCATGATCCCCGGGACGGCGCAGGCGAAGGAGGAGAGCATGGCGACGAAGGCCCGCCCGTCCAGTCCCGTCGCGGCCATGATGCGGTCCATGAGGTATGCCGCCCGCGCCATATAGCCCAGGCCCTCGAGGAGGGCGATGAGCAGGAAGAGCAGGGCGACCTGCGGCACGAAGACGAGCACCGATCCGACCCCGCCGATGACCGCCTCGGAGAGGAAGGCCCCGACGAAGCCGTGCCCGACATGGTCGGCGACCTGCTCGGCCAGCCAGCCCAAGCCCCGCTGGAGCGTGTCCTGGATCGGCGCGGCCACGGTGAAGATGGTCTGGAAGAAGGCGAACATCACTGCGACGAAGACCACCCCGCCCCAGAGCGGATGGAGCAGGACGTCGTCGACGGCCCGCGTTGTCGCATCCGGCCTCGGCGCGTGGTAGTCGGCCGCCGCGAGGACCGAGCGGACCCACGCGGTCTGCTCCTCGGAGTCGGCCGGCGGTGGGAAGGGTGGTTCGGCCCAGTCCTGCGGCCGGTCCAGTCGGGCGCGCAGCTCGGCGATGCCCTCCCCTGATGGCGGTATGACGCCCACGACCCCGACCCCGAGCGCCTCCGCGAGCGCAGGCAGGTCGAGCCGGCCACCCCGGACGGCGTGCTCGTCGAGCATCGTCACGGCGACGAGGGTCGGCTGGTGCCGGGCCATCGCCTGGGCGGCGAGGGTGAGGGAGCGCCGCAAGGTGGTGGCGTCGAGGACGACGACGAGGGCGTCCGGGGTCGGACATCCGGGCAGCGTCCCGTCGAGGAGGTCGACGACGACCTGCTCGTCGGGGCTCATGGCGCTGAGGCTGTACGTGCCGGGGACGTCCTCGACGGCGACCCGACCGGCTGGCGTGTGCGCCATACCCTCGGAGCGGGTGACGGTGACCCCGGGGTAGTTGGCGGTGTGCGCGCGAAGCCCGGTGAGCTGGTTGAAGATCGTCGTCTTGCCCGCGTTGGGGCTGCCGATCAGGGCGATCCGGCGCAGCCCGGTGGGCGCGCCTCGCTCGGGCGCCGGATCGTCGTGGCAGGCGGCGCTCACTGCTCGACCCCGACGATGACGTGGGCGGCGTGCTCCTGGCGCAGGCAGAGGTCGTAGTCGCAGATCCGGTAGACCGCGGGTCCGCTGAACGGGGCCCGGCGGACGACAGCGACCTGTTCGCCGGGGCGGAAGCCCAGATGGGTGAGGCGCAGCCGGAGCAGCGGCGCCACCTCGGGGTCGATGGCCTCGATGCGCACGACGGCGCCGGAGCGCACATCGGCCAGCCTCGTCATCGCCACCACGGTTCCTTAGGGTTACCTCACCTGGCCGCTCAGTCTATGCCGCCAGGGGGTCAGAGCAGCCTGAGGTGCTCCACATCACCGAGCAGCTCGAGCCGGCGCCACAGCACCGAGGTCGGGAGGGCCTGGCTCGCATGGGCGAGGCTGGCCGTGCGCTGCCGGGCGCGGTCCACTCGGACGACATGGGTGATCTGGTCCGCGCGTCGGCCGGCGAAAGGCGCGCCGGTCTCCTCCCGCAGGGCGCTCGCCACCGTCTCCGGGAGGGTCCAGGCGAGAACTGGTATGTCGAGCCGACCCGCGGCCAGCACCGCGGCGGCAGTCGCCGTCTGGTGGTCCGGGTGACCGGTGATGCCCGTGACGTCGAAGACGAGGAGCCCGTCCGCCTCGACGGAGAGCGCCTCGACGTCCTTCGAGAGCACCTCAGCGCCTACCGGGGCAAGCCCCATATCCGGATACGATAAGAGCGTGGTGTGCGTGACCCCCAGGAGCGAACCGGCCTCGCGCAGTTCGGTTTCGCGAATCGTGGCGAGGTCGCCCGGCACCCCGCGGAGGGTGGACGCCTCACCATGGGTGAAGCACAGGACGTCGACCTGCGCGCCGGCGTCGATGAACCGGCCGACCACGGCCCCCAGACCGAAAGACTCGTCGTCCGGATGCGCTACGACGGCGAGCACCTGGCGCCAGCTCGGCAGCTCCGTGATGGTCTCCATGGTGCATTATACCCCCTGGGGTATACGAATTGGTGTCGGAGGAAACACTGTGGTTGATCGATT
>WBZP01004437.1_pt1 | contig 14622 bp, 11 predicted proteins | sample 5204301 | NCBI WGS metagenome assembly WBZP01 (sample SAMN12412401, study PRJNA552823) | activated sludge metagenome | isolation source: activated sludge from nitrification reactor of wastewater treatment plant... | place: USA: Pennsylvania | collected 2017 | reverse complement strand
CAATCTTCTTCAGGCGGCCTTCGAGCGGCGTGCCGGAGGACTGGGCGAAGACGATTGCGGGCGCCAGGCATAGCGCGGCAAGGAGCGGCTTGAGGAGAGTCATGGGAGGAGGGGCAGTGAGGGGGGAACGCGGCACCGGGCCCGGTGCCGTCGGCGCGGCGCATTCTAGGGATCCGCGCTTCCGACCTGCGGGCTGCGGCAACCCGACCTGGAGGGAATCGAACCGTGTCGAAGCGTACCCACCCGATCGTCCGGGGCCCGGCGTCCTGCGCGGCCGGGCTGGCGGTGAGCATCGCCGCGCTGGAGGCGATGCGCGTCCCTGTCGCCTGCATCGCCGGCACCCGCGCGGGGTCGGCCGTCGGCGCGGCCCACGCGATGGGCCTCGCGCACGTGGTGCGCGCCAGCATGGCGGTGCCGAGTGCCTTCGCGCCGGTCAAGGTGGGCGGGTAGCTGCTGGTCGACGGCGGCCTCACGCAGAGCCTGCCCGTGGCGGCGGTGCGCGTTGCCTGTGCCGATGTCGTCATCGCGGTCGACATCGGCTCGTCGCTGCTCGGTGCCGAGGACCTCGCCAGCGCGTTCGGCGTCGCGCTGCAGATGGTCGGCATCCTGATGGAACGCAACGTCGAGGAGTCGCGGGCCTCGCTGCGGCCCACCGACGTGCTGATCGTTCCCGACCTCGGCCGAGTCAGCGCAGTCGACTGCGCGCGCGTAGTGGAAGGCATACCGGCCGGCGAGGGCACCACGCTGAGGGCGCAGGCTCGCCGTGGTTCGTCGAGCCGCTCGCGGGGGCCCACGTGAACCCGCTGCGGCTGTTCGTCGACGACGACGCGCTCGGCGAGGTCGACATCCGGCGCTGCAAGGCCGAGCTTGCTGCCGGCGTGCAGGGCCCGCTCGGGCTGGCCCGGCTGGTGCTGGCCGCCGCACGCATCGACACGCGACCCTCGGTCGGGCTGATCGGCGTGCCCGGCATCGAGGCCGACATCAACGGCGTCGACGCGCGACTGGTCTACGACCAGCTCGACGACCTCGACTTCCCGCGCCACGGCGCGGCGGCGCTCCTGGACAGCTTCGTCGCCAGCCGCCGCCTCGGTGCCAGCACCAGCTACCGTCGCGACGGGATCGAGGCGACCGGCGCGCACGGCATCGGCGAGCACACGCTGCGTGCGCGGGCGCGCTGGGCGCGCGTGAGCGGGAACGACAGCGACGTCAAGGACGCCGTCAGCGTCGGCGGCTTCCCGGACCTCTCGGGCTACCAGGAGGGCCAGTTCAGCGGTACGCGCGTCGGGTTCGTCCAGCTCGGCCGGTTCAAGCGCGTGCGGGCGCGGTACCTCTACCTCGGTCGCCCCTGACGGTCCGCGAGGTGGCCGCCGGCCGGCCTGGCGCGCACGGCTCGGGCATCATCGGCCCGACCGTGATTGCGCCGACCCCGAGCAACCCGACGTCCTGCTGGCAACGCTGCCAGCACTGGCTGCCCGGCCTGCAGACGCTGCGTACGTACGAGCCTGCCTGGCTGCGGCACGACCTCGCGGCCGGTCTGGTGCTGACGACGATGCTGGTGCCGGTGGGCATCGCCTATGCCGAGGCCTCGGGCGTGCCCGGCATCTGCGGCCTGTACGCGACGATCGTGCCGCTGCTCGTCTACGCGCTGTTCGGGCCGAGCCGCATCATGGTGCTGGGGCCGGACTCGTCGCTCGCCGCGCTGATCCTGGCGGTGATCCTGCCGCAGTCCGCGGGCGATCCGATGCGCGCGGTCGCGCTTGCTGGCGCACTGGCGCTTGTCTCGGGCCTGATCTGCATCGTCGCCGGGGGGGCGAAGCTCGGCTTCCTGACCGAGCTGCTGTCCAAGCCGATCCGCTACGGCTACATGAACGGCATCGCGCTCACGGTGCTGCTGAGCCAGGTGCCCAGGCTGCTCGGCTTCGAGGCGCTGGGCGACGGCCCGCTGCGGCAGTTCGTGGCCATCGTCGAGGGCGTGTGGGATGGCCGGGTGCACGGGCCGACGTTCGCGGTGGGTGCTGCGGCGCTGGTCGCCATCCTCTGGCTCAGGCGTCTGCCGCGCTGGCCCGGCGTGCTGATCGCCGTCGTCGGGGCCACGCTCGCCGTGCTGGCGTTCGACCTGCAGGGCCAGGGGGTGTCGGTGCTCGGCGCGCTGCCGCAGGGGCTGCCGGCGCCGACGCTGCCGCTGATCGGGCCCGACGACCTCGGGCCGATCGTGATCGGCGGCGCCGCGATCGCACTGGTCTCCTTCGCCGACACGAGCGTGCTCTCGCGCAGCTATGCGGCGCGCCTGCGCATGCGTGTCGACCCGAACCAGGAGATGGTGGGGCTCGGCGCGGCGAATCTCGCGGCCGGGCTGTTCCAGGGTTTTCCGATCAGCAGCAGCAGCTCGCGCACGCCGGTGGCCGAGGCGGCCGGCGCGAAGACCCAGCTCACCGGCGTGGTGGGCGCGCTGGCGATCACGCTGCTGCTGGTGGCGGCGCCGAACCTGCTCGGCCCGCTGCCGAGCGCGGCGCTCGCTGCCGTGGTGATCGCCTCCGCGATCGGCCTCGTCGAGGTGCGGGACGTGTTGCGCATCTGGCGCATCCAGCGCTGGGAAGCATGGCTCTCGATCGGCTGCACGGCTGGCGTGGTCTTCTTCGGCGCGATCGCCGGGATCGGCATCGCGGTCGTGATCGCGGTGATCGAGTTCCTGTGGGACGGCTGGCGCCCGCACTCGGCGGTGCTGGGGCGGGTGGACCGCGTGAGGGGCTACCACGACGTCGCGCGCCACCCCGAGGCGCGGCGCATCCCGGGGCTGGTGCTGTTCCGCTGGGACGCGCCGCTGTTCTTCGCCAACGCCGAGCTGTTCCACGACCGCGTGCTGGCCGCGGTGGCCGAGTCGCCGACGCAGGTGCGCTGGGTGGTGGTGGCCGCCGAGCCGGTGACGAGCGTCGACGTCACCTCGGCCGACATGCTGGCCGAGCTCGACGACGCGCTGCACGAGATGGGCGTCGAACTCGCCTTCGCCGAGATGAAGGGCCCGGTGAAGGACAAGCTCGAGCGCTTCGGCCTGTTCCGCCGGCTCGGCCCGGAGCTGTTCTTCGCGACGATCGGCGAGGCGGTAGACCGGTACGTCGAGACCTTCGACGTCGACTGGGTCGACTGGCAGGATCGCGACGCATGAAGCTCCCGCCGCGCGGACCTACGGATTTGCCGTCGGGGTGAACCGTTCGCCGGCGCGCAGGCCCGCTCGCCGGCACGCCCCGGAGCCCCGGGCCTACGGACAGGTGGAGAGGCGGGTCGGGAGACGGGTCAAGCCATGATGTTGACGCCACCATCGACATACAGCGTCTCGCCCGACAGGCGGCGCGCGTACGGCGTGGCCAGATAGGCGCAGGTGAAGCCCACGTCCATGATGTCGACCAGCTCGCCGATCGGCGCGCGCTGTGCCGCCTCGGTGAGCAGCAGGTCGAAGTCCTTCAGGCCGCCGGAGGCGCGGGTCTTCAGCGGGCCGGGCGAGATGGCGTGCACGCGGATGCCCTGGCCGCCCAGCTCGTAAGCCAGGTAGCGGCAGCACGATTCGAGCGCCGCCTTCACCGGCCCCATCACGCTGTAGGTGGGCACCACCTTGGTGGCGCCGTGGTAGCTCATCGCCATCATCGTGCCGCCGTTCTTCATCAACGGCGCGGCCAGCCGCGCCATGCGCACGAAGGAGTGGCACGACACGTCCATCGCCTTGGCGAAGCCCGCAGCCGAGCAGTCGAGCAGCCCGCCCTGAAGGTCTTCCTTCGGCGCGAAGGCGATCGAGTGCACCAGGATGTCGAGCTCGCCCCAGGTCTTGCCGATCTCCTCGAACACCGCTTCCAGCTGGCCTTCGACGCTGACGTCGAGTGGCAGGAAAAGCGGCGCGCGCAGCTCACGCGCCAGCGGCTCGACCCAAGGCCGGGCCTTGTCGTTCAGGTAGGTGATGGCCAGCTCGGCGCCAAGCTCGTGGAAGGCCCTGGCACAGCCGTAGGCGATGGACGAATCGTTGGCGATGCCGACGACCAGAGCCTTGCTGCCGCCGAGCACCGGGCGTGGAACCTCGATGGACATGCTCGTTCCTCCACTTGACGCGCCCGGCAGGTGCCGCGCCCGGCAGGTGCCGCGCGCGTGCGCTTCAGCCCAGCACCCGCCGGGTGTGGCGCGCGATCATCAGTTCCTCGTTGGTAGGCAGCACCCACGCGGCGGCGCGGCTGTCGGCCGTGCTGATGCGCGGCCCTCCCGCCCGATTGGCGGCAACGTCGAGGGCCAAGCCCAACCAGGCCGCCTGGCTGCACACGCGCTCGCGGATGTCGGCGCTGTTCTCGCCGATGCCGCCCGTGAAGACGATCGCGTCCAGCCCGCCCAGTGCCGCCGCCAGCGAGCCGAGTTCGCGGCCGATGCGGTAGACGTACAGGTCCACCGCGAGCCTGGCGCGCGGCTCGTCGCTGGCCAGCAGCGTGCGCATGTCGCTCGACAGGCCCGACACGCCGAGCAGCCCCGACTGGTTGTAGATCAGCTTTTCGATGGCGCGCGCATCCATGCCGCGCTGGTCCATCAGGTACAGGATCACGCCCGGATCGAGCGCGCCGCAGCGCGTGCCCATCGGCAGCCCGTCGACCGCCGTGAATCCCATCGTGCCGGCCACGCTGCGCCCGCCCGACAACGCGCACATGCTCGCGCCGTTGCCCAGGTGGCAGACCACCGTGCGGCCCTCTGCGGCCGCCGGGTCGAGCCGGGGCAGCATCGAGGCGATGTACTCGTACGACAGGCCGTGGAAGCCGTAGCGGCGCACGCCTTCGTCGTGCAGCTCCAGCGGCAGCGCGAACATCTGCGCCAGCTCGGGTTGCGTGCGATGGAAGGCGGTGTCGAAGCAGGCGACCTGCGGCAGGTCGGGACGGCGCTCGAACATCAGCCGGATCGGCGTCAGGTTGTGTGGCTGGTGCAGCGGCGCCAGCGGGACGAACTGCTCCAGGTCCTGCAGCACCTGCCGGTCCATGCGCATCGGCTGGGCGTACTTCATGCCGCCGTGCACGACGCGGTGGCCGATGCCCTTCAGGCTCAGGCCCTGCATGTTCTCGCGCAGGAAGGCCACGATGTGTTCGAGCGCGTCGGCATGGCCGAGCGGCGTGCCTTCGGGCCAGGCATGCGTGGCCAGCGCATCGCCGCCGGCGCTCCTGGCAACGAAGCGCGGCGTGGTCTGCAGCGCCTCGGCCTGGCCGCGCACCGTCAGCTCGAGATCGTCGCCGCCTTCGGCGAACAGCGAGAACTTGATGCTGGACGAACCCGCGTTCAGCACCGCGATGGCCTCGCGCATCACGCCACCCCCTGCTTCGGATCCTGGCGCCTTGCGTGGGCGCAGGGCGCGGGCTCGAGCGCCTTGCAGCGCGCGATCAGGTTCTCGTACTTCTGGTGCTTGCTGTCCGGCATGGCATGGATCCTCTGCGCGTCGATGGGCTGCATGCCGCAGTTGCAGCGTCCCGTGTTCCCGAGGTGCGCGCCCTCGGGCGGCCGGCCCTGGCTGCGCGGAGACGGGGCGCCGCGCACAGCGGCATCACTTGGGCGCCACCGGAGAAGATCTCGTCGATCTGCGCCAATCGCTGTGCGCGCTCCCCGCTCGGCGGCCCGGCGGACGGCGGCGAAGCGGAGTTCGTTCTCCGGGTCGGGTCGAACGATGGCGTGCACGTCGGCGAGCGTGCGCGGCTCGAAGCGCGCGATCCAGTCGCCGACCACCCGCTCGGCGTTGGCACTGTCGGCCGCCGGCGTCAGGACGGCTTCGTACAGCCCGGGCGGAAGCACGTCGATCAGGTCGATGTTGGAGGCGAACTCCTGATGTTCCTTCCTGGCCACGCCGCCCGAGACGAAGATGCCGAGGTGCCCGATGGAGTCGTGCACGGCATAGACGATGGTCTGGCCGCTGGCACGCAGGTCGTCGTCGCTGCCGTACAGGTCGACGATCCAGCCCAGCGCCTGCTGCGGTGGGGTGATGTTGTCGCCCTTGGAACAGAAGCAGACGATCGGCGAGCGGATCTTGCGCAGGTCGATGCGGTCGCCGCGGCCGGTGACGATCTCGGCCGTCGCCAGCCGGTTGCCGACGAACAGCTGGTCGACTATCCACTGCATCTCTTCGGCAGTGAGGTTGACGTGGCCGCCCCACCACTTCTCGAACTCGATGAAGCGCTGGCCTTCGGTGTCGACCTTCGACCACAGGTCGTAGTTCTTGCCCCAGTAGGTGTTGGCCGGGTTCAGGTTCTCGAAGTTCTGCACCAGGTAGCCGCCGTCGAACTTGCCGGCGCCCAGGTCGCTGGTCAGCGCCGTCATCCAGCTGCCGCCGGCCATCCCGCCGGTGTAGCGCATCGGGTTCGCGCCTTCCACGCCGGCCCAGTACGACAGCGGCGAGCCGGGGACGATGATCGGGCCGAAGAGCTCGGGCCGGATCGCCGCGACCATCATCACCGCCCAGCCGCCCTGGCAGTTGCCGATGACGCAGGGCTTGCCTTCGGCTTCGGGGTGCAGCGCGATGACCTTCTCCAGGAGCGTCGCCTCGGCGTAGATGATGTCCTCGATCGTCTGCCCGGGCATCGGCTCGGGGGTGAAGCCGACGAAGTAGCACGGGTGCCCGGCGCGCATGGCCACGCCCAGTTCGCTGTCGGCCTTGAAGCCACCGATGCCGAGGCCATGGCCGGCGCGCGGGTCGACCACCACGAACGGGCGCTTGACCGGATCGACGACCACGCCTTGCGGCGGCTTGACGCGCACCATCAGGTAGTTGACCGGCTTGTCGAAGGTGCGCGCGTCGAGCGCGAGTTCGGCGTCGAAGCTGAGCACATGCGGCACCGCCTTGGCCTTCTGCTCGTAGTACTGATCGCTGCGCTGGCGCAGCACGTCCCAGAACAGGATCGTGCGCCGCATCGCGTCGGTCATGTACTCGCCGAGCGGCCCCCAGGCCTGCAGCGCAGCGTTCGCATTGCCGGCGGCCAGTGCTCCCGGCCACGCCGATGGCGCATCCGGCCTGGGCTCGACCGGCATGTCGGCGCTCGTCTCGTACAGCGTCCTGGACATCCTGCTTCCATTGTCATTGCAAATTGCAGTCTAGCCCGCCAGGCGCCGCCCGGCCGGATCAGGGAAGTCAGTCGCCGAACATCCTTGGACAATCTTGAACTTCCATGCCGACATGGATCGGTGTCGCGACCTGCGTCCGCCTTGGGCACGTGGCAGTGGCTCGCGCTGCCGCTGAAGCCACCGTCCGCGTCGGTGGCGTGCTCGAGTTGCCCGCGGTGCTGCGCAGTCTCGGCGCCGATCCGGTGCAGGTGTTCGCCGACGCGCACGTCGATCTGGCACTGTTCGATGACCCCGACAGCATGATCTCCGGCGCGGCCCGCGGCCGGTTGGTGCGCCAGTGCGTGAGAGCCACGCAGTGCGCGCATTTCGGCTTGCTGTCGGTCGGGCAGCGCAATGCGCTGCGTCATCTGGGGCTGGTGGGCCTGTTGGTCAAGTACTCAGCGGACGTGGGCACGGCACTTCACAGTCTGGTGCGCCACTGTCATCTGCGGGCGCGCCGCGCAGTGGTGACGCTGACGCAGGAGCGTGACTTGGCGGCGCTGGGCTTCGAGGTGTATCGGCAGCAGGGCGGCGCCACCGATCAGATCGCCGACGGCGCAATCGCATTCGAGTTCAACATCCTGCGTGAGCTGTGCGGCCCGGCCTGGCTGCCCGTCGAGGTGCACTTCGCACATCACGAGCCGGCGGACACAGCGCCGTTCCGACGCTTCTATCAATGCCCGCTGGACTTCGACTCCGGCCGAAACGCGGTCGTGTTCGACGCCAGCTGGTTGGATCATCGCCTGCCCACCGACGACCCGGCGCTGCGCGGCCTGTTGCTGCCGCAGATCCACCTGCTGGAGGCAAAGCATGGCCATGACCTGCCCGCGCAGGTGTGCGGCGTGCTGCGCACCGCGCTGGCGACAGGTCACGCCAAGGCCGAACAGGTTGCGGCGCTGTTTTCGATGCACCCGCGTACCCTGGCCCGGCGCCTCGAGGTCAGCGGCACCCGATTCCAGGAGCTGGTGGACGAGGTCCGCTTCGAGATCGCCCGCCAGATGCTGGCAAGCTCGACGATGGAAGTCGCCCGGATCTCCGCGGCGCTCGGTTATGCCGACCCGAGCGCCTTTTCGCGGGCATTCCGGCGCTGGAGCGGGGCCTCGCCGGCCCGATGGCGGGCAGCGCACGACGCCGCGTCATAGTCCATGCACGGGCTCGGCGCCAGGGGTTTGCCGGCCGGGATCACCTCGATCGCAATGCCGGTGTGAGCCCGGAAGGCGGCCGCGACCTCGGCGCGATCGACGACGCTGCGCCATGTGTCAGCCACGCCAGCCGATCTTCGGCGGCACAGAGGCGACGGCCGAGCTCCGCGCCTGATAGCGGGTGATCGCCTCGCGCGCATTGACCGGCATGCGCTGCGGGCCCAGCCGCTGGTCGATTCCGGCATGGCGCACCACCTCCAGCACGCCAGGGTTCAGGCCCGTCAGCCAGGTGTCGATGCCCAGGTCCGCCGCCCGCTTTTCGCCCTCCATCAGCGCCTGCAGGGCCGAGTACTCGATGTCGGGGACCCGGCTCAGGTCCAGCACCAGCACGCGCGGCCGGTGCTGCGCAACGAGCTCGTTGATCCGGTCGGTGACGTTCTGCGCGTTGACGAAGAAGAGCCGCCCTTCCGGGCGCACGATCAGCAGGCCCTCGAAGGTCTCGTCGTCGGCGTGTTCGTCCGACAGCGGCCGCAGCACATCGGCGCCGCGCTTGCGGCCGATGACCGACACGCGCGGCTGAGCGGTCTGGCTGGCCAGCCCGACCATCGACACGATGATGGCGACCACGATGCCCTTGAGCGTGCCGAACACCAGCACGCCGAGACAGGCGATCAGCGCCCAGCGGAACTCCATCAGGCGCACGCCCCGGATGGCACGGAACTCGGCCGGCTGGATCAGCCCGACCGAATAGACGATGACGATCGCCGCCAACGTGGCATGGGGCATCAGGCCGAGCAGCGGGGCCAGCAGCAGCATGGTGGCCACCGCCGCGGCGGCCGTCGTCAGCGAGGCCTTCTGCGACTGCCCGCCCGCCGAGCGCACCACCGCCGTCTGCGAGGTGCCGCCGCCGGCCGGCATGGCGCCGAGCAGCGCACCCGCCACATTGGCCGCGCCGGTGGCGACCAGCTCGCGGTTGGCGTCGATCGGCGGCTCACCCGGGTTGGCAAAGGCGCGGCCGGCCGCAATGGTCTCGGTGAAGCTCATCAGCGCGATGCCCAGCGCGCCGGGCGCCAGGGCTTCGACCAGTGACAGGTCGGGCCAGGTGAGCGACGGGAAGCCCTGCGGAATCAGGCCGACCGTCGACACCCCGGCCGCCTGCAGGCCGAAGAACCAGGACGCGGCGATGCCGCCGCCCACCGCGACCAGCGGCGCCGGTGAATGGGGCCACTTGCGCTCCATGCCGATCAGCACGGCAAAGCTCGCCACGGCCACCGCCAGTGTCAGCAGCGAGGTCTCGGGCAGGTGCTGCACGACGCTGAGCACATCGCGGAAGAAGCCCTGCTTGGTGATGTGGATGCCCAGCAGCTTGGGCACCTGGTCGAGCACGATCACCAGGCCGATGCCGGCCTTGAAGCCGGTGAGCACCGGCGTGGAGATGAAGTTGGCGACGAAGCCCAGGCGCAGCAGCCGCGCCAGCAGCAGCATCGCGCCGACCATGGCCGCCAGCGTGGCTGTGGCCGTGACCAGCTTGGCCGGGTCGCCGTCCGGCACCACCAGGCCCAGCTGCGTGCCGGCCAGGATGGCCAGCGTGGTGGTGGAGCTGACGCTGAGCACGCGCGACGAGCCGAGCAGCGCGTACACCAGCATCGGGATGAAGGCGGTGCACAGGCCCACGGCCACCGGCAACCCGGCCACCGTGGCATAGGCCATCGCCTTGGGCAGCACCACCGCCGCTGCGGTGAGGCCGGCGACCAGGTCCAGGCGCAGCCCGCTGCCGCTGGCCGGGCCGGCGTGGCCTTGTGGCGGACCGGGGTTCATCGCGTCGGCCGCGCGCAGGATGCCGGCCAGGGCGCCGGCCCGGGAGCCGACGGGGCTCCGGGCGGGCCAGTGGTCAGAACCGCTCCGCCACGACCTTGAACGGATAGTCGGCGGCCTTGTAGCGGCCGATCTTGCGCTTGGGCAGCTCGATGCGCTCGCGCTTCAGCTCCTTGTAGGGCACATGCTCGAGCAGGTGGTTGATGACGTTCAGCCGCACGCGCTTCTTGTCCTCCGAGCGCGCCACGTACCACGGCGCCGTGTCGGTGTCGGTGGCGGCGAACATCTCGTCGCGGGCCCTGGTGTAGTCGTCCCAGCGGTCGTACGACTTCAGGTCCATCGGCGACAGCTTCCAGATCTTGCGGCCGTCGTCGATGCGCGACGCGAGCCGGCGGGTCTGCTCCTCGGGGCTGACCTCGAGCCAGTACTTGAACAGGATGATCCCCGACTTGACCATCAGCTGCTCGAACAGCGGGGCCACCTGCAGGAAGCCCTGCGCCTGCTCCTCGGTGCAGAAACCCATCACCCGCTCGACGCCGGCGCGGTTGTACCAACTGCGGTCGAAGATCACGACCTCACCCGCGGCCGGCAGGTGCGGCAGGTAGCGCTGCGCGTACATCTGCGTCTTCTCGCGCTCGGTCGGTGCAGGCAGGGCGATGACGCGGAACACGCGCGGGCTGACTCGCTCGGTGATGGCCTTGATCGTGCCGCCCTTGCCGGCGCCGTCGCGACCTTCGAACAGGATGCAGACCTTCAGGCCCTTGGCGACCACCCACTGCTGCAGCTTGACCAGTTCGACGTGCAGCTTCTTCAGTTCGCGCAGGTAGTCCTTGTTCGACAGCTTCGCGCCGGCCTCGGCGCCGGCGCCGGCCTTCGCGCCCTCGGCGCCTTGGTCCGGCACGGTCGCGGCCTCGGCTGCTGCGTCGTTCCTCGCGTCCTTCTTCTTTCCCATCGTCGTCTCCTTCGTCAGGCGGTACCGCATGCTCGGCAGCTGGGTCTTCTCGGGCGGCCCGGTCGGCCGCGTCACGGGGCGCTGCGGGCCAGCGCGGTGTTGGTTGGCCGGCCGGCGGCGGCCGTGCCGGCATCCTTCGGCCAGCCGCCGCCGAGCGAGCGGTAGAGCTGGACCACGCTCGTCGCTTCGTCGCGCTTTGCCGTGACGAGGCCGATCTCCGCCTCGAAGTACTGGCGCTCGGTGTCGAGCACCTCGAGGTAGCTCGACACGCCGCCCTCGTAGCGCAGCTTGGCTACCTGGCTGGCATCGGCGAGCGCGGTCACGAGCAGCTCCTGCTGCTGGCGGAACTCGCGCCGCTTGCGGATGTCGACCAGCGCGTCCGCCACCTCGCGAAGCGCCTGCCGCAGGGTCTGCTGGTACTGCAGCGCCGCTTCCTGGGCGCGCGCCTCGTTGTAATCGACGTTGGCCTGCAGCCGGCCGGCGTCGAAGATCGGCAGCGTGATTGCGGGCAGCAGGCTGAAGATGCCGTACGGGCCGATCGTCGTGCCGTTGAGGGTTGCACTGCCGCCGCCGGCGAAGCCGCTCAAGGTGACCTGCGGGTAGAGCTGGGCCATGGCGACGCCGATCTGCGCATTGGCCGAAACCAGGCGCTGCTCCGCCTGGCGGATGTCGGGCCGCCGGGTCAGGAGTTCGGTCGGCAGGCCGCTCGGCAGCTCGGGCGCAGCGAGCTGGCGCTCGAGCGATCGGCCGCGCGGGATCGGACCCGGATCCTGCCCGAGCAGGACGTTGATGAAGTTCTCGGTCTGCTCGATCTGCCGCTGGACCTCGGGGATCGACTTGGTTGCGGTGTAGAGCAGCGTCTCGGCCTGCCGGACCTCGAGGATCCCGGCCACGCCGCCGTCGAGGCGCGCCTTCACCAGGTCGAGCGACTGCGCCCGCGACTCGACCGTGCGCCGCGAGGTCTCGAGCGTGAGGTCGAGCGCGCGCAGGCTCAGGTAGGCCTGGCCGACCTGGGCGACGAGGGTCGTGATGACCGCGTAGCGCGCATCCTCGGAGGCGAGCAACTCGGCCTGCGCGGCCTCGCTGGCGCGGCGGACCTTGCCCCAGAAGTCGATCTCCCAGGCGAGGCTGAAGCCGATCCGCGGCTCGAAGGTGCTCTCGGTCGGCGGCCGCTCCGACCCCGAGGTCGTCGTGTAGGGGGCGTCGGCAACGCCGTCCACCATCGGCGACGCCCCAGCGCGGGTGATCGTGAGCTGGCTGCGCGCCTGCAGGATGCGCGCGGCGGCCACGCGGACGTCGAAGTTCTGCGCCAGCGCCTTGCGGATCAGCGCCTGCAGCTCGGGATCGGTGAACACCTTGTCCCAGGCGAGGTCGCCGAACGACGCGCCGGCGGCCGCAGGCGGCGCGGCGTCGGCGCCGCGGTAGGCCGGCGGCAGCGGGACCTCCGGCCGCAGGTAGTTCGGGCCGACGGTGCAGCCGGGCGCGAGCAGCGCGGCGCACAGCAGGGCCAGGAGCGGGGCGTTGCGGCGGTTCACGTCAATGCGCTCCTTCCTCCGCGGCGGCGGCGGCAGGCGCCGCCTTCGCGGCCAGCTTGCGCCGGCGGCCCAGGCCTTCGATGAAGGTGTAGTTGCCCGGGATGATGAACACGCCGAGTGCGGTGGCGATCAGCATGCCCCAGAACACGCCCGTGCCCATCACGTTCTGCGCGCCGGCGCCGGCGCCGCTGGCCAGCATCAGCGGCACGACGCCGAGGATGAACGCGAACGCGGTCATCAGGATCGGCCGGAAGCGCAGCCGCGCCGACTCCAGCGCCGCCTCCTCGAGCGAGGCGCCGCCTTCGTGCTTGGCCTTGGCGAACTCGACGATCAGGATCGCGTTCTTCGCCGCCAGGCCGATCAGCATCACCAGGCCGATCTGCACGTAGACGTTGTTGTCGAAGCCCGCCAGCCAGGTGCCGAAGAAGGCGCCGAGCGCAACCAGCGGCGAGCCGAGAAGCACCGCCCAGGGCAGGCGCCAGCTCTCGTACAGCGCGGCCAGCAGCAGGAACACGCAGACGATGGCAAGGATGAAGGTCGGCGCCGCCGGCGGCGCGATCTTCTCCTGGTAGGACATCGACGAGAACGCGTAGCCCATCTCCGAGGGCATGGTCTCGGCGAACACCGCCTCGAGCGCGGCGAGCGCCTGGCCCGAGGTATAGCCGGGCGCGGCCGAGCCGTTGATCTCGACCGAGCGCTGCAGGTTGAAGCGCGTCGTCAGCTCGGCACCGGCCACGTCGCGGATCGTCACGAGCGTGGCCAGCGGCACCATCTCGTTGGTGGTCTTCGAGCGGACGTAGATCCGGCCGATGTCCTCGGCCTTCAGCCGGGTGTCGGCGTCGGCCTGCACGTAGACGCGGTACAGCCGCCCGAAGCGGTTGAAGTCGTTGACGTAGGAGCCGCCGAGCGTCGTCGCCAGCGCCTGGAACACGTCGTTGACCTGAACGCCGAGCGTGCGCGCCTTCTCGCGGTCGAGGTCGACGCGGATCTGCGGGTAGTTCGGGTCGAACGAGGTGAACGGCGTGGCGAGCTCTGGCCGCTGCCGCGCGGCATCGAGGAACTTGCGCGACAGCGCGCCGAGTTGCGTGACGGTCAACGATCCGCTGCGATCCTGCAGCAGGAAGTTGAAGCCCGATGCGGCGCCGAAGCCCGAGAGCGTGGGGATGTTGAAGGGGAAGATCAGCGCCTCGGGGATCGCGGCGAACTGCGGCCTCAGCTTGGCCATGATGCCGTTGACGTGCAGCTCCTTCGTCGTGCGCTCGTCCCAGGGCCGGAGCCGGACGAAGATCGAGCCGTAGTTCGGCTGGAAGGTGTTGGTCACCGCCCCGAGGCCACCGACGGTCTGGAACGAGTCGATGCCGTCGGTCCGGGCCAGGATCTCCTCGACCTTCTTCAGCACCGCGCTCGTACGCTCGAGCGACGCGCCGGGCGGCAGCTGCAGGTTGACGCCGAAGATGCCCTGGTCCTCCTCGGGGATGAAGCCGGCAGGCAGCACGCGCGCGAACAGGCTCGCGCCGAGCGCGACCGCGGCGACGAGCCCGATGGTGAGCAACGAGCGGCGCACGAGCAGTCGCGACACCTTGACGTAGCCATGGGTGCCGGCCTCGAAGACCTTGTTGAAGCCACGGAAGAACACCCCGAGCGGGCCGCGCATCGGCTTCGGCGGCTTCAGAAGCATCGCGCACAGCGCCGGCGTCAGCGACAGCGCGTTAAAAGCCGACAGCAGCACCGAGATGGCGATCGTCAGCGCGAACTGCTGGTACATGCTGCCGACCAGGCCGCCGAGCAGCGCCACCGGCACGAACACCGCGGACAGGATCAGCGCGATGCCGACCACCGGCCCGGAGACCTCGGCCATCGCCTTGATCGTCGCCTCCTTCGGGCTCAGGCCATGCTCGAGGTGGTGGATGACCGCCTCGACGACGACGATCGCGTCGTCGACGACGATGCCGATCGCCAGCACCAGGCCGAACATCGACAGCGTGTTGATCGAGAACCCGAGCAGCGGAAAGAACAGGAAGGTGCCGATCAGCGAGACCGGGATGGTCAGCAGCGGGATGATCGTCGCGCGGATGTT
>WBZP01004435.1_pt1 | contig 14626 bp, 11 predicted proteins | sample 5204301 | NCBI WGS metagenome assembly WBZP01 (sample SAMN12412401, study PRJNA552823) | activated sludge metagenome | isolation source: activated sludge from nitrification reactor of wastewater treatment plant... | place: USA: Pennsylvania | collected 2017 | reverse complement strand
TTCGGGATCGGCATCGACGCGCCCGGCGAGGCGATCGTCGCGGGACGGCTGAAGGGGCCCGCGGGCGCCCGCGTCGTCCGCTTCGCGGAGGGCGTCCGGAACGCCCGCTTCCTGCGCTTCACGCCGGCCGGCGACCTCCTGGTGAGCCAGCCGCGCGAGGGCACGGTGCTGCTCCTCGAGCGCGACCGGGACAGCGACGGGCGCTCCGACGGGCGGCGCGCCGTCCTCGAGGGCCTGAACCGCCCGCACGGCCTCGACCTCCACGACGGGTGGCTCTACGTGGCGGGGACGGACGCGGTGGGGCGCGTTCGGTTCGACGCCGCGACCGGCAAGGCCGAGGGCTCGTTCGAGCGCGTCGTCGTGGGCCTGCCGGCCGGCGGCAACCACTGGACGCGCACGCTCCGCTTCGGGCCGGACGGCTGGATGTACGTGTCGATCGGCTCGAGCTGCAACGTGTGCGTCGAGGAGGACCCGAGGCGCGCCGCGATCGTGCGCTTCCGGCCCGACGGGAGCGGGCCGGAGCTGTTCGCGACCGGCCTGCGGAACTCGGTGGGCCTCGACTTCCGGCCCGCCGACGGCCTGCTCTACGCGACCGACAACGGCCGGGACCTGCTCGGCGACGACTTCCCGCCCTGCGAGCTCAACCGCGTGGAGAGAGGCGGCTTCTACGGCTGGCCGGTCGCGAACGGCGACCGGGCGCCGGACCCGGACTTCGGCCGGGGGCAGGAGGCGCGGATCGCCGCGTCGCGGCCGCCGGTGCACAAGTTTCGCGCGCACAACGCGCCGCTCGGGATGACCTTCCTGCGCGGCGAGCGCGTGCCGGCCGGCTATCGCGGCGCAGCGCTCGTCGCCCTCCACGGCTCGTGGAACCGTACGCGCAAGGACGGGTACAAGGTCGTCTCGCTGCACTGGAGCGCGGACGGCGCGATCACGGAGCGGGACTTCCTCACGGGCTTCAAAGGCGCGACAGACGACGACGTGTTCGGCCGCCCGGTCGACGTGGCGGAAGGACCGGACGGCGCCGTCTACGTGTCGGACGACTACGCCGGGTCGATCTACCGCGTCGACTGGAGCGGCGGGTCGCCGGCCCCGGCGCCGATGACGGGAGCGCTCGGCGGCGGACTGGCCCGGCCCTCGGAGGCTCTGGCGGCCGGTGCGGACGAGATCGCGCGCGGGCGGGCGCTCTACGCGCGCCACCGGTGCGCGGCGTGTCACGAGAGCGCGGCCGCTCCGGCCGGGATGGTCGCGAAGCCCCTCGCCGGCCTGTCGAAGCGCTACACCCGGGACTCGCTGGCCGCGTACCTGCGGACGCCGAACCCGCCGATGCCGGCGTTCCCGCTCGGCGAGGCGGAGAGGCGCGACCTCGCGGCGTTCCTTCTCGCGAGCCACCCCTGAGGAGAGCCATGAACCGGCACCTGTCGCCCTACGACAACATCGTCGAGGTCGTCGGCTGGACGCCCCTCGTCCGGCTGCGGCGCATCACCCGCGGCCTGCGCACGCCCGTCTACGGCAAGGCGGAGAACCTCAACCCGGGCGGCTCGGTGAAGGACCGCATCGGCCTCGCCATCATCGAGGGCGCCGAGCGGCGCGGGGAGCTCAAGCCGGGCGGCGTCGTCGTCGAGGCCACGAGCGGCAACACGGGCATCGGCCTCGCGATCGCCGCGGCGATCAAGGGCTACCGGTGCATCTTCACGATCCCCGACAAGATGTCGAGCGAGAAGATCCGCCTCCTGCGCGCCTTCGGCGCCGAGGTGATCGTGGTCCCGACCGCGGTGCCGCCCGATCACCCGGAGTACTACCTCCAGAAGGCGAAGGCGATCGTGGCGTCGACGCCCGGCGCCATCTTCGCCAACCAGCATTTCAACCCGGACAACCCCGAGGCCCACTACCGCTCGACGGGGCCCGAGATCTGGGAGCAGACCGGCGGGAAGGTCACGCACTTCGTCTGCTCGCCCGGCACCGGCGGGACGGTGAGCGGGGCCGGCCGCTACCTGAAGGAGCGGAACCCGGCCGTCCGGGTGGTGGCGGGGGACCCGGCCGGGTCCATCTACGGCGAGTACGCGCGGACACACGAGAAGGGCCCGGGCGGCCCGTACAAGGTCGAGGGCATCGGCGGCGACAAGATCCCGACGTCGCTCGACTTCGCCGTGGTCGACGAGTGGCTCACGGTGACGGACGCCGACGCCTTCCGCACCGCTCGGCGCCTGACCCGCGAGGAGGGGATCTTCGTCGGCGGGTCGGCCGGCCTCAACGTGTTCACGGCGCTCGAGGTCGCGCGGGCGGTCGACGACCCGGACGCGTGCGTCGTCACGGTCCTCTGCGACACGGGAGAGCGCTACCTCTCGAAGATCTACGACGACGCGTGGATGCGCGAGAACCAGATGCTCGAGCGCGAGCGCGTGACGGCGGGGCAGCTCCTCGAGCAGCACCCCGACGAGGTGCCGCCGCTCGTGTCCGTCGCTCCCGCGGCGAACGTGCGCCAGGCCCTGAACCTCCTCGCCACCTGGGGCCTCTCGCAGGTGCCCGTCGTGGACGGCGACGAGAGCGTGGGCTCGGTCACCGAGGGCCTGATGGCGCGGGTGCTGGAGGACGCGAAGCTCCTCGAGCGTCCCGTGTCCGAGGTCATGGGCGCGCCGTTCCCGGTGGTCGATGCCGGCGTGCCGCTCGACCGGCTCGTGACGCTGCTGTCGAAGGAGACGCCGGCCGCGCTCGTGCGCGAGGGCGGCCGGCTCGTCGGCATCGTCAACCGCTACGACGTCCTGCGACAGATCGCGGGGATCCGGTAGCACCGGTCGCGGCGGCCGGGCCGCTCAGCGGCGCAGCGACACCGCGGCGTAGAGCGCGAAGTCGGTCGTCGAGCCCTGGTCGATCAGGTTCTCGGTGAAGCCGAGGTCCAGCCGGCCGCGCGCGCCGAGGTCGATGCGGCCGGCCGCGTTCAGGATCCAGTGGGTGCCGGGGTAGTGCTCCACGTTGCGCACGAGCCGCGTCGCGGCGTCGGTCTCGACCACGAGGCTCAGCCGCCGCGCGGCCATCCACTCGATCGCGAGGAAGCCGTGGGCGCGGGCGGCCGAGTACGAGACGCCCCGGACCGGGCCGGAGTCCTGGGCCGTGCCGCCGGCGCCGGCGTGGAGCGCGAAGCGCCGTCCGAGCGGGCTCGACAGGACGAGCTGCAGGCCGCCGCCGAGGCCGTTGCCGGCGAACGGTCCCGTGCCGGTGGGCAGCGAGGCTCTGGCGATCCAGGCGAGGGAGAGCGCGCCCGCGCCGCGGTCGAGGGCGCGCCAGCGGGCCTCGACCTCGACGTCGCCCAGGCCCGAGCCGGCGTGGGGCGTCCAGGACCACGCGCTCCCGTCGGTCGTCAGCCCCTGGACGCGGAAGGCATCGCGGCGGAAGTCGGGACGGTCGCCGTCCGGGAAGCCGCCCACGCGGTGCCACCAGTCGATCATCGGGTCCATCACGCCGCCGCCCCGCCAGCGGAGGGGTACGCGGAGCGCGACGTCGAGGTCGCGGCGCAGGCCGCGCCGGAGCGTCGCGTCGAGCGTGAGCGTCTCCGCGTCGATCAGGTAGCGCCGCAGCCCGGGCGCTTCACCCGGGCGGTCCTGGTCCCACGAGAACGAGTTCGACCCGAGCACGGCCGCCGTCCAGGCCCAGCGGCCGGCGGGGGTCGTGGTGGTGGAGACGGCGGGAAGGGTGAGGCGGGGCTGGGCGAGGACGTGGTCGTCGCGGATGGAGGCCGGGCCGCGCGGGGTCGGGGCGTCCTCGGCGTGCGCCGCGGCGGCGAGGGCGAGGGCGATCGGGAGGAGGCGGGCGCGGGACAAGGGCCAAACGTACAACGGGCGCCGAGGGTACGGGAAACGGGCCCCGGCGGCCAGGGTTGAACGGGGTCGGGGACTGGCGTAGCATTTCGAAAATCGTTTTCAACTTTAACGGGGGCGCGGCGGCGCGCGGGCTCGGCCGTCGCTTCGGGAGGGCTCATGAAGCGTCGGGACTTCGCGAGGGCGATGGGCGCGGTGGCGGCGGCGCTGGCCGCCGGGGCGAAGGTCGTGTCGGGGCCGCCGGCGTTCGCCGCGGACGAGAAGGCGCCCAAGCACATCTGCAAGGGCCACAACGCGTGCAAGGGCCAGGGCGGCTGCAAGACGAGCGACAACGGCTGCGCCGGCAAGAACTCGTGCAAGGGCAAGGGCGGCTGCGCCGCCGCGGCCGCGCGCCACGAGTGCAAGGGCAAGAACGAGTGCAAGGGGATGGGCGGCTGCGGCTCGGGCGACAACGGCTGCGCCGGGAAGAACTCCTGCAAGGGCAAGGGAGGCTGCAAGGTTCCGGCGCACGCCCCCGAGACGAAGCCGGCGAAGTAGCGGGCTTCCGACCCGGGGCGCCGCGAGGCGTCCCGGGTCGGCGCCACGCCCGCGCCTCCAAGTGAATCGCTTCGGCATCCCCGACCTCGGGATCGGGATCGGCCTCCGAGCCGTGCACTTCGGCGAGATCCTCTCGCGCCGGCCGGCGGTGGACTGGTTCGAGGTCCTCTCCGAGAACTACATGGACACCGGCGGGCGCCCGGCGTGGGTGCTCGACCAGGTGTGCGAGCGTTATCCGGTCGCCCTCCATGGCGTGTCGCTGTCGATCGGCACGACCGACCCGCTCGACCGCGAGTACCTGCGCAAGCTGAAGGCGCTGGCCGACCGCACGCGCGCGGCGTGGGTGTCGGACCATCTGTGCTGGACGGGCGTCCTCGGCCGCAACACGCACGACCTGCTGCCGCTGCCCTACGACGAGGCCACGCTGCGGCACGTGACCGCGCGGGTGCGGCAGGCGCAGGAGCTCCTGGAGCGGCCGCTCGTGCTGGAGAACCCGAGCTCGTACCTCTCCTTCGCGTCCTCCACGATGAGCGAGTGGGAGTTCCTGGCCCGCCTCGCCGCGGACGCGGACTGCGGGCTCCTCCTCGACGTCAACAACGTCTACGTCTCCGCTCGCAACCACGGCTTCGACGCCGCGGCTTACGTCGACGCGATCCCGGCCGACCGGGTCGTTCAGTATCACCTGGCCGGGCACACCGACAAGGGCACCCACGTCCTCGACACCCACAGCGGCCCGGCCATCGACGCGGTGTGGGACCTGTACGCGCGCTCCTGCGCGAGGACGGGGCCGGTGTCCACGCTCTTCGAGTGGGACGAGGCGATCCCTTCGCTCGACGAGGTGCGGGCGGAGGCGGCCAAGGCGGCGCCGCTGCGCGGGACGCCGATCGCGCGCGCACCGAAGGCGGCCCATGGCGCCTGAGCTCGCGCTCGGCGGCCTGCAGCGGTGGATGCACGCCGTGGTGGCGCACGCCGGGCCGCTCGACGAGGCGCTCCGCCGCCGCGAGGCGGCGAGCCTCGTCCCGCCCTCGCGCGTCGAGGACGTGGTGCGGCCCTCGGCGACGCTGACCGCCGCCGAGCGCATCGACATCTACCACGGCATGTACCGGCTGAGGATGGCGGAGGCGCTGGAGACGGACTACCCGGGGCTCGCGCACTTTCTCGGGCCGGACGCGTGGGCCGACCTCGTGGCCGCGTACGTCACCGCGCACCCGTCGCGGAGCTACACGCTGAACGTGCTCGGGCGGCGCCTGCCGGAGTGGCTGGCCGCGGGCGCGGACGTGCCGCGCCGGGCCTTCTGTGCCGACCTCGCCCGCCTCGAGTGGGCCGTGTGCGAGTCGTTCGACGCCGAGGAGGCGGGGCACCTGGACGCGGCGGACATCCTGTCGCTCGCGCCGGAGGACTGGCCCGAGGCGCGGCTCGTGCCGTCGCCGGCGCTGCGCCTCGTGCGGCTGGGGTGGAACGCGGGGGCATGGCTCGACAGCCTGAAGGACGACGCGCACGAGCACCCGCGGCCGAGGCGCGCGGCCGCGCGAGTCGTCGTCTTCCGGCGGGACTACGCCGTCTACCGCCGGGAGATGGGCCGCTCCGCGTTCGCCCTCGTCGCGGACCTCGCGGCCGGCCGCAGCATCGGCCAGGCGGTGGGGGCGGCCCTGCGGCGGCGCGAGGCGCCGGACTCGGAGTCGCTCGCGCGCTGGTTCCGGCAGTGGGCGGCCGAGGGGCTCTTCTCCCGCGTCGTGGTCGGCGCCCAGGCCTGAGCCGTCGCTCGAGGGCCGGCGGGCCGATCGGACCATCGACACCCCGGGGCGCGGCGTGCTACATCAGCCGGGAGGAGACACGAATGACCGCTCGATCCCTGACCCGTCGTGAGGCCCTCGCCCTGGGCGGCCTGACCGCCGCCGGGACGCTCCTGGCATCCCGCCGCGCGGGAGCCGCCTGGAAGACGATCCCGATCGGCACCCAGCTGTGGTGTGTCCGCAAGCAGCTGGCGGCCGACGTCCCCGGCACCCTGAAGGCCCTCGGCGCGCTCGGCTACGAGGGCGTCGAGCTCGAGAACGCGTTCGGCAAGCCCGCCGCGGAGTGGAAGGCCTGGCTCGACGCGGCGAAGCTCAAGCCCTGCGGCTTCCACCACACGCTCGCCGAGCTGTCGGGCGACAAGCTCGCGGGGACGATCGACTTCAACCGGACGATCGGGAACCGCAACCTGATCATCCGCTCGCTCTCGGAGGACACCTACAAGTCGGCCGACCTGCTGAAGAAGACGGCGGCGCAGGTCGACGAGATCGCCGAGAAGGTGAAGCCGCACGGTATGCGGGTCGGGTACCACAACCACATGCTCGACTTCAATCGCATCGACGGCGAGTACTGGTGGAACCGCTTCGCCGACGCGACCGCGAAGTCCGTGATCCTGCAGTTCGACACCGGCAACGCCTCGGAGATGGAGGGCGTGACGCCGGAGTCCTTCATCAAGAGGAACGCGGGCCGCACGGTGACGATGCACGTGAAGCCGTTCTCGAAGAAGGACCCGAACGCGTACCTCGGGAAGGACGAGCTCGACTGGCCGGCGATCATGAGCGCCGCCGAGACGGTGGGCGGGCTCGAGTGGTACATCATCGAGTACGAGAAGGAAGGCGTGCCGCCGCTCGAGGCGCTGAAGGCGAACCTCGAGCTCTTCCGGAAGATGCGGGCCTGAGCCTCCGCATCGCCGCCCTCGCGCTCGGCCTGTGCGGCGCCCTCGGCGTCGCGCAGGCCGCCGCGCCTCCGCCGAGGGCTGGTCTTCTCGATGCAAGCGGAGCAGACTCCGCAGCGACGAGGCCACCAAGGAGGTCCCGATGACCGGCAGGAACGACCTCGACCGCCGCGAGTTCCTGGCGTCCGCCGCTGGCGGGCTCGCGCTCACCATCGTCCCGCGCCACGTGCTCGGGGGCCCCGGGCACACCGCGCCGAGCGACAAGCTCACGCTCGCCTACATCGGCTGCGGCACGCAGGGGCTGCGCGAGCTGCTGCGGCTTCTTCCCGTGCAGGACGTGCAGGTGACGGCGGTGTGCGACCCCGTCAGCGTGGGGACGAACTACGTCGACTGGGACAAGACGGGCCTGCGCGACGGGGTGCGCGAGCTCCTGAAGGATCCCGGCTGGGGGGCGGGGATCGACGGCATCCGCGCCGGCCGCGACGTGGCGAAGGAGGTCATCGAAGCCTGCTACTCGAAGCAGCGGGCGGGCGAGCCCTTCCGTGGCGTCGCGAGCTACGCGGACTTCCGCCAGCTTCTCGAGGCCGAGAAGGACCTCGACGCGGTGAAGATCATGACGCCCGACCACCTGCACGCGACGATCTCGATCGCCGCGATGCGGAAGCGCAAGCACGTGGCGATGCACAAGCCGCTCGCGAACCGCGTGGCCGAGGTGCGGATGGTGGTCGACGCCGCGCGCCGGTCGGGCGTCGCGACGCACCTCCTCGCGTGGCGGCGGCCGATCACGGCGGTCCAGGACATGATCGTGGACGGCGCGATCGGGGAGCTGAAGGAGATCCACAACTGGACGGACCGGCCGTTCTGGCCGCATGCGCTCGCCCTGCCGACGGACCGCCCGCCGGTGCCGTCGGGTTTCGACTGGGACCTGTGGCTTGGCCCGGAGCGGGGCCGGCCCTATCACCCGAGCTACACGCACGCGCTCTTCCGCGGCTGGTACGACTTCGGCGGCGGCAGCGTCGCGGACATGGGCAACTACAGCCTGTGGCCGATCTTCGCGGCCCTCGACCTGCCCGTCCCATGCAGCATCGAGGCGCAGTCGAGCTCGAGCGCGCAGGTCGTCGACCAGGTGAGCACCGTCGCGCCGAACGACTTCGCCTTCCCGTACGCGAACCGCCTGTGCCTGAAGTTCGCGGCCCACGGTCCCTGGCCGGCGCTCCGGCTCTACTGGTACGACGGCGGCATGCGGCCGTTCGCGCCGGACGAGCTCGTCGAGGACGGGAAGCCGCTGCCCGCGACCGGCACGCTGTTCGTGGGCTCGAAGGGGACGATCCTCAACAGCGAGCTCGTTCCGGCCGCGAAGATGAAGGCCTATCGGGCCGCGAAGGGCCTGCCGGAGCCCGCGGCCGCCGACGCCCGCCCGCGGAACGACGCGCCGCCCGAGTGGGTCGCGGCGTTCAAGGGCGGCCCGGCGACGGCCGGCACGTTCCAGAACGCGGCGGCCTGCTCCGAGACGATCGCCCTCGCCGGGGCGGCGATCCGGTACAGTCGCAGCGTGTTCCGCGCTGACCGCTGCGCGCCGGCTCTCCTCTGGAACGCGGAGGCCATGGAGTTCACGAACGCCCCCGAGGCGAACCGCTGCCTGCGGCGGGAGTATCGCGACGGCTGGACGCTGACGAGCGAGGTGTGAGATGACTGCGATGACGAGGAGGGAGTTCGTGCAGAAGTCGGCGGGAAGCGCCATCGGCGCCGCACTCGTGACCGCCGCGGCCCGCGAGACGTCGGCGGGCCCGCTCGGCCTGCCGATCGGCAGCCAGACCTGGCCTCACCGGCAACGGATCAAGGACGGCGACTTCGCCGGCCTCTGCAAGGACATGGCGGCGCTCGGCATCGGGGACCTGGAGCTGTGCTCGCCGGCCTACGCCGAGTTCGGCAGCTTCGCCGACGCGAAGGCCACGAAGAAGATCCTCGAGGACCACGGCCTCAGGACCTCGAGCGCGCACGTCACGATGCCGGAGCTGCGCACGAAGCGCGACGCGATCTTCGCCTGGGCCCGCGACCTCGGCATGACGCAGGTCGGCACCGCGACCCTCTCGGGCCCGGTGAAGGACGGCTCGACCACGATGGACGCCGTCAAGGCCGCCGCCGACGAGTACAACGCCATCGCCGAGGCGGCCGCGAAGGCCGGCCTGCAGCAGTTCCTGCACGACGAGGGCTTCGAGATGTCGAAGGTGGAAGGGGGCCGCCTCACCTACGAGGTCCTGCTCGAGCGCCTCGACCCGAAGCTCGTGAAGATGCAGTTCCAGATGTCGGCCATGCGCGTCGTCGGCGACCCCGTCACGTACTTCACGAAGCACCCCGGCCGCTTCCTCTCGATGCACCTCCAGGGCGTCGACCTGAAGGCCCCGCTCCCGACCCCGGGCGGCCCGCGCACGCCGCAGGTCGCGGTAGGGAAGGACAGCCTCGACTGGCCGAAGATCTTCGCCGCCGCCAAGACGGGCGGCGTGAAGAACTACTACCTCGAGCAGAGCTGGGACCTGACGGTCGAGGGCGCGACGTACCTGAAGACGCTGAAGCTCTAGCCGGCGCGTTCGGCAGAAGGGGGTCAGCGGATAGCCGCTAGCCAGGGAGTCGGGGCGTGCTTCTACTCTCTGTCGGCGTCAGGATCCTTGGCGTCGAAACCCCGGAACTCGCCGTCGGGACCGAAGTAACCGCCCTTCGGGCCTGTGTACCCGCCGCGGCAGGTGAGGTGGGACTGCAGGGGCTCCTGGTCGAGTACATGGCACGCGGCGATGGCGTGCACCTCTCCAGGGCGAGCAGCGTGGGCTCGCTCCACGAGGGCGTGCGCCTTTTCGGCTGTGGAGTAGACACCTTCAACCCAAGAGCCGCCGTGGCTTAGGTCCTCGACCGTCACAACGAAGACGTCCATCGCGTCCTGCCTTCTTCGGCTAGCTCGGTTCTTCGTGAGGCCCATGCGTGGGCATCTGAAGCCGCGGTCGGAGTGGACGAGGGCGGCCGTTCCAGCTACATCGCAACGCGTAGCGGCGCGGCTTAGCAATGGCGACCCTGGTGGGATTCGAACCCACGATCTCCACCTTGAAAGGGTGGCGTGCTGGGCCTCTGCACCACAGGGTCGTGATCGGGCCGACCGAGAATCCTAGCACGCACGGCTTTTTCGGAGCCAGCGGGGCGCTGGGCGGTGTCTAAGCCGCCTTCGGCAGGGCCGATTCCTCGCGGAGGCTCTCCCGCCGCAGTCGCTTGACCAAGCGGGGGCCTGCGGCCGGCTTCGGCTGGTCGGCCAGGTCGAGGGCGAGCAGCGCCCGGAAGATGAGTCCGCTGCCGAGGAGCAGCAGGGTCGCGGCGACGATCTGTATCAGCACCACCGGAATCTCCTTCGTACGCTTCCGAGGCTACGACGAGGGGCAGTCGCCTCAGGTCCGAGTTTCGCCGAAATTTCGCTGGCTGGCAAGTGATTTTTGCTATACCTTCGCCTCCAACTGGTCGGTCCCGAAACGGTAATTGGGTCCAGAAGGCCGGCACGGAGCCGGGGAGGAGGTGTAGAGCGAGCGGGCGCTCAGTGACCGAACCCTCGACAGAAGAGTAAGTTGCCGGTTGACTCGGGATCAAACCCCTGTATGATTCAGGCGCGTTCCCCAACCCACCGTAGCGCCGACGCGACTTCAGCCAAGGGGTTTGGTCTACCCGACGGCAGGAGAGCGCGGAGGTCCAGGCAACGGCGGGATCGGAGCGCAGGAAAGGACAAATGGCTGGTTCCTCCCGTTCTCTTCGGATCGTGCTGTTCGCGCTCTTCGCAGTCCTGACGGTCGGCGCCGAGACCACCCTCGCCGCGCCGGGTTTCGCCACGCTCGAGGCTGTCGCCGGCGAGGTCGCCGTCCTCCGGCAGGGCCAGTCAGTGGCTCTCGCCCCGGCGCTGGCGCTTCAACTCGACGACGTCGTGGTCACGAAGCGAGGCCGGGCGACGGTCCGCTTCGCGTCCGACGGGACGGTGATCCGCGTGGGGCCGGACTCGCGCGTGCAGGTGAACGAGAGCGCGACCGAGCGGGGGATCAGCGTCTTCTTCGGCCGCGTCTGGGCCCACGTCGTGCGCTGGCGCGAGCGGCCGACGCGGTTCGAGAGCGGCAGCACGATCGCGGCCATTCGCGGCACGGAGATCTCCTTCTCCGTCGAAGGCGAGAACACTCAGGTCGCGGTGATCGAGGGGCACGTCGAGACGAAGACGGACGCGGGGCAGCTCGCGCTCTCGGCCGGCCAGGCCGCGGTCGGGCGGAAGGGCCAGGCGCCGACGCTCGTCGCGCAGGTGCGGCCGCTCGACGCCGTCCAGTGGGCGATGTACTACCTGCCGGTCCTCCCGCCCGGCGCGGCCGAGGTCGGCGACGGCCAGGGCTGGCGCGGCCAGCTGAAGCAGTCGGCCGAGGCCTGGCGCGGCGGCGACCTGACGAAGGCGCTCGCGGCCCTCGACGGCGTCGCCGAGGCCGACGTGAAGGATTCGCGGTTCTTCTCGTACCGGGCGTCGCTCCTCCTCGCCGCGGGCAGCGTCGACGCGGCGACGAAGGACGTCGACCGCGCCCTCGCCCTCTCGGCCACGAACGCCGACGCGCTGTCGCTCCGCGCGATCGTCGCGGTGGCGGCGAACCAGCCGGACAAGGCGCTCTCGGCGGCGGACGGCGCCGTCGCGGCCGACGCCCGGTCGGCCGCGGCGCGGGTTGCCCGCTCCTACGCGCTGCAGGCCCGATTCGACCTCGCCGGGGCGCGCGAGAGCCTCGAGAAGGCCGTCGAGCTGGCCCCCGGGGACGCCCTGGCGTGGGCGCGCCTCGCCGAGGTTCGTTCCGCTCTCGGCCTGCGGGCCGAGGCGCTGGCGGCGGCGGAGAAGGCCGGCCAGCTCGACCCCGGCCTCGCGCGGACGCAGTCGGTCCTCGGCTTCGCGCACCTCGCCGAGGTGCGCACCGGCAAGGCGAAGGCGGCGTTCGAGAAGGCGGCGGCCCTCGACCCGTCCGACCCGCTCGCGCGGCTCGGCCTCGGCCTCGCCCGGATCCGCGAGGGCGCGCTCGACGAGGGCGCGAAGGACCTCGAGGTCGCGGTCAGCCTCGACCCGGGCCAGTCGATCCTGCGCAGCTACCTCGGCAAGGCGTACTACGAGGGGAAGCGCGAGCACCTCGTCGAGCGCGAGTACGACCTCGCGCGGAAGGCCGACCCGAAGGACCCGACGCCGTGGCTGTACGACGCGATCTTCAAGCAGACGACGAACCGCCCGGTCGAGGCGCTCGAGAGCCTGCAGCAGGCGATCGAGCTGAACGACAACCGCGCGGTGTACCGCTCGCGCCTCCTCCTCGACTCCGACCTCGCGGCCCGCAGCGCGAGCCTCGGCCGGGTCTACTCCGACCTCGGCTTCGAGGACCTCGCCCTCGTCGAGGGCTGGACGTCGGTGAACACCGATCCCGGCAACTACTCGGGGCACCGCCTCCTCGCCGACTCGTACGGCTCGCAGCCGCGGCACGAGATCGCGCGCGTCAGCGAGCTCTTCCAGTCCCAGATGCTGCAGCCGCTCAACACGACGCCGATCCAGCCGAGCCTCGGCGAGAGCAGCCTGTTCCTCCTGAGCGCGCAGGGCCCGACCCGCCAGTCGTTCAACGAGTTCAACCCGCTCTTCAACCGCGACCAGTGGAACGTGCAGGGCAGCTTCCTCGGCGCGCAGGACTCGACGTGGGCGGGGGAGGGCATCGCCTCCGGCATCTTCGGGAAGGCCTCGTTCTCGCTCGGGTACAGCGGCTTCAAGACGGACGGCTACCGCGAGAACGCGCGCCAGGACGACAAGATCGCGAACGCCTTCGGCCAGGTCGAGCTCAGCCAGTCGACGAGCCTCCAGGCCGAGGTGCGGCACCGCAAGCTCGAGACGGGCGACATCGAGCTGCGCTGGTACGAGGACGACTACAGCCCGTACCAGTCGGAGACGAACGAGGCCACGAACGGCCGCTTCGGCCTGCGCCACGACTTCTCGCCGTCGCTGACGCTGCTCGCGTCGTACATGCACCAGAAGAAGGACATCGCGTTCGCGCTGCCCGACCCGATCGCCGGCTTCGACTTCAGCCTCGACCGGGCGGAGAAGGCGGACAGCGAGGAGGCGCAGCTCCTCTACCGGGGGGCGAAGGCGAAGGTCGTGGCCGGCGGCGGCCGCTTCGACATCCGCTCGAACGAGCAGAACGCGGTCGGCGGCGATCTCGCGGGCTTCACGCAGACGACCGACACCGACAGCAAGACCGGCCACACGAACGTGTACGCGTACTCGAACTTCACCCTGCCCGGGAGCCTCGTGCTCACGGCCGGGGTGAGCGGGGACTTCTTCGAGGAGAGCGGCACCGCCACGGCGGCGGTGACGATTCCCGGGCTGCCGTCCGATCCCGCTTTCCCGGTGCCGGCGGCTGTCCTCGGCTCGCGCAGCCAGGCGAACCCGAAGGGCGGCTTCACCTGGGCCCTCGCCTCGGGCACGACCCTGCGCGGGGCCGTCTTCCGCGTGCTCAAGAGGACGCTCGTCACCGACCAGACGCTCGAGCCGACGCAGGTTGCGGGCTTCAACCAGTTCTTCGACGACCCGACCGGAACCTCCTCGTGGGTGTGGGGCGGGGCCCTCGACCAGAAGCTCGGGCGCCGCGCCTTCGTCGGCGTCGAGGTCACCGGCCGCGACCTGACGATCCCGCAGGTGCTCATCCCGGACGGGGCCACGCCCGAGATCCACGACTGGGACGGCAAGGACCGCCTGGCGCGGGGCTATCTCTTCGCGACGCCGCACCCGTGGCTCGCCGTGAGCGCGCAGTACGAGTACGAGAAGCTCGAGGTCGCCCCGGAGCTGTTCTTCTCGTTCAGCACCGTGACGACGCACCGGGTGCCCTTCTCGGCGCGGTTCTTCCACCCGTCCGGGGTGGCGCCGACCGTGACCGCGACGTTCCTGAAGCAGGAAGGCGACTTCCGCGCCCAGTACTCGAGCGACTACGTGGCGGGGAGCCGCGACTTCTGGGTGGTGGACGCCGCCCTGCGGTACCGCCTGCCGAAGCGCTACGGCTTCCTGTCGGTGGGCGTCGACAACCTGACCGACGAGAAGTCGACCCACCAGGCGACGGACTCGAGGAACCTGAGGATTCGGCCGGGCCGCTCCGCCTACGCGCGGGTCGTCCTGGCGCTGCCGTGAAGACGTGCAATCGAAGTCGCTCGTGAGGCGATCGTTCGGAGAACCCTAAAGGAGAGGAAGGGTCAAGGATGCGAACCAAGATGGCGTTCCTGGCGTGCAGCGTGGCGGTAGCCGGGCTGCTCATCGCCTCCGGCGCGTCGGCCGGAAACAACCACAACTCGTGCTCGTCGTTCGCGCCGACCGTGACCGTCACGGCCGGACCGTGCCCGGTGTCGAGCGCCACCCCGGTCGCCTGCGAGGCCGCGGGCTCCTACACCGGCGTCCGCTACAAGGTGACGGGCAACCCCGACTACGTCGCGGCCCTCGTGACCGCCAACAACGCCGTCGTGTCCGCCGGCACGGTCTACGCGCCGTGCAAGGGGGACCCGGCCACGGGCCTCGGCGCGAACTCCT
>WBZP01004434.1_pt1 | contig 14627 bp, 10 predicted proteins | sample 5204301 | NCBI WGS metagenome assembly WBZP01 (sample SAMN12412401, study PRJNA552823) | activated sludge metagenome | isolation source: activated sludge from nitrification reactor of wastewater treatment plant... | place: USA: Pennsylvania | collected 2017 | reverse complement strand
TGCTCGCGAGTCTATCAGCCAGCCCGCTCGCGCCGGAGCTTGACGTAGACCGCCGCCGACTCGGCGCCCATCCACAAGATCAGCGTGGTCAGCAGCATCGTCATGCCGAGCAGCAGCCAGTTCTCGCTCGTCCAAAAGCCCCGCAGGTGCAAGAAGAGCGAGATCAGCGTGACGCCGGTGATGAAGAGCATCGGGATCACGAGCGGCAGGACCGGGCGCTTGCGCTGCCAGTAGTAGAGCGCGAGCACGAGCAGGATCAGCGCGGCGATCATCTGGTTGCTGGCCCCGAACACCGGCCACAACACCCAGCCGGCCTCGCGCTCGACCCCGCTCGCGTCTGGCACCGACACGGTCGCGAGCAGGATGCCGGGGATCAGCGCGATCGCGGTCGCGACATAGGGGTTGGTCAGGATCTTCACGCCGATCGCCTCGCCGATCTCGGCGACGATGAAGCGCTCGATGCGGGCCGCGGTGTCGAGCGAGGTCGAAGCGAACGAGATCACGAGCACGGCGATCAGCGTCCGCGCGAGCCCGGCCGACAGCCCGAGCGTCTGCAAGAACGCGCCGCCGCCGAGCACGAACGCGCTCGACTGGTTGGCCGAGGCGTGGCCCCAGCTGTCGTAGTAGACGGCCCACGAGAGGTCCTCGACGGCGCCGTGGGCGGGCAGCGAGCAGTAGCCAACCAGCGCGATGCCGGCGACCGCGGCCATCGTCGAGGCGACCGCGAGCGCGGCCTCGCCGAGCATGCTGCCGTAGCCGATCAGCCGAGCGTCGCGCAGCTTGTCGAGCTGCTTGGACGTGGTGCCCGACGAGACGAGCCCGTGAAAGCCCGAGATGGCCCCGCACGCGATCGTCACGAATAGGATCGGGAACATCGGCGGGGCATCGTCGCCGCCGGGACGCAGCATCGGCGCGTCGAAGTCGGGGTGCGCGACGAAGAGCCCGATGAAGATGAGGCCGAGCCCGACGATCAGCTGATGGCTGTTGACGTAGTCGCGCGGCTGCAGCAGCAACCACACCGGCAGCAGGCTGGCGACGCCCGAGTAGATGAAGAGCGCGATGATCCAGGTCAGGTTGGTCTGCTCTTTGGTCAGCCCCGCGGCCATCAGATCGACGGGCACCTCGACGCCGATCCACACGAAGGCGTAGAGGATGACCAGCGAGATCAGCGAGGGCACGAGCGCCTTGATCTTGAGCCGGTAGAGCAGCCAGCCCATGATTAGCGCCACGACGATCGAGATGTTCACCGGCAGCACCGAGGTCGGCACGCTGGTGAAGAGCCCGGCGATCGCCATCGCGAACACGGCGAGCACCAACCAGCTCAGCACCATGATGAAGCACAGGAACATCAGGCGGACGCGCCCGTTGATCACCCCCGCCGCGATGTCGGCGATCGAGCGGCCCTTCTCGCGCACGCTCACGACCAGCGCGCCGAAGTCGTGCACGGCGCCCATGAACACGGCCCCGAGCACGACCCACAGCAGCGCGGGCAGCCAGCCCCAGTAGGCGGCCACGCAGGGCCCGATGATCGGCGCCGCGCCGGCGACGGACGTGAAGTGGTGACCGAACAGGATCGGCCGCGGGGTTGGCACGAAGTCCTGGCCGTCCTCGAGCTCGTGCGCGGGCGTGACGATGTCGTCCTCGTCGTGGAAGATGCGTCGCCCGATCCAGCTCGCGTAGAAGCGAAAGCCGGCGAGGAAGATCAAGAGCGCGAGTGCGGTGACGATCGCCGCCATGGCGCGAGTGTCGGTTGCGAGCGGGCGTGCTCGCAAGCCCCCGCCGCTGCGGGAAACTCGTTACCATGCGCGAGACATGCCCACGCTGGTCATGATCTCGAAGAAGCCCCAGGCGGGGCTCCGGCCCGTGGAAGCATGGCTGCGCCGCGTGTTCGTGCTCGCCTACGCCACGCTGACGATCCTGATGTTCACCGGGCTCGAATTCGAACTCGCGGGCACGGTGTTCACCGTCCCACGCCTGTTCTGGACGGTCGGGCTGCCGCTCTTGCCGATCGGCATCGTGATCGCGGGCTTCTATCCGTGGCGCAAGGTCTGTCCGCTCGCGTTTTGGGGCGAGCAAGGGCGCAGCCTGTCGAAGTGGCTGGCGGCGCGTCGCAGCGCGCCGGAGGTCGAGGCCAAGCCGGGCAAGGCCGGCGCCAAGCCGGGCAAGTCGGGCAAGGCCGAGTCGAAGGGTCCGCAGCGGCGCATGCCGAAGTGGGCCGAGGCTTGGTATCCGATCCTCTCGCTCGGCGTCTTGTGGCTCGCGCTCGCCGGTCGCCTCGTGCTGACCAACGGCGACGGCATCGCGCTCGGCATCCTGCTCGTCGCGCTCGGCCTCAGCGCGGCGCTCGTCAACTGGCGCTTCACCGGCAAGACCTGGTGTAACTTCATCTGTCCGGTCGGCATCGTCGAGCGCATCTACACCGAGCCCAACTCGCTGCGGCTCGAGCACAACTCGCAGTGCACGACCTGCACGGCGTGCAAGAAGCACTGCCCCGACATCGACCAAGAGAACAGCTACTGGAAGGACATCGAGGAGCGCGCCAAGCAGCTGGCCTACTACGCGTTCCCGGGCCTCGTGCTGGGCTTCTACACGTACTTCTGGCTGCGCGCCGGCGACTGGGAGGCGTACTTCGGCGGCGGCTGGACGCGCCAGCCCGTCACCCAGGAGCTGCTGACCGGCCCCGGCCTCTTCTTCGCGCCCTTCGTGCCGGCCTTCGTAGCCGCGCCGCTGAGCTTGCTGCTCTTCATGGTCGCCAGCTACGCGATCTTCTGGGCGATCGAGCGGCTGATCGGCAAGGCCGTCGCGTGGACGCCCGATCGCGTGCGCCATCGCGTGCTCACGCTCGCCGCGTTCGCGGCCTTCAACCTGTTCTATCTGTTCGCCGGCGCGCCGACGCTGCGCAAGCTCGAGCATGGTCCGCGCGTGCTCGCGTTCGCGGTCCCGCTCGTCGCCACGCTCTTCTTGGTCAAGCGCTGGGGTCGCTCGCTCAAGGACTTCGTCGAGGAGCAGCAGGCCCGCAACCTGCTCAAGAAGTGGAAGTTCAAGGACGAGCCGCCGAACGACGCGGCCGGCGTGATCGCCTACGTCAAGGCCAAGGAGTCGAACGAAGATCAGCTGGTCGCCGCCTACCGCGAGAGCGTGCGTGGCGTGCTCGAGGACGGGCACATCACCGCGTCCGAGAAGCAGATGCTCGAGCTGCTGCGCAGCCAGCTCGGCATCAGCGAGGGCCAGCACCGCAAGATCATGGAGGAGCTGCGCGCCGACACGACGCCGGTGCTGTCGGTCGAGCGCGAGCTGCAGCTGAGCGGCTATCGCCAGGCGCTGACCGAGGCGCTGCTCAACAACGCCGGCGAGTACGAGTTCCGCCGGCTCCGCCGCGAATACGCGATCGACAAGCCCACGCACGAGCGCATGCTCGCCGAGCTGCGCGGCGAGCAGAGCCCGATGGTCGAGCGCGTGCGCGAGGGCGTGCGCGCGCTCGACGAGCTGCGCCGCGACTACCTCGGCCCGCTCGCGCCGCTGCGCGCGAGCGGCTCGTTCGAGCTCGCGCTCTTCGTGCTCGACTGCATGCAGCTGCGCCTGCTCGCGCGCGTGCTCGAGGCGCTGCCGCTGACCGTCGCCAAGGGCAGCGAGGCCGAGATCGTGCGCGAGGCCGCGGCCGCGCTCGAGCAAGGCCACGACGAGCGGCGCGTCGAGGCGCTCGAGCAGCTCTTCAACCGCGTCGCGCCGGAGGTCATGAAGACGCTCGACGCGGTCGTGCGCGACCCCAAGCTGGCCTCGCGCACGACGCCCGACGAGGCCGCGTTCCATGCCGCGATCGATCGCATGCTCGCGCACGCCGACCCCTACCTGCGCGCCGGCGCGATCCAGGGCATCGGCAACCTGCAGCTCGAGCGCTTCGCCGCCAAGCTCGAGGCCGCGCTCGCCGACGAGGACGTGCTCGTGCGCGAGACGGCCATCCATGCCTCGCTGCGCGCGCCCAAGCTGGTCCCGATCGCCGCGCTCGAGCGCCTGCTCGCCGACGAGGATCCGCACCTGCGTCGAGCCGCGCGCGAGGCCATCGAGGCGCTCGCCAACCCCGAGACGATCGCGAACGCCAACCCCGTGCGCGTGGTCGAGGGCCGCACGCTGCCGCCGATCCCCAACGACGCCTTCTCGGCGCTCGCGTCGGCCGACAAGCTGCTCTTCCTGCGCTGCGTGCCGCTCTTCCAAGAGCTCGACCCCGAGGACCTCCACGAGATCGCCCAGCTCGCGCGCGAGCGCACGATCGCGGCGAGTGCGATGGTCTGCAAGCAAGGCGAGGCGAGCGACGACCTCTACGTGCTGATCTCGGGCAGCGCCGCCGTGACCGTCGTCGCGTCGCGTACCTCTCTGGTCCTCGACACGCTGACGAGCAGCACCGGCGAGCCGCGACGCGAGCACGAGGTCGCGCTGCTCGGCCCCGGCGACGTCGTCGGCGAGCTCGCGGCGATCGATCAGAGCCCGCGCAGCGCGACCGTGCGACCCAAGGATGGGCCCGTGCGCCTGCTCGAGATCCGCGGCGAGGACTTCCGAAAGCGCGTCGTCCAGCGCAAGGACGTCGCGCCCAAGCTGATGGCCACACTCTCGCGGCGGCTGCGAGAGACGCTCGCGCGCGTGCGCTGAGCCTACTGCGCCCCGCCGACCAGCAGCCCCTGACTGCGCAGCTGCTCGAGCGAGCCCGACAGCGCCAGCTTGCTGTCGCCATCCGCCGTCGCATCGAAGAGGTGAAAGTCGAAGGTCGCCTTGGCGATCGCGCCTTGCACGTTGCCGTCGATCTCGGTCTTGGCCTTGGTCGCGGCGTCGAAGATCATCGTGCCGTCGAGCGTGTCGAGCAGCTTGTCCTGCGCGGCGGCGAGCTGGCGACCGATCAGCCCGACCGCCTGCTTGCCGAGGTCGGCGACGGCTGCGACCGCCACCCCTGCTCCGCCGCCGCCCGCCAGCTTGGACGCGCTGCCGAGCAGCTTGCCGAAGTCCGGGTCCTTGCCGAGCCGCTCCATCACGTCGCCGGCCCGGCGCGCGGTCTCGCGGTCTCGCACGATCATCAGCGAGAAGCTGACGAAGTCGGGCAGACCGCCGGTCCGCTGATAGAACATGAAGCCCTCGAACGCGAGCGGCCACACGAAGGGGCGGCCGAGCAGCGGGCGATGCTTGATGAAGGTGCTCGATGGGACCTCGACGACCTGCACGCTGCCGAGGCTGTCGGCCGCGACGCCGATCAGGTAGCCACGCAGCGTGTGGGCCGTCGGCCACGTGAATTCGAGCCGCTCGAGCGAGAGGATCACGGCGTCGCTGGCCATGCTCCTCGCATATCACGACGCGACCACCCGCCGGTTCACCCGCGCGGGTGGTCGCATGAAGTTCAGCGCCAGCCCACGCGACGCAGCCATGCTTCGGCTTCGCGCGCCTTCGCGGCCGGATCCCGAGGTGCTCGCTCGTCGGGCTCGGGAACGCGTACCCACTCGAGCGGTGGCAGGCCGATCTCGTTGCGACGCGCGTCGACGTGCTCGGGATCCGCGACGCCGACCATCGGCACGAGCGCCGTGCCCTCGGCGTTCCAGTCGTACTGCGTGCCGTACCTCTGCATCCGCCCTTCGAACACGCGGATGCGATCGTCGAGCATCGCGACTTCGATCGCATCGGCGTCGGGGTCGGCGGTGACGATCGGCAGCATCGCGCGCATGAACTCGGGCTCGCCGATCGCATGCTGCACGATCCGCCACGCCGCGCGAGCGGCCGCCTCGCCCACGCGCGCGCGACTAGGCCAGCCGTGCTGGGCGATCAGCTCGCGCAGGCGTGTTGCGTTGGCGCGGTGCAGCGCCGCCATCCGTGGGTGGTAGCCGTCGAAGAGCACGCCCGCGGCCGCGAGCTCGGCCCGCAGCGCGTCGTCGCGGGCGATGAGGTCGAGCAGCTCGGTCGCGAGGTCGTGCATGCTTGCCATCGGACATGATGCCATCGGATTCGATGGGAAACCTTGACGATTCACTCCCGGGCGGAGTACATTGCCATCGAAAACGATGGCATCATCATCGATGGCAAGCCGAAAGCCCGACAGCCTCGTCTCCGACGTCGGAAACTGGGTCGATGGCGAGCGCTTCTGGGGACGGGAGGTCGAGGTCGAGTCGCTGATCCAGCAGCTGCGCGACGGCGCGAACCTCGTGATCTCGGCACCCCGGCGGGTCGGCAAGACCAGTCTGATGCGCGAAGTCGCGCGTCGGACGGAGGGGGAGTTCCTCTCGATCCACGTCGACCTTCAGGCTGCATCGAGCCCAGCCGATCTCGTCGTCCAACTCGCGTTGGCGAGTCGCTCGCATCGGAAGCTGTTTCAGAAGGTCACCGCAGGCTTTCGCAACTTGCTCGACAGCGTCGGCAAGCTCGAGGAGGTCAGCGTCAGCGAGCTGGCGATCCGTCTGCGTGGGGCGACCGGGTCCGACTGGCAGGTCGCGGCGAACCGGCTCGTCGACGAGTTCGCCGGACACGAGCCACGCGTGATCATCTACTTCGACGAGCTGGCCATCCTCATCCAGCGATTGTTGAAAGATCCCAACTACGCGATCACCTCCGAGCGCATCCGCGAGGTCGATCAGCTGATGTCGTGGCTACGTCAGGCCACGATTCGGCACGCTCGCAAGCTCGGCTTCGTGATCGCCAGCTCGATCGGTCTCGCCCCCGTGCTCGCCCAGGCGCGGCTCAGCGCGACGCTCAACACCTTCACGATCTTCGAGCTGCCACCGTGGCCGCACGACACGGCCATCGGCGCTCTCCTGGCGCTCGCTCGCCACGCCCAGATCGACTGGGAAGCGGACGCCGCCGCGGCGGTGCTCGAGCGCCTCGGGCTCTTCGTGCCCCACCACGTCCAAGTGTTTTGGCGGGTGCTTCGCGAGGACGCGCGGCGCCGTGGCGCGACGATCATCGGCGTCGAGGATGTCGAGCGCGTCTATCGAAGCGTGCTGCTCGGTGCGCACGGGCACCTCGAGTTTGCCCACTACGAGGAACGACTCCCGATGATCCTCGGCCCCGAGCGCACGCCGCTGGCGATCGAGATCCTCAGCGAAGCTGCGATCGAGGGCCGCGTCTCGATCAGCGACGCGCGCCGCCTCGCGGCCGACTCCTCGACCAGCGACCTGCGTGACGTCATGGCCGCGCTCGAGCACGATGGCTATCTGCGCTTCGATGCCGATGGCTACGCGTTTCCGAGCCGAGTGCTGCGCGACTGGTGGACCGCGCGACATCGCTTGACCCACACCCTGGTGCGCGACCGGACCTGAGCCAGCCATGATCGACCGAGCCATGATCGACCGGACCATGAAGCACAACCCCGGCTTTCTGCAGCCGGACCAGCTGATCGCCGGCTTCATCGCGCGCAAGGCCGAGCTCGAGTCGCTGCTCGAGACGGTGCGCGGCAACGACAGGTCGAGCAACCAGCATGTGTTGGTGATCGGCCGTCGCGGACTCGGCAAGACGATGCTGGTGCGGCGGCTCGCGCTGGCGATCGAACGCGACGTCGAGCTCGCGCGTCGCTGGGTCACGATCGTGTTTGCCGAGGAGGCCTATCAGGTCGCAACGGCCGGCGAGCTGTGGCTCGAGGCGCTGCATCAGCTGGCCGAGAAGCTCGGCGACGCGACCATGCGGCAGGCTCACGCCGAGCTGCGACGCGAGCGAGACGACGAGCGCCTGCGCGTGCTCGCGCTCGCGCGCCTGCTCGACTTCGCCGACGCTCGCAAGGCTCGCTTGCTGGTCATCGTCGAGAACCTGCAGGACCTGCTCGGTACGCAGATGAGCGAGGACGAGGCGTGGGTGCTGCGCCACACGCTGCTCAACGAGCCGCGCATCATGATGGTGGCGACCGCGACCAGCCGCTTCGACGAGATCGACCAGCCCAAGCAGGCCGCCTACGAGCTCTTCGCGCTGCTCGAGCTGCATCCGCTCACGCGCGACGAGGTGCGCGACCTGTGGGCCCGCCTGACCGGCGAGCGCCTCGAGGGCATGCGCGTGCGACCGCTCGAGATCTTCACGGGTGGTAGCCCGCGTCTGCTGACGGTGCTGGGCAGCTTCGCCAAGGGCCGCTCGCTGCAGTACCTGATGGACAACCTGCTCGGGCTGATCGACGAGCACACCGACTACTTCAAGAGCAACGTCGAGGCGCTGAGCACCGACGAGCGGCGCGTGTTCGTGTCGCTCTGCGAGCTATGGGAGCCGAGCCCGACCCGCGCCGTCGCCGAGCTCGCCCGCTTCGACGTCAACAAGACCAGCATGCTGCTCGGGCGCCTCGTGCAGCGCGGCGCCGTGGAGATCACCGAGATCGTCGGGCGCGTGCAGTACTATCAGAGCACCGAGCGGCTCTACAATCTCTACCACCGGTTGCGGCGCAGCGGCGAGGGTGACGCTCGGGCGCAGAGCATCGTGGACTTCATGATGCGCTATTACTCGGCGGAGGATGTCGGGTATTTGGTGCACCAGGGCGCGAGTGAGGCGCTGGCGAGCGAGCGGCGGGATGATGTGGTGCGGATGTTGCGGTATTTGGTCGAGCGGGCGCCCAATGCGGCGCTTGCGTTGCCGGAGGATTTTTGGCAGCTGCCCGAGGTACGCGAGCATCCAGAGTGGCAAGAGCATCGCAAGGCCCGTGATGTTCTGCGACTGTCCGGTGATGTCATGCTCGGCCGCTCGCCTCACGTCATTGCATTGTGTCGGCGAGTCGCTGCGGGAGAGCCCGTCGCGCTCCGCGAGGAATTTGGAGCGTCGCTCAACCCCCGGGCGGATTCGAGCCCATTCTTTGCGGCGACGCTCGCAGCCTGTGTTCCGGCCGTCGAGAAGTTGATGAGCGCAGCCGGTCCCATCCCCCTGCTCCTCATGGGACAGGTGGCTGCACTCTTGAATATCGACGCACGATTTCGCGATTTTGCCGATCGTGCATTTCAGCATGTGTTGGCAGCCAAGGACGTCGAGCCGCGCTATCGTGAGAGTCTGGTGGATGGCATCGCCGAGACCTATGAGAAACTCGGCATGCAGGAGCGTGCGATCACACTTGCTCAGCGTGAGCTCGAAAATGGCGCGACAGTTCACCGCATCTGGCGTCTTGGCCACGTGCTACGGAACAGGCAGCCCGTCCAAGCGATGGATGCATTCCGCCGCGCGCTCGAGATCGAGCCAAACCATACACGAGCCGCCCTGGGCTTGCTCGAGTTGCTCTGGTCGTCCGATCCCGACGAGGCGCGTCGCTTCGCGCTCGCCTGGCTCGACGAGCACCCGCGTGCCCGAGCAATCGCATTCTCGCTCTTCGAGCACTCCGACTACGATCCGCAGCTCGCTTTGCGCTGTTTCGACCAGCTCGATCGCATCGATTGGCTCGAATTGAGGGCGGATCAGTGGGCGGGGGCATTCGTGCGCGCGGCCAAGGTCCTCGACCTCGACCGAGCCAGCGAGATCGCCGAGGCGATGCTCGAGTTCCGACCCTCGGCGCCCATCGACGAGGTCTGGCAGCTTTGGATCGGTGAAGCGATCGTGTTGTCCCGCCACGCCGAGCTCGCGCGGCACACCGCAGCTCTCGACCGGTGCCCCCATGCCTTCCCCCGCCAGATCCGCGCAGCCATGCAGCATGGCGAGCCCGAGCAAGCCTTCGCGCTGCTCGAGCGCCTCGCCACCGAACACCCCCCCTGGCTCGAGTTGACCTTCGGCCTACATCGCCAAGCCGTCCTCCAGCTCGCCCTCGCCGACACCACCCGCCTCCACGCACTCATCGCCCAACGCCCCGAGCTCGAGCCGCTCGCCTTCGCGCTCGCGCAGGAGCTCGGCCTCGACGTGCGAGCGCCTCACGAGGTCGTCGAGATCGCCAAGGACATCCGCGCCGAGCTGCAGGCGCTGCGCAACAGCAGCTACGCGCCGACCATCGAGGTGTTCGCGGCCAGCGAGTCCGAGCCGACCCGCCGTCGCAAGAAGCCCTCGCGCAAGCAGCCCAAGAGCCCCAAGAAGTCCCCACGCGCCTGAGCGGGCTCTGGCACCCCACCCCAGCCCCGGATTACCCTCGCGGCGCATGAGCATCGACGACCCCGAACGACTCGCGCGCGAGCTCGCCGGCCTCGCGCGGCTCGAGCTGCACGCGGGTGAGGCCGCGCGCTTCGGCGAGCAGCTGCAGGCGATCCTCGGCTACCTCGACAGCCTGCAGCGCGTCGACGTCGAGGGCGTGCCGGAGTACCTGTCGGCCGAGCAACCAGGCTCGAGCCTGCGCGACGACGTGGTCACGCCGAGTCACCCCGCGATGGTCGAGGCCGCGCTGGCGGGCGTGCCGAGCCTGCGCGGCCGCCTCGTCGCGGTGCCGAAGTTCAAGGAGGATTGATGGAGTTGCTCGAGACGTCTGCCCTCGCGCTCGCGCGCGCGATCGCGAAGGGCGAGCTGTCGGCCCGCGAGGTCGCGCTCGCCCATCTCGCGCGCATCGACACCTGCGAGCCGCACTTGCATGCCTTTCGCCATGTCGCGGCCGAGCAGGCGCTCGCGGCCGCCGACCATGTCGACGCCCAGCGCTCGCGCGGCGAGCCGCTCGGTCCGCTCGCCGGCGTGCCGATCGGACTCAAAGACATCTTCGTGACGCAGGGCCTGCCGACCACCTGCGGTTCGAAGATCCTCGCCGAGTGGCGGCCGCCCTACGCGAGCACGCACGCGCGGCGGCTCGCGGCTGCCGGCGCGGTGGTGCTCGGCAAGCTGGCGATGGACGAGTTTGCGATGGGCTCGTCGAACGAGAACACGCCCTTCGAGCCCGTCCGCAATCCCTGGGGTTGCACCCCCAATCCCCGCGGGCCCTGGGCGAGCGACTACGTGCCGGGCGGCAGCTCGGGTGGCAGCGCGGCCGCGGTCGCGGCTCGGCAGTGCGTGCTCGCGCTCGGGACCGATACGGGCGGCTCGGTGCGGCAGCCCGCGAGCCTCTGCAACCTCGTCGGCTTGAAGCCGACCTACGGCCGGATCTCGCGCTTCGGCATGGTCGCGTTCGCGTCGAGCCTCGATCACTGCGGCACGCTGTCGCGCTGCGTGGCTGATGCTGCGCTCGCGCTGCAGGTGCTGGCCGGCCACGACCCGCTCGACGCGAGCAGCCTGCGCGACGCGGTGCCCGACTATCTGGCCGCGACGGCGCGCGCGAGCGCGGGCCTGGTCGGCACGCGCATCGGCGTGCATGCCGACGCGCTGCGCCTGCCGGGCCTCGACGCCGAGGTCCGCCGCGCGTTCGAGCAGTCGCTCGCGGTCTTGCGCGCAGCCGGGGCCGAGCTCGTCGACATCGCGCTGCCGCACTTCGAGCACGCGGTCGCGACCTACTACGTGCTGTGCACGGCCGAGGCGAGCAGCAACCTCGCGCGCTACGACGGCACGCGCTTTGGCCTGCGCGTCGCTCGTGACTCGCTGCTCGACACCTACGCGGCCACGCGCCACGCCGGGTTCGGAGCCGAGGTCGCGCGCCGCATCCTGCTGGGCACCTTCGTGCTGCGCGCCGACTCCTACGATCGCTACTACGGCCGCGCGATGAAGGTGCGCACGCTGATCGCCCGCGACTACGCGGCCGCGTTCGAGCGCTGCGACGCGATCGCCAGCCCGACCTCGCCGCTGCCGGGCTTTCGGCTCGGCGACAAGCTCGACGATCCGCTCGCGATGTACCTGTCGGACGTGTTCACGATCGGGGCCAACCTCGCCGGGCTGCCGGCGATCTCGATCCCGGCCGGCTTCTCGACGCCGAGCGAGACGCGGCCGCGCCTCCCGATCGGGCTGCACCTGATCGCCCCGCGCCTCGCCGAGCCCGAGCTGCTGCGCATCGCGGCCGTGCACGAGGCCGCGACCCCCTGGCACCGCGAGGTTCCGCCATGCCCCTGAGCGACTACGAAGTGGTGATCGGTCTCGAGACGCATTGCCAGCTCGCGACCGCGACCAAGATGTTCACGCCCTGCGGCTACGCGATCGGGGCCGAGGCCAACACGTGGATCGACCCCTACACGCTCGGCCTGCCCGGCACGCTGCCGGTGCCCAACCGCGCCGCTGTCGAGCATGCGCTGCGGCTGGGGCTCGCGCTCGGCTGCGCGATCCAGCCGGTCTCGCGCTGGGCTCGCAAGCACTACTTCTATCCCGATCTGCCCAAGGGCTATCAGATCACGCAGAACGATCACCCCTATGCGCTCGGCGGCACCGTCGAGATCCGCGACGCGCAGGGCGAGGGCGAGCTGGCCACACGTCGCGTCCGACTCCGCCGCATTCACATGGAGGAGGACGCCGGCAAGACCACGCACCTGCCGGGCGACGAGCACAGCCTCGTCGACTACAACCGCGCCGGCGCGCCGCTGGTCGAGATCGTGTCGGAGCCCGACCTTCGCTCGGCCGCCGAGGCGGCCGACTACATGCGAGAGCTGCGGGCGGTCGTGCGCTACCTCGGCATCTCCGAGGCCAACATGGAAGAGGGCACGCTGCGCTGCGACGCCAACGTGTCGCTGCGGCGGCGCGGCAGCAGCGAGCTCGGCACGCGCTGCGAGATCAAGAACCTCAACTCGTTCAAGTTCCTCGAGGCGGCCATCCAGGCCGAGATCCGCCGCCAGGCCGACCTGCTCGATCGCGGCCAGCCGATCGTGCAGGCGACGCTCAGCTACGACACGGCGCGCGACCAGACCCGCATCATGCGAACCAAGGAAGAGGCGGCCGACTACCGCTACTTCCCCGAGCCCGACATGCCGCCTCTGCTGATCGACGACGCGCTGGTCGAGCAGGCCCGCGCGACGCTGGTCGAGCTGCCTTGGGCGCGGCGGCGTCGCTACGTCGCGCTCGGGCTGTCGGCCTATGACGCCGGCGTGCTGACCGGCGAGCGTGCGCTGGCCGATTTCTATGACCGCACGCTCGCGCTCGCCGGCGAGGCGGCGGCCAAGCCCGCGTGCAACTGGATCAGCGCCGAGTTGCTCGGCTTGCTCAACGCCGATTCGAAATCGATCGCCGACAGCCCGCTCGGCCCCGCGGCGCTGGCCGAGATCGTCGAGCTCGTCGAGCGCGACGTGATCTCGCGCCGCGCCGCCAAGGAGGTGTTCGAGAAGGCCTACCGCGAGGCCGGCTCGCCCAAGGCGATCGTCGCGCGCGACGGCTACGTGCAGGTGTCCGACGACGCGGCGATCGAGTCGATCGTGCGCGAGGTGATCGCGGCCAATCCGGCGCAGGTCGAGCAGCTGCTGGCCGGCAAGGACAAGGTGCGTGGCTTCTTCGTCGGGCAGGTCATGAAGCGCAGCAAGGGCCAGGCCAACCCGAGCGTCGTCAACGCGGTGCTCGATCGCGTGCTCGCCGAGCTCGCGTCCGGGCGAGCGTGAGACTCACTCGGCGAACACGTCGTCGAGCGTCCGAGCATCGAGCACGCGGACCATCCACGCGTCGAGCTGCGCGAGGCTGCCTTGCTCGACGCGCTCGCGCTCGTGCTCGCCGAGCTCGCCGAAGCGGTGGGTCAGCAGCGTGATCAGAGCCTGTTGCCGGCCCTCTTGCCGGCCTGCTTCCATGAGCATCTCGCCTGTCGTCATGATGGACCTCTGGATTGCGGGTGACATGGTGCTGACCCTCGCGAGCAAGTCGTCGAAGCGGATGTCGGCGTGGACCAGCATGATATACCGGAACATGACGGCGACGAGCTGCAGACCCGACTCCGACGCCAGGGCTTCCTCGAATTGTGGGGCCCAGCGGGGCAGCTCGTCGAAGAGGCGCTCGAGGTCGCGGGCGTCGCGGAGCAGCCACAGCGCGAGCTTGCGAACGACGTGCAGCGACCAGGTCTGGAGCTCGTCGGTGTCGAGCTCGGACAGATCGAGCAGCGCGAGCTCGAAGGCCGGCACGAACTCGAAGAGATCGACGTGAGCAGCGAACATCTCGTCGAAGCGGCGCGGCGCCGTCCAGCCGGCAGGCGGGTGGCAGAGGAGGATCGGGATGATCGGCGGCAGCGGCATGCGAGGCTTGCGCCGCCGATGATCGGCCCAGATGCGCACCATGTACTCGAGGATGCGCAGCGGCATGTCGAAGTCGTCGACGCTCTGGTGCTCGAGCAGCACGTAGACGAGCACCTCGCCCTCGGGCGTGGGCACCGAGAAGAGCAGATCGACGATGCGCTCGGCCAAGTGCTCGTTGACGAAGGACTTGGCGACCGGCTGCATCATGGAGAGGGGCAGCTGGTCGAGGATGCGGGTGGGGAGGATGTGGCGAATCAGCGCAGCGGCGTGCTCCGGCTGACCGAACAAGAGCTTGAATAGGGGATCGTGGGTCTTGCGAACCTTGCGAGCCACGTCGTGAAGATCGTGGGGAGGGGAAATCATGTCAATACCAATGTGGTGTCCAAAGTGCGCGGTCAAATGATCCGATGTATCGATGTGAGATGATGACGCATGAAAAAGCGAGATAAGCCGGATCGGAATCACATACCCCGATTCATCCCAATATAGGCTCGATTCAGCCAAAACAATAGAATGCCCACATGATCCAAATCCCGATGTGAGCCAGAGCTGAGCAGAAAGCCCGCGATCTCAAAGCTGGCCACCGCCAAAGCCCGTTCTCGACCCCACCGCCACTGTCCCCACTGTCCCCGCCCCCCCAACGCTCCGGGCCGCGACAGACCCCCTTTAGGG
>WBZP01004430.1_pt1 | contig 14633 bp, 12 predicted proteins | sample 5204301 | NCBI WGS metagenome assembly WBZP01 (sample SAMN12412401, study PRJNA552823) | activated sludge metagenome | isolation source: activated sludge from nitrification reactor of wastewater treatment plant... | place: USA: Pennsylvania | collected 2017 | reverse complement strand
TGCCGTAGAAGGTCCAGGTCGTGCAGTACACCGCCAGCGACAGGGCATACACCGTCGGACTGGCAATGACCGAGCGGCCACCGTCGGCGCGCCGGTCGGCCCAGTAGGCGATGGCGAACAGCACCCCCAGGTAGGCGAAGGAAACGACGACGACGACCCAGCCTTGCAGCATTACTGTCGACCGCCGCGCTCGGCGGCCAGCGCCATCAGCGCGATCAGCGCCAGCCAGGCGCCGAAGATGTAAGCATAGAGCAAGGGGATGCCCAGCACTTCGCCGTCGCGATTGAACAGCGCCAGCAGCGGGAAATTGAACAACAGGCAACCGAGCAGGAACAAGGCGGCCAAGCGTTGGGCAACCAGGCGGGAGCGCATCATGATGTTCGATTCTACGCCCGGCGGCATCGCGCCTGTTGGTCGAAGGCGGCTACGGCCGGCTGTGGGACAATCGCACCATGTCTGGCACTTCATACATCACCGGCCTCGTCCTGGCCGGCGGCCTGGGCCGCCGCATGGGCGGCGTCGACAAGGGCCTGCAATTGCTCGATGGCCGGCGGCTGGTCGAGCGGGTGATCGAACGGCTGGCGCCGCAGGTTGACACGCTGGTGGTCAATGCCAATCGTAACCTCGACGCCTATGCCGGGCTCGGCTACCCGGTGGTCGCCGACCGCATCGAAGGTTTCGCCGGCCCGCTGGCCGGTATCCACGCGGGACTGACGGCCTGCGCAACCCCTTTGTTGGCGACCGCACCCTGCGACGCGCCCTTCCTGCCCGCCGACCTGGTCGCCCGCCTGCGCGCGGCACTGGCAAGCCAGCCGTCGCGCATCGCCGTCGCCCGCACCGTCGACGGCCTGCAACCGACCTTCGCGCTGATGCGCCGCGACGTGCTGCCCGACCTCGCGGCTTTCCTCGCAGGGGGTGGCCGCCGCATCCAGGACTGGTGCCATTCCCTGCCGCTGGCCATCGTCGACTTCGCCGACGCCGCCGCCTTCGCCAACCTCAATTCGCCCGCCGAACTGGCATCCTCAGCGCATACTCCGACAACACCCAACCGATCCGCCACATCATGACGACTCGCATCATCGGTAACACCTTCCATTGTGACCGCCTGGTCCGCTTCTCGCACTGCGACCCCGCCGGCATCGTGTTCTATCCGCAGTACTTCATCATGTTCAACGGCCTGATCGAGGACTGGTTCAAGCTCGGCCTCGGCGTCGACTACGCCAACTACATCACCGAGCATCGGCTCGGCTTTCCCATCGTCAGCCTGGACTGCCAGTTCGAATCGCCCTCCAAGATCGGCGAGACGATCACCTTCGCGCTGCGCCTCGACCACCTCGGCCGCAGCTCGATGAAACTGGTGGTCGAATGCACGCACAAGGGCCAACTGCGCCTGCGCGCCAACAAGGTGCTGGTGGCAATGGATCTGGACAAGGGCCGCGCGGTGCCGCTGCCCGACGATTTAAGGACGCTGCTCGAAGGCTTCCAGCAGGGCCGACTCGACATCAACGCCTACGAGGACGCCGACAGCTGATCGCGCCGAGGGAAAGAAGAAGGGGCGCCGAAACGCCCCTCTTCCCGGCGTGCCGCCGTGACTGACTTTACGAAGCCTGCTTCAGCTGGTCGAGAATCTGCGGGTTCTCGAGCGTGGACACGTCTTGCGTGATGTCCTCACCCTTGGCCAGCGAGCGCAGCAGCCGGCGCATGATCTTGCCGGAGCGCGTCTTGGGCAGGTTCTCGCCGAAGCGGATGTCCTTGGGCTTGGCGATCGGACCGATTTCCTTGCCGACCCAGTTGCGCAGATCGTTGGCGATCTTCTTGGCTTCCTCGCCGCCGGGACGCGACTGCTTGAGCACCACAAAGGCGCAGATGGCCTCGCCGGTCAGGTCGTCCGGCCGGCCGACCACGGCGGCCTCGGCCACCATCGGGTTCGACACCAGCGCCGACTCGATTTCCATGGTGCCCATGCGGTGGCCCGAAACGTTCAACACGTCGTCGATGCGGCCCATGATGGTGAAGTAGCCGGTCTTGGCGTCGCGCACCGCGCCGTCGCCGGCGAGATAGAGCTTGCCGCCGAAATCGACCGGGTAGTAGGACTTCTTGAAGCGCTCGGGATCGCCCCAGATGGTGCGGATCATCGCCGGCCAGGGCTTCTTGACGACCAGGAAGCCGCCCTTGCCCCATTCCACGTCATTGCCGGTTTCATCGACGATGGCGGCCTGGATGCCCGGGAACGGCAGCGTGCAGGAACCCGGCACCAGCGGCGTGACGCCGGGCAGCGGCGTGATCATGTGGCCGCCGGTCTCGGTTTGCCAGAAGGTGTCGAGGATGGGGCAGCGGCCGCCGCCGACGTTGTTGTAGTACCACATCCAGGCTTCCGGGTTGATCGGCTCGCCGACCGAACCGAGGATGCGCAGCGATGACAGGTTGTAGTTCTTCGGATGCGTGGACGGCGTGCCTTCCGAGGCCTTGATCAGCGAGCGGATGGCGGTCGGGGCGGTATAGAAGACGCTGACCTTGTGGTTCTGGATCATCTTCCAGAAGCGGCCGGCGTCCGGGTAGGTCGGCACCGATTCGAAGACGATCTCGGTGGCGCCGCAGGCCAGCGGACCGTAGGTGATGTAGGTGTGGCCGGTGACCCAGCCGATGTCGGCCGTGCACCAGAACACGTCGTCCGCCTTCAGGTCGAAGGTCCACTTGGTGGTCAGGGCCGCGTGCAGCAGGTAGCCACCGGTGGAGTGCTGAACGCCCTTGGGCTTACCGGTGGAGCCGGAGGTATAGAGCAGGAACAACGGGTGCTCGGCTTCGACCCACTCGGGTTCGCAGGTGGTGGCCTGGCCCGACACCAGGTCGTTCATCCAGACATCGCGGCCAGCGGTCATCGCAACCTCGGCGCCGCTGCGCCGAACCACCAGCACCTTGCTGATCGAATCGCAGCCGCCCAGCGCCAGCGCCTCGTCGACGATGGACTTCAGCGGCAGCTGCTTGCCGCCACGAATCTGGTGGTCGGCCGTGATGATGGCCTTGGCACCGGTGTCTTCGATGCGGTCGCGCAAGGACTGGGCAGAGAAACCGCCGAACACCACCGAGTGGGTGGCGCCGATGCGCGCGCACGCCTGCATGGCGGCCACGCCGTCGATGGACATGGAGATGTAGATCACGACGCGGTCGCCCTTGCCGATGCCGATCGACTTCAGGCCGTTGGCGATCTGGCAGGTCTTGGCGAGCAGTTCGCTGTAGGTGACCTTGGTCACTTCGCCGCCGTCTGCTTCGAAGATCAGGGCGGTCTTGTCGCCCAGACCACGCTCGACGTTGCGGTCGAGGCAGTTGTAGGATGCGTTCAGCGTGCCATCCGCAAACCACTTGAAAAACGGCGCGTTGCTCTCGTCAAGCACCTGGGTGAACGGCTTCTTCCAGCTCAGCAGTTCACGGGCCAGACGGGCCCAGTACCCTTCGTAATCGGTCTCGGCTTCCTTGCACAGCGCCTCGTAGGCCGGCATGCCCGCAATGGTGGCTTTGCTGACAAAGTCCTCGCTCGGCAGATAGACGTGGGTTTCGGCGGGTGCATTCATGAATTTGTCTCCTGGGGAAGTGACGGTTGATTGCAGAAAATTTTGCAGACTGTCGTTTTCAGCTCTTACAAGGTACTGACTGACATGAAGCTTGCGATTCCCGGCGCTGGCAACGGTCTTGCCGCGACCGGCTAGACTTCGGCCTTTTCCGTCCAACCAGCGGGTGGCGTTCTGGCCACCCCGACCCACCATGGCAACAGAAAAACCCGTCGAGTCCGGACGCATGCGCGCCATGCCCCGCCTCATCTTCGCCAGCCGCTGGCTGCAGCTACCCTTGTACGTCGGCCTGATCGCGGCCCAGGGCGTCTACGTGTTCCACTTCTGGGTCGAGCTGGTGCACCTGCTGGAGGCTGTTTTCGGCAACCAGAACGCATTGCAGACCCTCGTCACCAGCATCGGCTACAAGTCCGACGTCCCGGTCACGTCGCTGAACGAGACCGTGATCATGCTGGTGGTGCTGGGCCTGATCGACGTGGTGATGATCTCCAACCTGCTGATCATGGTGATCATCGGCGGCTACGAGACCTTCGTCAGCCGCATGAACCTCGAAGGCCATCCCGACCAGCCCGAATGGCTCGATCACGTGAACGCCTCGGTGCTCAAGGTCAAGCTCGCCACCGCGATCATCGGCATCAGCTCGATCCACCTGCTCAAGACCTTCATCAACGCGGCCAACTACGACGTGAAGGTGCTGATGTGGCAGACGATCATTCACGTCACGTTCCTGCTCAGCGCGATGGCCATTGCCTCGACCGACCGGCTGATGGCGCCCTCGCATCCGTCGGCCCACTGAACCGTTCCGCCACGGCGGGGTTGCAAGAATCGGATCAGGTCGGTTGAGTAAACTCGGCGCAACGGCCAGCGGCTCTCACCGGGCGCCCGTCGGTGCTGACCCGAGCCGCTTCCAAACCCGCCCCAAAGGCATCCGACCATGACCACCATCCGCCAGAACGACCTCATCGAATCGATCGCCGCCGCCCTGCAGTACATCAGCTACTACCACCCGGCTGATTACATCGCCCACCTCGCCCGTGCCTACGAGCGCGAGCAGAGCCCGGCGGCCAAGGACGCCATCGCGCAGATCCTGACCAACAGCAAGATGAGCGCCACCGGCCACCGTCCGATCTGCCAGGACACCGGCATCGTCAACGTGTTCCTGAAGGTCGGCATGGACGTGCGCTGGGACGGCTTTACCGGCAGCCTGGACGACGCCATCAACGAAGGCGTGCGCCGCGGCTACAACGACCCCGCCAACACCTTGCGCGCCTCGGTGGTCGCCGACCCGGAGTTCCTGCGCAAGAACACCAAGGACAACACCCCGGCGGTCATCAACACCGAAATCGTGCCCGGCAACACCGTCGAGGTCACCGTGGCGGCCAAGGGCGGTGGCTCGGAGAACAAGAGCAAGATGTACATGCTCAACCCCGGCGACTCGGTGGTGGACTGGGTGCTCAAGACGGTGCCCACCATGGGTGCCGGCTGGTGTCCACCCGGCATGCTGGGCATCGGCATCGGCGGAACGGCCGAGAAGGCGGTGCTGATGGCCAAAGAGAGCCTGATGGACGACATCGACATGTACGAGTTGCAGGCCAAGGCCGCCAGCGGCGCCGAGTTGTCCAGTGTCGAGAAGCTGCGCCTGGAACTGTACGAAAAGGTGAATGCGCTGGGCATTGGCGCGCAGGGTCTGGGTGGCCTGACCACCGTGCTGGACATCAAGATCAAGATGTACCCGACCCACGCGGCGAGCAAGCCGATCGCGATGATCCCGAACTGCGCCGCCACGCGCCATGCCCATTTCGTGCTGGATGGCAGCGGGCCGGTCTACCTGACGCCGCCCCCGCTGGACACCTGGCCCGATGTCGCCTGGGCACCCGACTACGTCAAGAGCAAGAAAGTCGACCTCAACACCCTGACACCGGCCGAGGTGGCCAGCTGGAAACCTGGCGACACCTTGCTGCTCAACGGCAAGATGCTGACCGGGCGCGATGCCGCGCACAAGCGCATCAAGGACATGCTGGCCAAGGGTGAGAAATTGCCGGTGGACTTCACCAACCGCGTGATCTACTACGTCGGCCCGGTCGATCCGGTGGGCGACGAGGCCGTCGGCCCGGCCGGCCCGACCACCGCCACGCGCATGGATGGTTTCACCGAAATGATGCTCGCGCAGACCGGACTGATCGCGATGATCGGAAAGGCCGAGCGCGGGCCGGTGGCCATCGAGGCCATCAAGAAGCACCAGTCGGCCTATCTGATGGCCGTCGGTGGCGCCGCCTACCTGGTGTCGAAAGCGATCAAGACCGCCAAGGTCGTGGGCTTCGCCGACTTGGGCATGGAAGCGATCTACGAATTCGACGTGGTCGACATGCCGGTGACCGTGGCGGTGGACGCCGGCGGCACCAGCGCCCACATCACCGGCCCAGCGGCCTGGCAGCAACGCATCGCCACGGGCGAATTCAAAGGCATCGGCGTCACCGGCGCTTGAGCGCCGTCTCGCCTGGCACCGCGGCGTTGAACGCGCCGATCGGCGTATTCGACAGCGGCGTGGGCGGCCTGAGCGTGCTGCGTGCGCTGCGGGCCGAGATGCCGCACGAACACTTCGTCTATTTCGCCGACAGCGGCCACGCGCCGTATGGCGAACGCGACGCTGCCAATGTCATCGAACGCTCGCGCGCCGTGCTGGCCGCCCTGCGGGCCGACCACGGCATCAAGGCGCTGGTGATCGCGTGCAACACGGCCACCGCCGCCGCGGTGCATCTGCTGCGCGTCGAACACCCCGACCTGCCCATCATCGGCGTGGAACCGGCGCTGAAACCGGCGACGACGGCAAGCCGCACCGGAACCATCGGCGTGCTGGCCACCCGCGGCACCCTGGGTAGTCGAAAGTTCGCCGCCTTGCTGGCCTCGCTGACCCCTTTGGCGGTCTTCAAGCTGCAAGCCTGCGACGGACTGGCCGACGCCATCGAGCGCCAGGACACTTCCGGAACGATAGCGCTCTGTGACCGCTACACCATGGAAATGGGCACATTTGGCCCGGAAAATGGCCAGATGGACACCCTGGTGCTCGGCTGCACACATTACCCGTTCGCAGCAGAGGTATTGCGGGCACGGGTCGGAGCCGGCGTGCGCCTGATCGACACCGGCGAGCCGGTCGCTCGCCACACCCGCCAGTTGCTGACGGCGCGACAGCTCGCCCTGGGATCACCGAAGTTGTCCTCCCGAATCGCCCCGCACGTCGCCGAACCACTGACTTTGCTCAGTTCCGGGCCTCCTGAAGCCTTGCGGTCGGCGGTCCGGCGCTGGCTGGGACTGAACCTGCCGGTGCGTGAAAGCCGCTGAGTTCCAACGTCCAACAGTCCGTTTGCGGCGTCAGAAAAACATCAAATGCTTCTATTTCGATAGCGCATCCGATTGAGTTTCGCCCCAGACCCTGTCGCCGCCGAGATCCAGGTGGGTCAGGTACAGGCGCACATCAAACTCGAGCTGGTGGTAAGTGGGCTCCATGTGCAGGCACAGCTGGTAGAACGCCTTGTCATGCTCGCGCACCCGCAGGTGGGCCAGTTCGTGCACGAAGATCATCCGCAGAAACTCCAGCGGCGCCACACGAAACAGCGAGGCGATCCTGATTTCCCGGCTGCCCTTGAGCCGGCTGCCCTGCACCCGCGCCCGCGAGGTGTGCAAGCCAAGCGCCTGATGAACCAGATGGATCTTGCTGTCGAAGAGCACCTTGTCGATCCGGTCGGTGCCACGCAGATGGTCTTGCTTGAGCCGGTCCACGTACTGGTACAACGCCCGGTCACTTCGGACATCGTGAACAAGCGGATACCGTTTGAGCAGGTGCCGACCCAACGCGGCGTCATCGATCAAGCGCTGCACCTGCACCCGCAGATCGACCGGGTAGGCTGCGATGTAACGCAGCGAAGCGAGGGGGACGGCCTCGCCAGCGGGCGAACCTGGCCGGCCCGCTGAGCGTTCAACCGCCACCGAAGCTCAGTGCAGGTGGCGAGGCCGACGGCTGCCGCCGCCGTGGCCGGAACCGCCGGGGCCGCGGGGTGGCTTGCCGAGTTCCAGCGAATTCACCAGCGCATCGAATCGCTGGGAAAAGAGCTTGTCGATCTCCCCCACCACGCCGCCAAGTTCGGCGCCATCGAAGTGCCGCTCCATCAACGCAATCACGTCTTCCACCAGCAAGTCGCGCTGAGCCTGCATGATCGCCGCCGGCGTGGGCCCGACGAACAGCATGACGAAATCATCGCGCGACTCGTCATCGTCGCCGGCCTCCTCCTCGTCGAACTCGGCGTCGTAGAAGGTCACTTCAATGGGCGCGCCCGCATCGGCCAGATCGTTCAGCCCCATGCACATCTCGTCCAGGGCCTGCCGGAAGTCCTCGTCACCCTTGACGGTCCAGCACATCTGGAGCATGTGAGCCTTGGCGTCAAAGCGGATGCCGGGCTCGTCTTCGAAGGCGCTGGCCGCGCCATCGGCCAGCGAGCGTGCGCCTGCGTACTTCCACAGCGGTTTCAGGGCTTCCTGGAGGGCATCAAAATCCACCTCCGCCCGAAGGCGCACGTCGCCATGGACATGAATTTCGAAAGGGGCGTCGTAGTTGGTCATGGGAAGGCCTGAGGTTGGTGCCCCGAACCGGAATCGAACCGGTACGTCCGGTCAAGGACCGCAGATTTTAAGTCTGCTGTGTCTACCAATTTCACCATCGGGGCGATGCGGGCATTGTGCACCCGGAAAACAGACAACCCCGATAACGCGGGCGCTATCGGGGTTGCATGGTTCTGGAGGCGCGGGCCGGAGTCGAACCGACCTACACGGATTTGCAATCCGGTGCATAACCGCTTTGCTACCGCGCCAGTTATTGCTTCAAACTCTCTGACGAAAAAGGGAAGCCTGGGCTTCCCTTCAGGTTGGAAGACGTTGGTACTTCTTCCGGTATCTGGAGCGGGAAACGAGGCTCGAACTCGCGACCTCAACCTTGGCAAGGTTGCGCTCTACCAACTGAGCTATTCCCGCGTTGCCAGCAAATTCAGCCAGAAGACCTCGTTTGCTGCGATCCGAAAATTATAACCTATTTTTCGGCCTGCTGACAAGTTGACCCAGTTTTTTGTCAGTGCTTCACCGAACCGGTGGACGCCGCACCGGCTCCGCTGCCGGCTTCCGGTGTCACCGGGGCTGGCTCAGATTCCGGCAGCGGTGTCGGTTTGCTTTCCAGCGCGATGTCCAGCACCTGATCGATCCAGCGCACCGGAATGATCTCGAGTTCGTTCTTCACGTTCTCCGGGATCTCCTGGAGGTCTTTCACGTTTTCCTGCGGGATCATCACCAGTTTGATCCCGCCGCGCAGCGCCGCGAGCAGCTTTTCCTTCAACCCACCGATCGCGGTGACCTCGCCCCGCAGCGTGATCTCGCCCGTCATCGCGACATCCCCTCGCACCGCAATGCCAGTCAGGGCCGAGACAAACGCGGTCGCCATCGCGGCGCCGGCACTCGGTCCGTCCTTGGGCGTCGCGCCGTCCGGGACGTGAATGTGGATATCGCGCTTTTCAAACACGTCATCCTTGATCCCCAGCCGGCTCGCACGGCTGCGAACCACGGTACGGGCAGCCTCCACCGATTCCTTCATCACATCGCCCAGCATCCCGGTGCGCGTGATCACGCCCTTGCCGGGCATGCTGGTCGCCTCGATCGTCAATAGGTCGCCGCCGACTTCGGTCCAGGCCAGGCCGACCACCTGACCAACCTGGTTCTGGTTCTCGGCGCGGCCGTAGGTGAACTTGCGCACGCCCAGAAACTCGTTGAGGTTGTCCGACGTCACCTCCACCGGTGCGACCATCTTCTTCAGTTGCAGGCCTTTGACGACCTTTCGGCAAATCTTGGACAACTCCCGCTCCAGCGAGCGCACGCCCGCTTCGCGCGTGTAGTAACGAACGATGTCCCGTACTGCCTCCTCGGACACCTGCAGCTCTCCCTCGCGCACGCCGTTGTTGGCCAGTTGCTTGGGCAGCAGGTATTTGGTGGCGATGTTGGCCTTTTCGTCCTCGGTGTAACCGCTCAGCCGGATGACTTCCATGCGGTCGAGCAAGGCAGACGGGATGTTCATCGAATTGGAGGTCGCGACGAACATCACGTCCGACAGGTCGAAATCCACCTCGACGTAGTGATCGGCAAAGGTATGGTTCTGTTCGGGGTCCAGCACTTCCAGCAGCGCGCTCGACGGATCGCCCCGGAAGTCCATGCCCAGTTTGTCGATCTCATCGAGCAGGAACAACGGATTGCGGGTGCCCACCTTGTTCAGGCTTTGCAGCACCTTGCCGGGCATCGCTCCGATGTAGGTGCGACGATGGCCCCGGATCTCGGCCTCGTCGCGCATGCCACCCAGGGCCATGCGCACGTACTTGCGGCCGGTCGCCTTGGCCACCGATTGGCCGAGCGATGTCTTGCCGACGCCGGGTGGGCCAACGAGGCACAGGATCGGCGCCTTGAGCTTGTCGACGCGCTGCTGCACCGCAAGGTATTCGAGAATGCGGTCCTTGACCTTGTCCAGCCCGTAGTGGTCTTCGTTGAGCACCACCTCGGCATGGGCCAGGTCGTGCTTGATCTTGGTTTTCTTGCTCCAGGGCAAGCCGGTGAGCACATCGATGTAGTTGCGCACCACCGTCGCCTCGGCGGACATCGGCGACATCAATTTGAGCTTCTTCAGCTCGCCTTCGGCCTTCTTGCGCGCCTCGGCCGGCATCTTGGCGGCCTTGATCTTTTTCTCGATTTCTTCGATGTCGGCGCCTTCTTCGCCCTCGCCCAGCTCCTTCTGAATCGCCTTCACCTGCTCGTTCAGGTAGAAGTCGCGCTGGTTCTTTTCCATCTGTCGTTTCACACGACCGCGGATGCGTTTGTCGACATTCAGGATATCGACTTCGCGTTCCAGTTGTTCGAACAGGTTCTCCAACCGTGCCTTCACGTCGGACAGGTCCAGCACCACCTGCTTGCTTTCCAGCTTCAAGGGAAGGTGCGCGGCAATCGTGTCGGCCAGACGACCGGGATCGTCGATGCTCGAAATCGACGTCAGGATTTCAGGCGGAATCTTCTTGTTGAGTTTGACGTACTGGTCGAATTGCTGCATCACGGCGCGGCGCAACGCTTCGATCTCGCTGCGCGTGTCACCGTCCTCGGCCACCGACAGCGGCGTCACCGTCGCGGTGAAATGGGACTCGCCCTCGTCGATGTGATCGACCGCGGCGCGCTGCTGCCCTTCCACCAGCACCTTGACCGTTCCATCGGGCAATTTCAGCATTTGCAAAATCGTGGAAACACAACCGACTTCGAACATGTCGGCGACCGCCGGGTCATCCTTGGCCGCCGTTTTCTGGGCGACCAGCATGATGCGACGCTCGGATTCCATGGCTGCTTCGAGTGCCTTGATACTCTTGGGCCGACCCACGAACAGCGGAATAACCATGTGCGGAAACACCACCACGTCACGCAAGGGCAGCAGCGGCAGATCAATCGGTGTGGCAGGAAGCGGTATGTGTCCAGACATGGCAGTCCTTTGAGTTACCCGTTGAATATGGTCGTCAGGCCCGGATTTTCAACCCGGACTCGCATCCAGGCGAGCCGAAAGGTTGAAATCCGGGCCGCAGCCCGCGCCCGGTGACCTGTTTCAGGCTTTTTTGGCCGCTTCCCGGTACACGAGCAGCGGCGGCTTGTCTTCTTCGATGGTCGACTCGTCGACCACGACCTTTTCCACGTTCGCTGCATTGGGCAGCTCGAACATGGTGTCGATCAACGCCTGCTCCAAAATGGAGCGCAGGCCGCGTGCGCCGGTCTTTCGCGCCAGCGCCTTGCGAGCGATGGCCTTCAGCGCCGACGGTCGGATCTCGAGATCCACGCCTTCCATCGAAAGCAGCTTGCCGAACTGCTTGGTCAGTGCGTTCTTGGGCTCGGTCAGGATCCGGACCAAAGCATCCTCGGTCAGTTCGGCCAACGAAGCGATGACCGGCATGCGCCCCACCAGTTCGGGAATCAGCCCGTATTTGATCAGGTCTTCCGGTTCGATCTCGTTGAATACGTCGGTCAGCGAACGCTGTTTCTTGCTTCTGACCGTGGCGCCGAACCCGATGCCCGAGGCTTCCGTCCGGTTCTCGATGACTTTTTCCAGCCCCGCAAACGCGCCGCCGCAGATGAACAGGATGTTGGTGGTGTCGACCTGCAGGAAATCCTGGTTCGGATGCTTGCGCCCACCCTGGGGCGGCACGCTGGCCATGGTGCCTTCGATCAGCTTGAGCAGGGCTTGTTGCACGCCCTCACCCGACACGTCCCGCGTGATCGATGGGTTGTCGGACTTGCGAGAGATCTTGTCAATCTCGTCGATGTAGACGATGCCCCGCTGGGCGCGCTCGACGTCGTAGTTGCAGCTTTGCAGCAACTTGGCCACGATGTTCTCGACATCCTCGCCCACATAACCCGCTTCGGTCAGCGTGGTGGCGTCGGCCATGACGAACGGCACGTCGAGCATGCGTGCCAAGGTTTGCGCCAGCAGCGTCTTGCCGGACCCGGTGGGACCGATCAGCAAAATGTTGCTCTTGGCCAGCTCGACGTCGTCTTTCTTGGCCTTTTCCTTGTGACGCAGGCGCTTGTAATGGTTGTAGACGGCCACCGCCAGGGTGCGCTTGGCCTTTTCCTGACCGATGACGTAGTTGTCAAGGTTGAGCTTGATGTCACTCGGCGTCGGCAATTCACCACGGGCTTCGCGCGCCGAGCTTGCCGCTGGCAGCTCATCGCGGATGATCTCGTTGCACAGGTCGATGCATTCGTCGCAGATGAACACCGACGGCCCTGCGATCAGCTTTTTCACTTCGTGCTGGCTCTTGCCACAGAAGGAGCAGTAGAGAGTCTTGTCGGCGGAAGCGCCTTTTTTCTCGGCCATGTGGGCAATGCCTCGTTGCAGGGATTGGGAATGATAACGAAAAGAAAAGCGGCGCTTTCTTCAACAGAAAGCGCCGCCGCTGCGCCGCTGGCCACCCGCAGGCGTGACCATCAGGGCCGCTTGGCAATCACCTGGTCGATCAGGCCGTATTCCTTGGCTTCGACGGCGTCCAGGTAATAGTCGCGTTCCGTGTCGCGCTCGACTTTTTCCAGCGGCTGACCCGTGTTCTCAGCGAGGATCTTGTTCAGTTGCTGGCGGGTCTTGAGGATCTCGCGTGCCGAGATCTCGATCTCCGTCGCCTGGCCCTGGGCACCGCCGGACGGCTGGTGAATCATGATCTTCGAATTGGGCAGCGAAAATCGCTTGCCCTTGGCGCCGGCCGACAGCAGGAATGCGCCCATGCTGGCCGCGAAGCCGGTGCACAAGGTGGAGACATCCGGTTTGATGAAGTTCATCGTGTCGTAGATCGCCATGCCCGCGCTGACCGAACCACCCGGCGAATTGATGTAGAAGGAGATGTCCTTCTCCGGGTTCTCGCTCTCCAGGAACAGCAGCTGGGCCACCACCAGGTTGGCGGTCTGGTCGTTCACCGGCCCGACCAGAAAGATCACCCGCTCCTTGAGCAGACGGGAATAGATGTCATACGACCGCTCGCCACGACCGGATTGTTCGATGACCATCGGCACCATGCCCAGGCCTTGGATGTCCATTGCACTCATGTTTGCTCCTGCAGATGCCCTTACTGTATCGAAAAGGTGGTGCCCCCAGACAAGATGGGGCCTGTGCCCCGGACTGCAAGCCCGGCACAGACCCCAGGTTGATGTGGTCGTCGTCGAAGGCCAGGGCTGTCAGCCCTGCTGCCCCATCAGTTCATCGAACGACACAGGCTTTTCGGTGACCTTGGCCTTGCCCAACACGAATTCCGCGACGTTGTTCTCGATGACAACCGCCTCGACCTCGGCCATGCGGCGGTTGTCGCTGAAGTACCAGCGCACCACGTCGGCGGGTTTCTCGTAGCTGGCGGCGAGTTCTTCGACGTGGGCACGAATCTGCTCGGGTTTGGCATGCAGCTCGTTGGCGCGCACCAGTTCGGCCACCACCAGACCCAGGCGCACGCGGCGCTCGGCTTGCGGCAGGAAGACCTCGTCAGGAATCGGCGCCTTGTCGGCGTCCTTGATGCCACGCTGCCTGAGTTCGGCGCGGGCGCCTTCGAGCAGGCGTTCCACTTCGGCCTGGACCGCCGCCTTCGGCAGATCAAGTTCGGCCTTGGCGACGAGCGCGTCCATCACCGCCGTCTTGTTGCGCGCGAGCAGACGGAATTTGACCTCGCGCTCCAGGTTCTTCTTGATGTCGGCGCGCAGCGAGTCCACCGTGCCATCCTCGATGCCGAGCGACTTGGCCAGCGCCTCGTTGACCTCGGGCAGGTGGGCGGCCTCGATCTTCTTGACGGTGACCAGGAAGTCGGCGGTCTTGCCGGCGACATCCTTGCCGTGGTAGTCGTCGGGGAAGGCGAGCGGGAACGTCTTGCTTTCGCCCACCTTCATGCCGCGAACGGCCTCTTCGAATTCCTTGAGCATCTGGCCTTCGCCCACGATGAACTGGAAGTCCTCGGCCTTGCCGCCGGAGAACGGTTCACCGTCGATCTTGCCCTCGAAATCAACCGTGACGCGGTCGGTGTCCTGCGCCGCCTGGTCATGGGCGCGCAGCGAGAACGTGCGGCGTTGCTTGCGCAGGATGTCGACCGTGCGGTCGATGGCGGCCTCGCTGACCTCGGTCGAGAGTTTTTCGACCTCGGCCGTGGCCAGATCACCGATCTTCACCTCGGGGTAGACCTCGAACACGGCGTCAAAAGCCACTTCGCCTTCGGCGGCGCCTTCCTTCTCGGTGATGCGCGGCTGACCGGCCACGCGCAGCTGGGCCTCGTTGGCGGCGCTGGCAAAGGCCTCGCCCACCTTGTCGTTCATTACTTCATAGTGCACCGAATAGCCGTAGCGTTGGGCCACCACGTTCATCGGCACCTTGCCGGGACGGAAGCCGTCCATCTTCACCGTGCGGGCCAGCTTCTTCAGCCGGGTTTCAACCTCGGACTGGATCGCGCTGACGGGCAGCGTGAGCGTGATCTTGCGTTCCAGCTTTTC
>WBZP01004428.1_pt1 | contig 14637 bp, 13 predicted proteins | sample 5204301 | NCBI WGS metagenome assembly WBZP01 (sample SAMN12412401, study PRJNA552823) | activated sludge metagenome | isolation source: activated sludge from nitrification reactor of wastewater treatment plant... | place: USA: Pennsylvania | collected 2017 | reverse complement strand
GTGAAGTGCAGGACGATGACCTTCGGGTGGAGGGTGGCGGAGTCGACCCCGTAGTGCCGCTTCGCGTAGGCCGCCATCTCGGCCCGCCGGGTGGGACCGTAGGGGATGGGTCGGGAGAGGACCCGCAGCACCGGTGCGGTCGCGGTATGGGCGGCCGGGGCCCGCGTCGTGGCCGTCGCCGGCCCTCGGGTGTGGCTGGTCGGCGTCGTCGAGCGTGGCGTCGTCGGTCCCGGGGACGTGGGGGTGGCGGCGGTCGTGCTCGTCGTCGTGGCGGGGACCGAGGGGCTGGCCGGCGAGGTGGCCGACGAGGCGGACGGCGTGGCCTGGGTCGGGCCGGTGGCGCCGGTGGGGGCAGCCGCCGGCAGCGCCGCGGTGCACGCCGCCGTCAGCAGCGCGACCACCAGCAGGGCGACCACCAGCCCGGCGACCGGCCGGGCGACCGGCCTGGCGACGGGCCCGGCGCCCGTGAGGGTCGTGCCGAGGCGGGGGGCCAGGCGTCGGGTTCTCACCGGCCCAGGGTACGTCCCCGGAGCGCGTGTCTGGGATCCGAGACGGATTCGCGGTCAACCCCCTGTGCGCTGACCTCGCCCGCGCGGTCCCATGGCGGTATGACGCAGACCGTTGTCCTCGGCGTCGGACCCCTCGCTGCGGCCGAGGTGCTCGCCGTGGCCCGGGGCGGCGCCCGGGTCGAGCTCGGCGCCGACGCCCTGGCCGAGATGGCCCGCTCGCGCGCCGTCATCGAGGGCCTCGCCGATGACACTGAGCCGCACTATGGCGTCTCGACCGGTTTCGGGGCGCTCGCGACGACGAGCATCCCGGTGGAGCGCCGCGCCGACCTGCAGCGCAGCCTGATCCGCTCGCACGCGGCCGGTACCGGCCCGATGGTCGAGACCGAGGTCGTCCGCGCGCTGATGCTGCTGCGCCTGTCGACGCTGGCCACCGGCCGCACCGGGGTGCGGGTCGGCACCGCGCAGGCGTACGCCGACGTGCTCAACGCCGGGCTCACCCCGGTGGTTCGGGAGTACGGCTCGCTCGGCTGCTCCGGCGACCTCGCACCGCTAGCGCACTGTGCGCTCGCCGTGATGGGCGAGGGTGAGGTCGTCGACGCCGAGGGTCGGCTGCGCCCGGCCGGCGAGGCCCTGTCGGCATACGGGCTGACGCCGGTGACCCTGGCCGAGAAGGAGGGGCTGGCCCTCATCAACGGGACCGACGGCATGCTCGGCATGCTCCTGCTCGCGCTGGCCGACCTGGAGAACCTCCTCGCCGTGGCCGATATCGCCGCGGGGATGTCGGTGGAGGGGCTGCTCGGGACCGACCACGTCTTCGCGGCGGACCTGCAAGCGCTGCGGCCGCACCCCGGGCAGGCGGCTTCCGCCGCGAACCTGCGGACGATGCTCGCGGACAGCCCGATCCGGGCCAGCCACCAGGTCGAGGACTGCCCGCGCGTCCAGGACGCCTACTCGATGCGCTGTGCCCCGCAGGTGCACGGCGCCGCGCGGGACACCTGTGCCCATGCCGCCTCCGTCGCCGCGCGCGAGCTCGCGTCGGCCGTCGACAACCCGGTCGTCACGCTCGACGGCCGGGTCGAGTCCAATGGCAACTTCCACGGGGCCCCGGTCGCGTATGTCCTCGACTTCCTCGCCATCGTCGCGGCGGATGTCGCGAGCATGTCGGAGCGGCGCACCGACCGCTTCCTCGACAAGTCCCGCAACCAGGGGCTGACGCCCTTCCTCGCCGAGGACCCGGGCGTGGACTCGGGCCTGATGATCGCGCAGTACGCCCAGGCCGGGATCGTCTCCGAGCTCAAGCGGCTCGCCGCCCCGGCCTCGGTCGACTCGATCCCGTCCTCGGCGATGCAGGAGGACCACGTCTCGATGGGGTGGGCCGCGGCGCGCAAGCTGCGGCGCAGCGTCGACGGGCTCGGCCGGGTGCTCGCAATCGAGGTGCTCACCGCCGCTCGGGGCATCGCGCGCCGGGCCCCGCTGCTGCCCGGCCCGGCGACCGGCGCCGTGGTCCGGTTGGTCGAGTCGGTCGCCGGTGGCACCGGACCGGACCGCTACCTGAGCCCCCAGATCGAGGCGGTCGTCGAGGCGGTCCAGACCGGTGCGGTCCGCGCGGCGGTCGAGTCGGTCACCGGTCCCTTGGTATGAGGCGGTCAGCCTTGGGCCGAGACCCCCTCGACAGACCCACGAGGGAAGACCGACCGGACGTCGGTGTGGCTGAAGTCGTCGCCCGTGTAGAGCAGCGGTTCGCCGGTGTCCCTGGCCAGGGCGTAGGCGAAACAGTCGCCGAAGTTGAGCCGAGCGGGATGACCGGACCCGCGGCCGAACCGTTGGTGGGCGACTCGACCGAGTCGCACGTGCTCAACCGAGACTGGAACGAGGGTGACCCCCAGGCGCTCCACCATCGGCTCGAGGTCGGCGCTCAGGTCCACCCGGCCGTAGCCATCGACAACGAGGGCGCACTCGAGGAAGGTGGCGGCAGACATCTTCGCCTCGCGGGTGGCGCGGATGGCGGCCAGGCAGGCTTCGGCTTCGGGCTCCTCGTTGAGAATGGCCATGATCGCGGACGAGTCGACGATCATCGAGGCAAACCCGTCGCCTCGTCGTACAGGTCCTCGACGGTGCGGATGACGTCGGCCTGCCGGATCGCGACCCGCATCCGTTCGATCAGCCGGTCCAGGTCATCCGGGCCAGCCGCGCCCTCCCGGGCAGCTCGGCCGTGCTCAGCCAGGAATGCCTCCAGGGCCTGCTCGAGGACGCTGACCTGGGTCTGTCCGGTGAGGGCTGCGGCCTGCTTGGCCAGGCGGCAGACCCGCTCGTTCTTGATATTGAGGCTCACTCGACCCCTCCTTCCCTCGACGCCTTACACCTTTACACCTACGGTTTCTACCATTCTACCCTGAGGAGTCCGACCATGGACGGCGCTCGCCCGGTCCGCGCGACCAGCGGCACCACACTCACCGCCCGGTCCTGGCAGACCGAGGCCCCGCTGCGGATGCTCATGAACAACCTCGACCCCGAGGTGGCCGAACGTCCGGACGACCTCGTCGTCTACGGCGGCACAGGCCGCGCCGCCCGGAGCTGGGCGGCATACGACGCCATGGTGCGGACCCTGACCACGCTGGCACCGGACGAGACGATGCTCGTCCAGTCTGGCAAGCCGGTCGGGGTCATGCGCACCCACGAGTGGGCCCCCCGGGTGCTCATCGCCAACTCCAACCTCGTCGGCGACTGGGCGACCTGGCCGGAGTTCCGCCGGCTGGAGCACCTCGGGCTGACGATGTACGGCCAGATGACCGCCGGCTCGTGGATCTATATCGGCACCCAGGGGATCGTCCAGGGCACCTACGAGACCTTCGCCGCGATCGCCGACAAGAGGTATGGCGGGACCCTCGCCGGCACCCTCACCCTCACCGGTGGGTGCGGCGGCATGGGCGGTGCGCAGCCGCTCGCAGTGACCCTCAACGGGGGCGCCTGCCTCATCGTCGACGTCGACCCGGCCCGGCTGCACCGCCGGGTGGAGCACCGCTATCTCGACGAGGTGGCGCCCTCGCTGGACGAGGCGGTCGAGCGGGCGCTGGCCGCCAAGCGGGAACGCCGCGGCTGGTCAGTCGGTGTCGTCGGCAACGCCGCCGAGGTCTTCCCCGAGCTGCTCCGACGCGGGGTGGATATCGACATCGTCACCGACCAGACCTCGGCGCACGACCCGCTGTCGTACCTGCCGGTGGGGATCTCGGTCGAGGAGTGGGCCGAGTATGCCGAGAAGAAGCCCGAGGAGTTCACCGACCGGGCCCGGGAGTCGATGGCCCGGCATGTCGAGGCGATGGTGGGCTTCATGGACGGGGGAGCGGAGACCTTCGACTACGGCAACTCGATCCGTGACGAGGCCCGCCTCGGCGGCTACGACCGGGCGTTCGCCTTCCCCGGGTTCGTCCCGGCCTACATCCGGCCGCTGTTCTGCGAGGGGAAGGGCCCGTTCCGGTGGGCCGCGCTCTCCGGCGACCCCCGCGATATCGCCGCGACCGACGAGGCCGTGCTGCGGCTCTTCCCGGACAACGACCGGCTGCACCGGTGGATGCGGGGTGCCCAGGAGCGCATCGCCTTCCAGGGGTTGCCGGCGCGGATCTGCTGGCTCGGGTATGGCGAGCGGGACCGGGCCGGGCTGGCCTTCAACGACCTGGTGGCCTCGGGCGCGGTGTCGGCGCCGATCGTCATCGGCCGGGACCACCTCGACTGCGGGTCCGTCGCGTCGCCATACCGGGAGACCGAGGCGATGGCCGACGGCTCGGACGCGATCGCGGACTGGCCGCTGCTCAACGCCTTGACCGCGGCGTCGTCCGGGGCGACCTGGGTGTCGATCCACCACGGCGGCGGCGTCGGCATCGGGCGGTCGATCCACGCCGGGCAGGTGTCGGTCGCCGACGGGACCACCCTGGCCGCGGAGAAGCTCGCCCGGGTGCTGACCAACGACCCAGGGATGGGGGTCATCCGGCATGTCGACGCGGGCTACGAGCGGGCCGACGAGGTCGCGGCGGCGTGCGGGGTGCGGGTCCCGATGCGCGAGGGCTGAGCGGACCACCTCCCGACACGGGGACCGCCTCGGTTCTCGCCACGGTTGTTCCGGTTCGCCCCTGGTATGACGGTGGCAGATCCTAACAACCGTGGCGGCTGCGGCGAGTCTGGGATCCGAGACGGAAATGCCGATCCGGGGCGGCGCCCGAGGGCCCGGTCGCGGTGCAATGGGGGCAGTGACATCCGCGAGAAGGGTGAGGTGCGTGAAGATCGTCGAGTGCGTCCCGAATGTCTCCGAGGGCCGCCGGCCGGAGGTGTATGCCGCGATCGCCAAGGCGGTCGCCGACGTCCCCGGCGTGACCGTGCTCGACGTCGACCCGGGCGCGGAGACGAACCGGACCGTCATCACCTTCGTCGGTGACCCCGAGGCAGTGCTCGAGGGGGCCTGGCAGCTGATCTGCGCCGCCGTCGAGCGGATCGACATGAGCGGGCATCAGGGCGCCCACGCCCGGATGGGTGCCGTCGATGTCGTCCCCTTCGTCCCCGTCGCCGGGATGACGATGGAGGAGTGCGCCGAGCTGGCCCGGCGCCTGGGCGAGCGGGTGGGTCGTGAGCTGGGGGTGCCCGTCTACCTCTACGAGCACGCGGCGTCGAGCCCGCAGCGACGCAATCTCGCCGACGTCCGCGCCGGGGAGTACGAGGGCCTCGCCGACAAGCTCGCCGACCCGGCCTGGCGCCCGGACTATGGCCCGGCGGCGCTCGTGCCGCGCTCGGGGGCGACGGTCATCGGTGCCCGCCCCTTCCTCGTCGCCTACAACGTCAACCTCAACACCACCGACAAGCGGCTCGCCGCCCGGATCGCCGCCGATATCCGCGAGAAGGGCCGCAAGCGCCTCGACGCCGCAGGCAAGCCGGTCCGAGACGCCCATGGCGCGGAGATCTGGGACAAGGGCCTGCTCCGCGGCATCAAGGCGGTCGGCTGGACCATCCCCGAGTACGGCTGCGCCCAGGTGTCGATCAATGTCACCGACCTCGAGGCGACCCCGTTGCACCTCGTCTTCGACACCTGCGTCGAGCGGGCCACCGTCCACGGCCTGCGGGTCACCGGGTCCGAGCTGGTCGGGATGGTCCCGCGCGATGTCCTGCTCGCCGCCGGGCGGCACTACCTGGCCCGGATGGGCCGCTCGACCGGCGTGCCCGAGGCCACCCTCGTCCACATCGCGACCCGCACCCTCGGCCTATCCGAGGTCAAGGCCTTCGACCCGGCCGAGCGGGTCATCGAGTACCGCCTCGCCGCACCCGCACCGCTCGCGGCGCTGTCCCTGACCGCCTTCGCCGACGAGCTGTCGAGCGACTCGCCGGCCCCGGGCGGCGGCTCGGTCGCCGCCCTGGCCGGGGCGCTGGGTGCCGGTCTGGCCGCGATGGTCGCCAACCTCAGCCACCCCAAGCGCGGCTTCGAGGAGCACCGCCCCGCCCTGGAGGCGCTCGCGGTGCGCGGCCAGGAGCTCAGCGCCCGGCTGCTCGCCGCAGTCGACGCCGACACGGCCGCCTTCGACGGCTACCTCGCGGCGCTGCGCCTGCCGCACTCCACCGCGGCGGAGACGGCGGCCCGCGACGCCGCCCTGCTCGAGGCGACGATCGGGACGATCGAGGTCCCGATGGTCACCCTGGAGGCCGCCCCCGAGGTCGTCCAGCTCTGCCTGACCGCCGCCGGGATCGGGATGTCGTCCTCGCTGTCGGACGCCGGCACCGGTGCGGCAATGGCGCTGGCCGCGGCCTCCGGGGCGTACCAGAACGTCTGCATCAACCTCCCCGGCCTCGCCGACGCCGACGCCCGGGCCGGGCTGCTCGCCCGCGCCGACGCCGCGTGGGCACGGACGTCGGAGCTGGCCGCCCAGGCGCAGGCGGTCACCTTGGGTGCCCTCCGCGCCGCCGCAGGATGACCGGTATGCCGCCCTGCCGGCTCGAGCGCTCGGGGACCAGCCGGTGAGCACCCTCCTGGTCACCGGGATCGCCGAGCTGGTCACCAACGACCCGGCGCACCCCGACGCCGAACCCGCGGAGGGCCTCGGGACGATCACCGACGCGGCCGTCGTCGTCGCCGATGGCGCCGTTCGCTGGGTCGGGCGCGCCGTGGACGCTCAGCCGGCCGACCGCGCGCTGGACCTCGGCGGACGCGCGCTCCTCCCCGGCTTCGTTGACAGCCATAGCCATCTGGTCTTCGCCGGGGACCGCTCGGCCGAGTTCGCGGCCCGCATGACCGGCCAGCGGTATGACGGCGGCGGCATCGCCACCACCGTCGCCGCGACCGCGGAGGCATCCGACGACGACCTCCGCGACCTCCTGGCCGCCCGGGTCGGCGAGCTGCGCGCCCAAGGCACGACGACCATCGAGGTCAAGTCCGGCTATGCCCTCACCGTCGAGGGCGAGGCCCGGCTGCTCCGCCTGGCCCGCGAGCTCACCACCGAGACGACCTACCTCGGCGCCCATGTCGTCCCACCCCAGTTTTCCGGTCGACGAACCGAGTATGTCGACCTCGTCTGCGGCGAGATGCTCGACGCCTGCGCGCCATACGCGCGGTGGGTGGACGTCTTCTGCGAGCCGCACAGCCCGCACGCCTTCACCGAGGACGAGGCGCGGGCCGTCCTCGCGGCCGGGATCGCGCGTGGCCTCCTGCCCCGCGTTCACGGCAACCAGCTCGGGCCCGGACCGGGGGTGCGGCTCGCCGTCGAGCTCGGCGCCGCGAGTGTCGACCACTGCACCTACCTCAGCGAGGCCGATATCGATGCCCTCGCCGGCTCCGACACGGTCGCGACACTGCTGCCGGGCGTGGAGTTCTCGACCCGCTCGCCGTACCCGGACGCCCGGCGGCTCCTCGACGCCGGGGTGAGGGTGGCGATCGCCACCGACTGCAACCCTGGCACGTGCTACTCCACGTCGATGCCCTTCATGGTCGCGCTCGCGGTGCGGGAGATGGGGATGTCCCCGGCGCACGCCGTCCGGGCCGCCACGCTCGGCGGGGCGCAGGCCCTGCGGCGCGAGGACATCGGGCGGGTGGTCGTCGGTGCCCGTGCCGACCTCACGGTGCTCGACGCACCGAGCCACCGGCATCTGGCCTACCGGGCCGGCGTCCCTTTGGCCCGCGCCCTCGACCTCGGCTGAGCGTCGGCTGACCGGCGCTGCGCCGCGGACCGCACGGCCGAGCGGGGCGCCCGGCCGGGCCCTCAGCCCTTGAGCATGGCCTGGAGCGTCCCGATGGTGTCAGCGTCCGCAGGAGCCTTGTCCGCCCGGTATGCCTTGACCCGGGCGAACCGCAGCGCCACCCCGCCGGGATAGCGGCGGGACCGCTGCACCCCGTCGAGAGCGATCTCGACGACGAGCTTTGGAGCGACCTGGACGGCATACCCGCTCCGGCCGGTCTCCAGCTCGAGGAACCGAGCCGTCTGCCACCGGAGCAGCTCGTCGGTCAGGCCCTTGAAGGTCTTGCCGACCATGACGAAGGCACCGGGCTCGCCCAGCGGCACCGCGGGGTCACGCGCCCCGAGATGGAGGTTCGACAGCCGCCCGGTCCGCCGGCCCGAGCCCCATTCGGCTGCGAGGACCACGAGGTCGACGGTGTGGACCGGCTTGACCTTGAGCCAGGACGACCCGCGCCGCCCCGCGGCGTACGCCGAGGCGAGGTCCTTGACGACAACGCCCTCGTGCCCTGCGGCCAGCGCGGCGCGGCCGAGCTCGTCGGCAGCGTCCGGTGAGTCGGTCTCGAGCGAGGGCACCACGTGCGCGCCGGCGACGGTCCGCAGCACTTCCCGGCGGCGCTGCAAGGGCTCGTCGACGAGGTCGACCCCGTCGGCGTGGAGCACGTCGAAGAACCACGGCCGCAGCACCTCGTCCCGCCCCGAGGTCGACCCGAACCGGCTCATCGTCTCCTGGAACGGCCGGGGCGCGCCGTCCTCGGTCAGCGCGAGGGTCTCGCCGTCGAGGATCAGCGCGCCACCGGGGAAGCCGTCCACGACCGCCACCAGCTCGGGCACCCGCGTCGTGATCTCGGCGAGGGTGCGGGTGAACACCCGGACCGGGCTGCCCGGACCGCCGGACCGGTGCACCTGGATCCGCGCCCCGTCGAGCTTGTACTCCACCGAGGCCCGCCCCAGCGTGGTCACCGCCGCCCCAGCCGAAGGCGCCGTCGCGGCGAGCATCGGGAACACCGGTATGCCGACCCGCAGGCCGACCGCCGCCACCGCCTCGGCGCCGGAGGTCAGCGCGAGGACGGCGGTGCCGCCCAGCGATCCCGAGAGCATGACGGCCCGACGGACGGTCGGCACCGCGACCCCGGAGGCGGCCGCGACCGCGTCGACCATGACCCCGGCCAGCGCCCCGATCCGTAGGCCGGAGAGGATGACCCGCGCGAGGAAGGCCTGCTCGGCGGAGGTTGCCCGGCGCCATACACCGTCCAGCTCGGCGGCGCGAACCGCCGCCGACCCCGACCCCGACGCGTCGACGAGCCGGGTCAGGGCCTCGTCCACCTCGAGGATGGTGAGGGTGGCGACCTCGGCCGGCGCAGCGTCGGCGGCGCTGACGGCGGCCCAGCCGACGCCGAGGGACCCCTGGCGGAGCTCGCCGGTGAGGATGCCCACGGCCGGCTCGATCTCGGCCGGACCCAGCGTGCGCAGCAGCCCCGCGAGCGCGTCGATCTTGGCCTTGCGCGAGGAAGTTGCGGCGACCGCGTCGGCCGTCTCGATGAGCGCCGAGAGTGCGGTCGGGGCGTGGTCAGCGGTGGTCGACATGGTCCCGACCCTACGGGCGGTGTCCGACAAGGCGTCGGGACAGCTCTGCGGCAGTCGGTGTCAGATGGGCCACCAGGGCGGCCCGGTCGGCCGGCCCGACTGCCTCGACCGGGTAGGTGAGCGCCAGCCCGGCCACCGGATGGCCGCCCGGACCGGCCACGGCGACGGCGACCGAGGCGAGCCCTGGGGTGACCCACTCGTCCTCGACCGAGTACCCCACCCGGCGCGCCTCGACGAGCGCGGCCCGCAGCTCGCCCGGCGTGCCCGGCCCGGCACCGTGCCGGCGGACGAAGGCCTCGGGTCCGGGGAAGAGCGCGCGCACCTGCGCCGCCGGCAGCTGGGCGAGGATGGCCAGGCCACTGGCCGTCGCCGCCGCCGGGAGCCGGACGTCGACATCGGAGACCAGGGCCGGCCGGCGCGGCGCCCGCTGCTCGAGGACATAGAGGACGTCGCGGCCGTGCAGGACGGCGAGATGGGCATTGTGGGTCGTGGCTTCGGACAGCCGCGCGACCAGGGGCCGGGCCAGCCGGGCGAGCGGGGCCTGCCTGGTGTAGGCCGTCCCGAGCTCGAAGGCGCCCAGTCCCAGGGCGTAGCCAGCCCCGTCGGGCAGATGGGTGACGAAGCCCTCGTCGGCGAGGGCCGACAGCAGGTGGTACATGCTCGACCGCGGCAGAGCCAGCCGCCGGGCCAGGGTCGCCGCCGGGAGCGGCTCCGCGCTGCGGGCGAGCACCCGCAGCAGGCGCACCGCATTCCGGGCAGCCGGGACGCTCGTCGGCGCCGGTGTCGACCGCCCGGCCGCGGACGCGTCCCTGGACGACATACCCACGGAGCGCATTGTGCCCCCTAGCCTTGCCAGTGTGCGCGAGCCCCTGGACCCGGACCGGCTCGCGGCGGCGTGGGCGCGCACCGGCGGTCCGTGGCTGACCCCGGTTGTCCACCCCGCGCTCGCCTCGACCAACGCTGAGGCGCTGCGCGTCGCCCGGCCCTGGGCCGTCGTCGTCACCGACCACCAGACCGGCGGCCGGGGCCGGCTCTCCCGCGGCTGGCAGACCCCGGAGCACACCGCCGTGACCGTCTCGCTGACCGTCCCGATGCCGGACGAGCCGCTCGCCTGGGGGTGGCTGCCGCTCCTCGTCGGCGTGGCGGTCCACGACGCGGTGGCCGCCGCGACCGGCCTGGAGACCACCCTGAAGTGGCCGAACGACGTCCTTGTCCCGGGCGAGGACGAGCGCAAGCTCTGCGGCATCCTCTGCGAGGTGGCCCCGACCGCGCCGCTGGTCGTCGTGGGGATCGGGCTCAACGTCGACCAGGACCGCGCCGAGCTGCCGGTCGCCACGGCGACCTCGCTGCGCCTCTGCGGCGTCCCCGGCACGGCCGGAGCGGTACGCCGGGAGGCGCTCCTCGCCGCCCTGGGTGACGCGCTCGCCGAGGTTGTCTCGGCCTGGTCGTCCGCCGGGGATGCGGGGCTGGCCGTCCAGCAGCGCTACCGGTCGCTGAGCGCCACCCTGGGACGCTCGGTCCGGGTGGTCCTGCCGGGTGCGGCCGACCTGGTCGGGACGGCGGAGACGGTCGACGAGCATGGGCGCGTGGTCGTCCGGGGTCTCGACGGACAAGCCCATCCGGTCGCTGCCGGGGATGTCGTCCATCTGCGGCATACCGGCTCGGCGAGTCCCGCCGACGCGACATTGACATGATGGGGGCCATGGACGCCACCTCGAGCGGTCGGCATCGCCGGCCACGGGCCGGCACTGCGGAGGGGACCGACCCCGACGACCTGCTCCGTGCCCTGCTCGGTGGTGCCCCGGCATACACGCGCCGCGAGGTGAGCGCTAAGGCCAGGGTGTCGGTGCACAGCTCCCGCAAGCTCTGGCAGGCCCTCGGGTTTCCGATGGTGAGCAGCGACGCGCCTACCTTCACCGAGGCGGACCTCCAGGCGCTGCGGTCGGTCGCGCGGATGGTCCGCGAGGGGGTCCTCGACGAGCCCACCGCCCTGGCCATGACCCGGGCGCTGGCCCGGTCGATGGACCGGCTCGCGATCTGGCAGGCCCAGCTGATGGCCGAGGCGCTGGCCCCGCAGCCCGGCGGAGCCGACGCGGCCGTGTCCTGGGCCATGCCCGACCCACAGACCGCCCGTGACGCCGCTCGGGTGATCCTCCAGATGGCCGACGACGTCGAGCCGCTCCTCGTCTACGTCTGGCGCCGGCATCTGACCGACGCGCTACTGCGGATGATCGCCGACTCGGGAGCCTCCCCGGACCACGACGGGGTGGTCCGGTGCGTCGGTTTCGCCGACCTCGTCTCGTTCACCAACCTGGTCCGCACCCTGAGTGAGCGCGAGCTCGCTCGGGTGGTGCAGCGCTTCGAGGGCCTGGCGTCGGAGATCGTCACCCAGCACGGCGGACGGGTCATCAAGACCGTCGGCGACGAGGCGATGTTCGTGGCACAGGACCCCCGCGACGGGGCGTCGATCGCCCTCGACCTCGTCGCCGCGATCGCCGAGGAGAAGCTGCTGCCCGACGTCCGGGTGGGGCTCGCCTACGGCAAGGTCATCGGCCGGCTCGGCGATGTCTTCGGGGTGACCGTCAACCGGGCTTCCCGGCTGACCGGGATCGCCGCGCCCGGGACCGTCGTCAGCGACGAGGCCCTCGCCGGCGAGCTGCGGCCGAAGGACGGGTTCGTCCTGCGCAAGCGGCGGCGCCGCCGGCTGCGCGGGGTGGGGGATGTTGTCCCATGGGTCGTGAGCCGCCCGCCGGCGGCTCTCACACGATGAAGGAGAGTGGGTCGGTGAGCGAGGAGCAGGCTCGCCTCGTCCGCGTGGAGCGGCACGAGCAGGGGTATGTCGCCGAGATCGTCCTGGACCGACCGGAGGCGCTGAACTCCGTGTCGACCGCGATGGCGCTGGCCATCGCCGGGGCGTGCGCCGAGGTCGGCGCCGATCCGGGAGTGCGGGCGGTCGTGCTCACCAGCACCCACCCGAAGGTCTTCTGCGCGGGGGCAGACCTCAAGGAACGCAACAGCCTCACCGACGCCCAGCTGCTCGCGCAGCGTCCGGTGGCGCGGGCGGCATACCGGTCGGTCCTCGACCTGCCCGTCCCGGCCATCGCCGCCGTCGACGGCATCGCCCTCGGCGGGGGCTTCGAGCTCGCGCTGTCCTGCGACCTCATCGTCGCCGCGGAGTCCGGGCTCGTCGGGCTGCCGGAGGTGCGCGTGGGGGTGATCCCGGCGGGTGGGGGCACCCAGCTGCTCACCCGGCGGGTCGGGTGGTCGAGGGCGGCGTCGATGATCTTCACGGCGCGCCGACTCCCGGCCCCCGAGGCGCACGCCCTCGGCGTGGTCGACGAGATCGTCCCCGACGGGACGGCGCGCGACCGGGCGCTGCAGATCGCCGCCGAGATCGCCGGGAACTCCCCGGTGGGGGTGCGCAACGCGAAACGGTCGATGCGGCTCGGCTTCGACGTCGACCTCGCCACCGGCCTGGAGGTCGAGGACGCCTGCTGGCGCGCCACGGCGTTCTCGCCGGACCGGGCTGAGGGAGTGGCGGCCTTCAACGAGAAGCGGCCGCCACGCTGGCCTTCCTCGCTGTAGGGCTGATGCGGCCCTAGCATGGCGTTATGACCCGAGTTCTGCTCGCCGAAGACGATCCGACGATTTCGGACCCGCTCGCGCGCGCGCTACGTCGGGAGGGCTACGAAGTCGACGTCCGGGCCGACGGCCGGGCCGCCCTCGACGGCGCCCAGGAGGCCCCGGACCTCGTCGTCCTCGACCTCGGTCTGCCCTATATCGACGGGCTCGAGGTGTGCCGGCGGATCCGGGCCGGCGGGTCGACCGCACCGGTCCTGATCCTCACCGCCCGGGCCGACGAGGTGGACACCGTCGTCGGGCTCGACGCGGGTGCCGACGACTATGTGACCAAGCCGTTCCGGCTCGCCGAGCTGCTCGCGCGCGTCCGGGCCCTGCTGCGACGCAACCCCAACGAGCAGGCGGGCGACAACGAGGTGGTCCGCATCGACGCCGACGGCCGGCGCGCGTGGTTCAACGGTGAGGAGCTGCAGCTCACCGCGAAGGAGTTCGACCTGCTTCGGGTGCTCGTCCGCGACCAGGGCAAGGTGGTCTCCCGGGAGGCCCTGATGCGCGAGGTCTGGGAGACGTCGTGGTACGGCTCGACGAAGACCCTCGACATGCACATCTCGGTCCTGCGTAAGAAGCTGGGGGACGACGCGGCCCACCCCAGGTGCATCGCGACGGTGCGCGGGGTCGGCTTCCGCTTCGAGCGGCCCGAACGGGACTAACGGGTGCGCCGGCAGCTCGTCCTGTCGACGCTGCGGTCGGCGGCGAAGACCCTCGGCATCCTCGCCGCCCCGGTCCTCGCACTGCAGTGCTATGTCGTTGCCTACCGCAAGGACCTCGCGGACGAATGGTTCGCCCTCCCCGAGGCGACGCGGCTGCTCGCCGTGGTCCTGTACTACCTCGGCATCCTCATCGTCACCTTCGTCGTCGTCGCCCTGCTCAGCTACCGAGAGTCGCAGGCCTTCGCCGCCCCGCTCAACGACCTCGCGGTGACGGCCGAGCGGCTCGGCCGGGGCGAGACGAAGCTGACCCCAGTCGAGAGCGGCATCGCCGAGATCGACCGGGTCTCCGACGTCCTGTCCCGCAGCGCCCAACAGCTGGCCAAGTCGCTGGCCGCGGAGCGGGACTTCGCCTCGGACGCCTCGCATCAGCTCCGTACCCCCCTGACTGCGCTGCTTATGCGCCTCGAGGAGATCGCCGACACCGACGACGCCGAGGTGGTCAAGGAGGAGGCCGGCATCGCGATCGCCCAGGTCGAGCGGCTCACTGCGGTCGTCGATGAGCTGCTCATGCGGTCCCGCCGGACGACCGACCCGGCGCAGCTCGAGGTCTCCCTCGACGCCGTCATCGCGGCCCTGCAGCGAGAGTGGCAGCCGGCCTTCGAACAGGCCCGCCGCAGCATCCACGTCCAGGGCGTGCGTGGTCTGCGGGTCCGCGCGACCGAGTCGGCCCTCAGCCAGATCCTCAGCACCCTGCTCGAGAACTCGCTCATCCATGCCAAGGGAACGGTGGAGATCGAGGTTCGGCGCTCCGGCCCCAGCGTCGTCGTCGAGGTCGCCGACCAGGGACAGGGCGTCCCGGCCGCAATTGCCCAGCACATCTTCGAGCGCTCGGTCAGCGGAGGGTCCGGATCGGGCACCGGGGTCGGCCTGGCCCTGGCCCGGGACCTCGCGGAGTCGATCGGTGGCCGCCTGGACCTCATCGCCGCCCGCCCGGCCACCTTCGCGCTCTTCGTCTCCGAGGCTCGGGAGCGCTGACCGGCGTGGGCGGCC
>WBZP01004427.1_pt1 | contig 14639 bp, 11 predicted proteins | sample 5204301 | NCBI WGS metagenome assembly WBZP01 (sample SAMN12412401, study PRJNA552823) | activated sludge metagenome | isolation source: activated sludge from nitrification reactor of wastewater treatment plant... | place: USA: Pennsylvania | collected 2017 | reverse complement strand
CCGTCCACTGGCCGCTCACCGGCCCGTGCAGTACCACGCGGCCCGGCGCGTCGGTGACCACAAACCGCAGCGGCCCGGCAGGCGCTGCGGGCAGGTAGAGTACCGTGGCTTCGTCGGCGGGGTTGGGCAGCAATTGTGGCCCTTCTGTGGTCTCTTGTGCCTCCTCTCCGGCCGCTTTTACTATACAAACCGCCACCACCGTATTGGCGGCGCGAGCAAGAAATATATGGCGCGTAGCAGTGGGCCTACTTTTTGCCCTGCGTTTTGTAGTTATCCAACTCACTTCACAATCCTGAAAGCCCTGTTAAATCCGGTAATAGTCTTTTCCGGGTACACGGCTTCCCCATTGAACCAAACCCGGTCGCAAACAAGAGATGATTCACTTTTTGTACTTTTCCGCACAAAATGACATTTGAGCGTATCTACGTCCCCTTGTCGCCATCTGATGTAGGTTATGGGAAATGCTTCGCTCTCTGAATCATTGGGAAAAATCTGAATCCTTTCTTTGCCTGCTTCATCCAGAATGGGACAGAAAGATCGGGGACAATCCAAATTGGCATTGTAAAATTCAAATTCTTTCCCATTGACCAAATATGCTAAGCGAACAGAATCTAAGTTTATTGCATTGGACAATGCGTTATTTAACAAATTATGGCCTTCGGAGTCTTCAACAAAAATGTCAACGTCCGTATCAACTACATCGTTTACAATTTCCCCGTTGCAAGAGATCAGCAAAGTGAAGAGACCTAAAAAGAGATTTTTCATGTGAAAAATTTTTAAACGTTTAAAATTATGAGGCAATGAGAAATTAACTCAGCACGATTGAACATACATTGCCGTCAAACTGGCAATTGTAGCATCAAAAAACCACAAAAGATTAAAAAGAAAAGGCTAAGCAGACGGCAACAAAAAACAAACAGGCGGCACAAAACCTGCGAAAGGGTCTGCGCAGATGCTATAGGAAACAAGACATCCGGGCCGGAAAGGGATTTCCAAAACTGCCCGGGGCGCTTCAGGCCGGAGACCCGGGAAATCGGCATATTGTTTCAGGGACAAATATAAGGGCGTGGAAGTGGCCGGGCAAACTTTTTCGACGAAGGACAGAGGAGCTTCTTAAAAAAGATATTTTATTGGGCAAAAATTTCTTTTTATCAAAAAATTTAAAATTTTATTTGGTTTAATTTCACTGCACCACTACTTTTTCTGCTGCTTTCAATTTCCCGTTGCTCCACACCGAGACGAGACAAACGCCTTCATAGAGGGCACCGTAAAAGGTTGGCCCCAGCCCGTGCCATCGGTATTCTTGTAGGCATAGGCCCCGCAGATCGGAAAATCGTCGCAAGCATAGCCCAAAGGGGGTGCGTGTTTCGTACTGTCTATGATGTACAGCCCGTCCGCCGGATAAAGGTCGCAAATGTTGGATCAGGGGCATACAGCTGTTTGCGGACCGCCCGCAATGCGCTTTCCTTAGTCCGGATGCCGTCCGGTAAGTACCCTGCTTTGTGTGAATAGACATAAGCGCCTGTTAAGGCCTGATTGACATTTACCACAGCAGAGGCATTGGAAAATGAAATACTTTCTACCTCTCCGAGGCAGAAAAAAGAGGTGTGCATACCATATCTTTACACGGAAGCGGGAGGGGAGGGCTGACTTTCCTGCTCCAGACAGGCGCGGACTTTTGCGGTAGCAGCCTTGCCGATGACGGCAGTCATATCCTCGGCGGTGGCCTCCCGCACTTTGGTCATAGAGCCATAGTGTTGCAGCAGTTTTTCGGCGGTTTTTGCGCCAATGCCCGGAATGTCGGTGAGTTCCACTTTCAGGAAGTTTTTACTGCGCTGGTCGCGGTGGAAAGTGATGGCGAAGCGGTGCGCCTCGTTGCGGGCCTGCTGGATGAGTTTCAGCGATTCCGACTTTTTGTTGATGTGCAGCGGAACGGGATCGTCGGGAAAAAACAGTTCCTCCAATTTTTTGGCAATGCCCACCACCGTCACCTGTTGGTCTATTTGCAGGGCGCGCAGGCTTTTCATGGCGGCACTCAACTGGCCTTTACCGCCGTCTATGATGATGAGTTGCGGGAGGCTCTGCCCCTCGGCCAGCAGGCGTTTGTAGCGCCGCATGACCACTTCCTCCATGCTGGCAAAGTCGTTGGGGCCTTCCACGCTTTTGACATTGTAGTGGCGATAATCGCGCTTGGAAGGGGCGGCGTTGCGAAAGACCACACAACTGGACACCGGGTTGGTACCCTGAATGTTGGAGTTGTCGAAACACTCGATGTGGAGGGGTACTTCCTTCATGTGGAGGTCCTGCTGGAGGGTGCGCAAAATGCGTTCCGCGTGGGTTTGCCGCCCGGTCATATTGGCTGCTTCGCGGCGCTTTTGCAACTGGTGGTACAGAACGTTTTTTTCGGACAGGTCGAGCAGACTTTTTTTGTCGCCTATTTTGGGCACCGTCACCACTAAATTTTTACCAAATTCTTCAGGCGATAAAGTGACCGGGAAAGGCACAATGATTTCCTGGACAATGCTGCCGAAGCGCTCGCGCAGCAATCCGATGGCGTAGGTAAGCAGGGTGGCCTTATCTTCGTCCAAATTTTTGGTCAGCGTCAGGGTGTAGGTATGAATAATGGCCCCGTTGATCACCTTCATGTAGTTGACGTACGCCTCCTTTTCGTCTTCTGCGATGCTGAACACGTCCACATCGCGAATGTTGGGATTGACCACCGTGCTTTTGCCCTGATAGTCTTCAAAAATGGTGAGTTTTTCTTTGAGGAGTTGTGCCTGTTCAAATTCCATGCGCTCGGCGTGGCGCTGCATTTCTTCTTTGAGGTGGTTTTTGACGGCTCCAAACTGTCCTTTCAGAATGTTTTTCACCTGTTCAATTTTGCGGTTATACTGCTCTTCGTTTTCCAAACCGGCGCACGGCCCGGCGCAATTTTTAATATGGTACTCCAAACAGACTTTGAACTTGCGTTTGGCGATGTTTTCGGGAGTCAGGGGCAGGTTGCAGGTGCGCAGTTGAAATAACTTGCGGATTAACTCCGCAATTTGTGCCACTTTGCCTTTGGACAGGTAAGGGCCGAAATAGGCCGAGCCGTCGCGGAGGGGCTTGCGCACCACAAACACGCGGGGGAAACGCTCCTTTTTCACGCAAATATAGATGAGGGGTGATTTCTCATCTTTCAGCATCACGTTGTAGCGGGGCTGGTATTTTTTGATAAACGTATTTTCCAGCAACAGGGCATCCTGCTCCGTTTCCACGATGGTGAATTCAATGCGTTCGGCGTGGCGCACCAACACTTTGGTTTTGGCCAACTGGTGGGCGCGATCACCAAAGTAGGAAGACAGGCGGTTGCGCAGGTTTTTGGCTTTTCCTACGTAGAGAATCACGCCATGGGGGTCTATGAAACGATAAACGCCCGGATCGGTGGGAATGCCGGGGGCCATTTGTCGGAACTGTTCGGTGGTCACGGATGAATGCGGAGCAGATGAGCGGGAGAATGCAGCAGCAAAAGTACGACGCAATTCGGAAAAATGCACAAAAACCAACCGCAAAGAAATGCAACACACCCCGGTAGAAGGTTCCCATTTAAAAACGACGAAAAAATCATCTCCGGTATTTGGGAACCAACAGGCCGGGTGTTCTGTTTAACAACCACATTTACCACAACACAACCATGATTGCAGCAAAAAGCCTTATGGCCTTAGGTTATACGCCGGGCAAAGCCTTAGGATTGGCGTTGGATGCAGCTCAAACGGGATTTAGCATGCAAAACGAAGCGCAGGTGCTAAACACGTTGAAAAAACTGCTGCGCCAACCCGAACAGTTTACAGAGGACGAAGTACTGGCCCCCGTTGCCTTTGCCCTGTTGGAAGAAATACGGGTGGATGCCGCTGCCCGGGCAGTCATTGCCCTGCGGCCCCCGACCGAGGACTACCGCGTGTTCGGTGCCGAATACATCGAGCCGGGGGCGGCCAAACAAATGGAAGTGGCTATGCGCCTGCCAGTTACGACCGCCGGAGCGCTCATGCCTGATGCCCATCAGGGCTACGGCCTGCCCATTGGCGGCGTGCTGGCTGTCCGTAATGCAGTCATTCCCTATGGCGTAGGCGTGGACATCGGCTGCCGCATGGCCCTGACCGTGTATGACATTCCTGAAGGCCATTTTTTTGACAACCGCTCGTTTTATAAGCGCGAACTGATTGCCAACACGGTATTTGGGGCCGGCAACGGCTTCAAAGGCAGCGAACGCGCTTACCACGCTGTACTGGAATGCAAAGAATTTGACCGCATTCCGTTTTTGCGCGGCCTGAAAGATAAAGCGTTTACCCAGCTGGGGTCGTCCGGCGGGGGCAATCACTTTGTGGAGTGGGGCATTATTGATTTTGAAGCGGGCGATGCTGCCCTCGGCGTTCCCAAAGGACGCTATCTGGCCCTGCTGTCCCATTCCGGGTCGCGGGGTTTGGGGGCCACCATTGCGGGTCACTATACCAAATTGGCCAAGGAACTGTGCAAATTGCCGCAGGAAGCGGCCAATCTGGCCTATTTAGACCTCAACACCGAAGCAGGGCAGGAATATTGGGCCGCCATGCATGTGGCAGGCGACTACGCGTCGGCCTGCCACGAGGTCATTCACAAAAAACTGACCAAAGCCATTGGCGGCACGGTGCTGGCCCGCGTGGAAAACCACCACAATTTCGCATGGGAAGAAGAGGTGGAGGGTAATAAAGTCATCGTTCACCGCAAAGGGGCCACCCCGGCGGGTGCGGGCGTGTTGGGCATCATTCCGGGCAGTATGACGGCTCCGGGTTTTTTGGTGCGCGGCAAGGGCAACCCGGCTTCGCTGAACTCGGCGGCACACGGAGCGGGCAGGCAAATGAGCCGTACCCAGGCCGTCAAAAACGTGTCGCGGGCTGCATTGAAGGAAATTTTGCAGGAAAAGGGCGTGACCCTGATCGGCGGCGGCTTAGATGAGGCCCCGATGGCCTATAAAGACATCCACAAAGTGATGGAAGCCCAATCAGATTTGGTGGATGTGGTGGCGCGTTTTATGCCCAGAATGGTGCGCATGGCCGACGACGGAAGCAAAGAAGATTAATTGTTAATTGTTAATTGTTAATTGTTAATTGTTAATTGTTAATTGTTAATTGTTAATTGTTAATTGTTAATTGTTAATTGTTAATTGTTAATTGTTGGGGGTTATAGAAATTATATAATTTTTATTTGATGCGGAATAAAAGGTGAAGGGTCGGCTCCGCCCAAAATGATTTCGCGGACAATGGTGCTGCTGATGTGCGAGTACTCGGGTTGTGCAATCAGAAAAACGGTTTCAATGCCGTCGCCGACGATGTGGTTGAGTTGGGAAATCGTTTTTTCGTAATCGAAATCAGACGCATTGCGCAGGCCGCGCACCAGGTAGCGTGCTCCGATGCGCCTGCAATAGTGTGCGGTGAGGTTTTGGAAATGATCTACCATTACCCTTTCCTCGTTGGCAAAGACGGTGTGCAGCCATTCTAAGCGCTGTTCTAAGGTGAAAAAGTACTTTTTGGTACTGTTAATGCCTACTGCTACGATGATCTGATCAAAAAGCGGCAGGGCACGCCGAACCAAATCCACGTGCCCTACCGTAATAGGATCGAAAGACCCCGGAAAAACAGCTATTTTCATGCTTTTATTCGAATAGCGCCTTCTTTTTTCAGGAACCAAACAATCAGACAGACCACACCGAGCGTCCATGCCAAACCGGAGAGTCCCCAGAAGATGCCACCGGAGGCGGCAGCCAGAACACCCAACAGCAAACCAGCTGCGCAAAATACGATGCCAAACCACAGCCACTTTTTGACCGGGTCACTGAAGTCTGCTTTCCCATCGGCAAAGCGTTTTTGCAACTTAGCTATTTTTTTGGCCACCATCTTTTCTGCTTTCTTTTCTATCCATCCGGAAAGTCCCTTTTTTTCTGTTTTAACAGTGGTGGAAACAGCAAGGGAATTTGCAGAAGCAGTGGCTGCACGAAGTGCATTCACAGGAGCGAAAGCCAGCATTGCAAAAAGGCTCATCAGGCAGGAATAAAAGTAGGTCTTCATAAACAGAACGTATTTGTTTAAAGTGTGAAAAACAAGCGCCAAATGTAAAGCGGTTTTTTACTTCTATTTACAATTGTCTGTTATTTTAACATTTACGGGCAAAAAATAGCCCTTTCTGTCACTTTGTAAGCGACTTTTTGTTATTTTTGCGTCTTTTTAAACCGGAGGCTTCTTTATCGGCTCCGGCATAATATATAGGGCAGGTTTCACGGCCCACTGCGCTTATGTCAGTTTTTGAACATATCGGGAAAGGTGTTTTTAAGGCATTGCTGGTGATTACTGTGCCCGCCCTTGCGGTTTGGCTTTTTTATGAACAGATTGAAAAATGGCACCGGGATGTGATGGACCAGCCCGTGTTTCAAACCATGAGACAGGACTTTAAAACGGGTGCAGAACTGGTTGGCGCGACCTTTGCAGCAGAGTTAAGGGAGTTTTACAAAGATATGCCCGCTGAAACCACGGAAGAGGCTCCGGTGACACCGGAACAACGCCGTTTTGAGGACTTGCCAAATGCCCTGCCGCATACTTTTTGGAACCGAACTGCTATAGAAACACAGTTGCGGAGCCAATTATCGGCCAAGTACCGCAACAATGCAAGCGCCTATTTAGATTATATCGAATTGCACAAATCCGCTGCGCAGGCAGAAATGAAAAAATATAAAATCCCGGCTTCTGTTACCATTGCTCAGGGTCTTTTGGAGACCAACGCCGGGCGTTCTTTTCTTGCCCGACAAGCCAACAACCATTTCGGCATCAAATGCCGGACCCGGCCCGGTTTTCGGAAGGGGGGCATTCAGGCGGAGGACTTTTACCCCCATGCGCTGGCATTCGACTGCGTGCAGCTCCACGATGATTATCACTGGGATCGCTTTGAGGTATATGCTTCGGCCCGGGAGAGTTTTCGCCGCCACAGCCTGCTGTTGTGCGACCGCCGCTATCGCTGGATGATCAGTGCCTATCCGATTGGCGGCCTGTACGACCTGGATCAGCCTGTTTATGGCACCCGCCGCGTTCCGTATTTTGCAGCCTGGTGCGTAGGATTGAAGAAATCGGGTTATGCCACCGCACCCCGTTACGCGGAAACACTGGTGTTGCTGGTGGACACTTACGAATTGTGGCGCTTAGACTACGAATTGTTTTGAACAGTCCTTTTTGGGATGCACATTTAAAACTACCCTGCGGGGTAATTCACCATTATATAAACACACGCAACATGAAAAAATTTTTTGAACTTCTGGGTTTTCTTTGCACCGCTGCCATCACGGCTTTTGTGGTTTTTAGTATGCTGGGCAAGCAGGAACGCGAACGCAGCACGCCATCCACTGCTTCTTCTTCGGTGCGCATGCGCCCTTCTAAGGACGCGCCCCGGGAGGAAATGGCAGAAATTGAATTTTCAAAAAGCGCCCGCAGGGCAGAAGAATTGCCGCAGTTGCCAAAAATTTCTAAAAAAAACGTCCAGGCCCCTTCTACCCCTGCCCCTGATAATGGCATAGAAAATCCTGAAATTGCGAATCTGCTGACCGATCGCGCTTTTGCCAAAAATATGATTCAGGAGTGGAAAGGCGCGGTGACCGACGCAGCCGAGCAGCACAGTTTGCAAGCGGCTGCCCTGATGGCACACATTTTAGTGCAGAGCTATACGGACGTGTATTCCAAAGCACAACTCCGCAGGGATGCTGCCCGCCACGCCGGCGATGTGGTGATGGGAGCCGATGCTGCGGCCCGCCGCTACGCTCAGGGTGCCATGGTACAACAGGTCATGCAAGGGCTGCGCCTCGCACAATACTTCCCGCAGGAGCAGGAAGCCCAACGCACCGTCTATGCAGGCGTAGGCAGCGGAGCCGGCAAGAAGACCTCTGCCGCACTTGCGCCCAAAGCCACTACTTCGGCAGCAATTACCACTACGGCACGTGGTGCCGGACGTTCCGAGCATTTCAAGGCCATGGTGGCCAAAGAATATGGCGCAAAAGACTGGAAAGCGCTGCAAAATCAGGCAGATGCCAAGACCAAAGCCAAAGCAGAAAAGCGGGCCAAAATGCTTTCCACGGCTTCGGTGATTCGGTAATGACGACAGAAAGGAAGCTACAAGAGAAACAAAATAATGCGCGGCTGACGAACCTTGATGTGGTTGGTCGGACGGGATGTGTTTATATACCTCTGTTGTCGGGAACGGCTTCGCTATCCCGGCAATAGAGGCTGCTTTGCATCGCCCTCCTGAATGGAGTGGACTTACAGGGGTGCAAATTAAAACCTGCTGTTGTGTACCCGCTGCTGATTGTTTTTTATTTTTGCCCTTTTTACGCACCTCAGACATGAAACTACTGTTTTTAGCGGCCTTTTCGATCTTTTTTCCGGCTGTTTTGCTCCATGCACAAACGGAGGCCCTGTTTTTTCCGCGCAATTTGCAGGCCACCTACGAAAAAGGGGTGCGCAGCCGCGACGGAAAACCCGGCCCGCGCTATTGGCAAAATCGGTCGGAATATGTGATACAAGTGGCACTCGACCCCCGGAAACGGACGATCAGCGGCTCGGAAGAAGTCACCTATTTCAATAACAGCCCGGACTCGCTGCGCTACATCCGCCTCAACTTGTTGCACGATTTGTATAAAAAAGGCGGCCGGCGGTCCGAATCGGTGTCTCCTGCCGACATCACCGACGGAGTGTGGATTGGCAAAGTACTCATTAACGGCGTTCCTGTTCCACCGAAAAAGCAGCGCCGACATGGAACGTGGTTGGATGTGACACCCGCCCGTGCGCTGGCCGCCGGACAGTCGTTGCGCCTCTCGGTGGAATGGCGCTATACCATGCCCTCCGACCCCAATGCCACCCGCGAATGTGTATGCGACCCTTCCACTTTTTTTGTTTCCTATTTTTACCCGGAAATCGCTGTGTATGACGACCTCCACGGGTGGGCCGACGTACCCTACAATGGTTTGCAGGAGTTTTACCACGACTTTTCCAATTACGACGTGACCATTACAGCCCCTAAGGGCTACATGGTGTGGGCCACCGGAGAATGGCAAAACGCGGAGGCCCTGTTGCAGCCGACTTATTTAGACCGCTGGAACCGCGCCCATTCTGCCGCCGATGTGGTTCCTGTGTTTACGGAAGCAGAACTGAAAAGCGGCAGTGTTTTTAAAAAACAAAAGCAGCACGTTTTCCATTACAAAGCCGGCGAAGTACCCGATTTTGCTTTTGCCGCCAGCGACCATTACCATTGGGATGCCACTTCGACGGTAGCAGATGACAAAACGGGCCGCCGCACCTTTGTCAGCGCTGCCTACAATGCCAAATCAAAGGACTTTTACCGGGTGGCGCGCATTGCTGCCGACGGAGTGCGGCTCATGAGTACCTGGTTGCCGGGCTATCCCTTTCCGTATCCCTGCCTGACGGTGTTCAATGGCAACGACGGCATGGAGTATCCCATGATGGTGAACGATGAAAGTGTGGGTGAAGGCGAGGTTGCAGAGCTGACCATACATGAGTCTGCCCACACGTACTTTCCTTTTATGATGGGTACCAATGAACAATATTACGCCTGGATGGACGAGGGATGGGCCAATTTTTTCCATTTTTACGTGACCGACTCTTTGGAACACCGAAAGAGCCGCGTCTGGGCAGGTGGTTTCGGCCATGACTGGGAAACGCCGCCTATGGTACTTTCTGCTTTTCTGTCGGATCGTGCCTACTCGCATGCTTCTTATACCCGTCCACAAATGGCCTATATGCAACTCTACGAATTGCTGGGCCATGAAACTTTTCGGCGGTGCCTGCACGCTTATATGGATCGGTGGAAGGGGAAACACCCCGGCCCTTACGACTTTTTTTATACTTTTAATGATGTATCGGGCCAAAGTTTGGACTGGTTCTGGAAACCCTGGTTTTTCGACTGGGGCTATCCTGATCTGGCCATTTCGGACGTGGGCAAGGATGACGCGGAGCCGCACCAAAACATCGTCATCGAACGCCGGGGGAACCTGCCGGTGGCAGTCCATGTAGAAATAGAGTACGCCGATGGCGACCGCGAAACCGTACACCGCAGCCCTGCGGTGTGGAATACCCTGGAACGCACGGTGGTGATAACAGGTGGAAAGGGCAAGATTGTGAAAAGGGTGAAGCTGGGCCACCCGGCGATTCCCGACACCAATGGTAAAAATAATACATGGGGACAATGAATAAATTTGTTAATGTGGTAATTTGTTGATGTGGTAATGTGGTAATTTTCAAACGATTATCCTGTCAATAATTCAGATTTAATTGCGCACTATTAAAAAAAACCGGGCGCTGTTGCCGGAGTCAGGCACCTCTATCTCCTGCCTCAAAGCATACCGCGCGATTTTATTTCCAAATATTTATTGATCGTGTCAAGGGTCAGGTCTTCCGGTTTGGTCAGCAGCGCCTGAATGCCATATTGACGCAGGGTCTGCACCATTTCTTTTTTGTCCTGCAAAAACTTGCGGGCTACGGTTTGTCGGTAAATGTCGGCTACCTTTTCGGCAGGGAGGCGGGCCAGCTCGCGGATTTCGGTGTTCTCAAAGAAGACCACGACGAGCAGGTGTTTGCGTTGGAGGCGGCGCAGGAGGGGCAGGGAGCGTTCGAGGGCGTAGCGGTTTTCGAAGTTGGTGAACAACACCAACAAGGCCCTTGCACCAATGAGGCGCTGGGCTGCCTCATACAGCAGCTCAAAATTGGCTTCCGTGCTGCGTTCCTTTTCATTGTACAAAGCCTCCATGATGCGCCGCAGCTGCCCGGTATCATTTTCGGCCTTTAAAGTAGTACCCAGCACATCCGAAAAGGTGAACAGGCCGACCTTGTCCTGTTTTTTCAGAATGATGTTGCTCAGGGCCAGGGTGCTGTTGACGGAGTAGTCCATGAGGCTGAGGCCACCGAAAGGCATACGCATCACCCGGCTTTTATCAATGATGCAATAGACCTGCTGACTGCGCTCGTCTTCGTACTGATTGACCATGATGGCTGCGCGTCGGCCGGATGCTTTCCAGTTGATGGTGCGGTAGTCGTCGCCCTGCACGTAGTTTTTAACCTGCTCAAACTCATAGCTGTGTCCGATGCGCCGCATTTTTTTGATGCCTGTGTCATGGGCCACCTGTCGCAGGGCCCGCAGCTCATATCGCCGCATCTGTAGAATGGAGGGATAGACCCGTACTTCCTGCATTTTGCCAAAAGTCAGACGGCGCTCTATGAGGGCTAAACGGGTGGAAATAAAGACCCGGATGCTGTGAAAGCGATACAGCCCACGCGTCAGAGGGGTCGCTTCGTAGCGCAGCCGGACGGGCAGGCCGGGCTGCAACAGGCAGGTTTCCAGAAAGTCACGGCGTTGCAATTGTTCCGGTAGCTCATCAATGACGGAAGCGTGCAAGGGATAACGCCCCTGATTCTGCAAAGTGAGGGTTATTTCATTGGGATCGCTCAGCGACCACACAGGAGCGGTATCGCGCACGCACTCCACCCGATGCTGACCGGCACCGTACAGCAAAAAAACGTCGGTCAGCACCAGCGCCAACGCAAGGGCCAAGAGGGTGAGGGCCACGGGAAAGAGCAATGGAAAGGGATAGCCCAGCACAAAGACCGCCGTGATGCTGCCCAAAATCAGGAAAAAGCGACGTGTAAGATACAAATTTTACTGTAAAAAAGGACTATTGAGTTGTGATACGTTGGCAAATGTACATGCTTTTTGGAATAAGGGAGAAAATTTAGAAAAATATCCCCTAAGTGCGTGGAAATACAGGGTTTGGGCGGGGTGGGTGTGTAATTTTTCTGAAAAATTTTTAAGGCCGATGTACCAAAAACCGCTGCCGGGCCACAACTGCGCCCCCTGCGTCGTACAGATGAATAACGTATAATCCCGCTGGTGCCGTATGCAGGTCTATGGATTCGACACTGCCAGTGGCTGTGGTGGCTACAAGTCTTCCTGTGGCATCATATACCCGTGTACTGAGATGTTGTTTATTTCTGTCCTTGTAATTAAGAGACAGAAACTCCGCTCAATTCACTTTCCAGACTGTTTTTGCCAATTTGGCCAGTTCGCCCTGTCGCTTTTGGATGGTGGATGGTTTCCATTCAATATATGCGGTCTTGTCTTTGGTGAGTAAATAATGGCTGGTTTGGTAAACGGGCAGTTTTTCCTCGAAGGCCTGATTGCCCAGTGCTTTGTTTTTTCCGGCTTCCAAGAGGGTCAAATTTCCAATTCTGAACACGTACTCTGCGTGTTCGTCTCTTGTAAAAAAGGCTTCCCAGGCAGGATCGGGATTTTCCGGCAGGATGTGTTCAACGGATACTGCCGCATCCTGCCAGTCAACCGGCGTACCGCTCAAGCCGCGTTCGAGCCGGGCGAGTATGTAGCGGGCCAGCGCCTTATGGCGATGGGTGTTGATGGTGGCATAAGTGAAATTGGTGGCGAAGAGGTCGTCCTGCACATACAGGGATTTTTCGTAAGAAAGAAATACTTCTCTCGCCGTACGGAGCCGACCCGCCGATATTTCTATGGCTGTTTTATTGAGACTTTGTTCAACGACGTTGCTGTTGTATTGGCCAATGGTGGTGTACCGGAAAATAACCACCCCTAAGTGTTTCAAAATTTTTTTGAATTCCTCCGGTTGTATGGGTCGGATATGCCTGTAAGCAGCCAGTATCAGGGCATAGCACTGGGCGGCTCCGAAAAGGTGTAATTCCTCCAATGCATCCGCTTCTTCCGGTACCCACAGATCGTGGGCAGGATTGTTCAGGGCAGCATACACAACCGCGAGTTCTTCCAATTCTCCCAGTAAGGCAAAGGTTTCATCTATCCCCTGTACGCTCTTAGTGGCTTTAAAAAGGGTGGTTTTTGTCTGTAGCGGATATTTGCTGTTCCAATAATGGCGGATAAAAGTGGGCAGGTCTGTCTTTTGCAGTATATCGTTGATGCTTTGCCACATGCGCTCTGCTTCCTCTAAGTCGTATTCACTGGTTTTAGCAATTTCCGAAAGCAGGTAATTTTTAAGCAGGTCGCCGGTGCTGAGCTGCACACCGCGTGCATTCAGGGTTTCAAACACCTTGTAGGCATTCAGGTCGTCTCCGACTGTGATGGAGGAAAACACTAAGCGGTCCCCTATAATGTTCTCCAAAAAAGCAGCCAGCATTTCCCCATTATGGCCTGCATCAAACTTTTCCTTCAATTTCTGCCGGAAAAATTCAAAGGCCCTCCACATTTTCCGTTCGGAAGGCTTATAGCGCACTAAGGAAGCAGGTGTACGGCGACGCAGCAGGTAACTTTTATAAAAGTCGTCGTTTTTGTTAATGTGCTAATTTTCAAATAGTTACACCGAGCATAAGATGAATTAATCTCAATCAGTTACTTACACAGCAGTTATTATTATAGGAGCATCAAGTCTCCATAAATATAAATGACCCACAAAGTTAGAGAAAATTCCGAAATAAGACCATATAAAAATGGCAGGTTCGTCTGCGGTCTCCACGCGCCTTGCTTAAATGAGCATCTCCACCTCGCCTGCCACTTCCAGCCCGGCGTTGCGCCCCCGGCCTTCAAAGATGCGCTTCCCGGCCTCCACAAGTTCCACCTGCAGGGTAGCTTGCAGGCTTTCGTTGATTTTGCCGGTCATTTCTCCCTGTATGGGGGCAATGAGGGCCGTATTGGCCCCCTGTTCGGCGTAAATGCGCAGGACACGGCGGCGGTCCTTGTACTCTAAGGTCAGGGCGTGTTCGTGGAGTACTAAATGTTTAGTGGCCCCTGTGTAGGTGGCAAATTTGTAGAGGCGGCCTTCCAACCAGAAGCCGCTGATGAAACCAATGAAGTGGCTGCGCATCCAGGGAATGTGGGCCACCGAAGCGATCAGAGAGGCGCGGTCGGAGGTATCGAAATGGTTGCTTTGCATCCACACATAGCCGCGTGGAAAAGAGCGGCCCCAGTCTTTTTCGATATAGCCTTTTCCACCCGTGAAATCTATCCCGGTGCCGTTTATGGTCAAACTGCCGCGCAGGGTGTGGTTCATACTGACAATGCCGTGGTTGCACTCCATGAAAGGCACGAAAGAGTACCACCCCATGATGCCGGGCGCGCCCAACATTTTGGGCCACGCCACCGGATCGTCGAAATGCAGGATACCCTCAAAACCCGGCAGGGCCAAACGCATGGAAGTACCGGAAAAAAGATTGTCCCCCAGACCGAGCTCAAAGCGGTCGGACCGGGGGACAAAATCTGCTGCTGTAAAGCGGTGGTAATGGGCGCGGCAGGCTTTGCCGTCCATGACCTGAATGAAAGCATGTGCAGTGCCGTCCACACCGAAGGAAATGCCCGGAATGAAAGCAAAGGCATAGCGCTCGTCGGGGGATACCACTTTGAAGTACCAGCCTTCAAAATAGCGTTCCTTCACTCCCCAGCCATGAAATTCATCGGGGTGCCAGGCAGCGCGCAGGCGGCGAAAAAGTGGATGCACCTATGAGTTAATGTGTTAATGTGTTAATGTGTTAATGTGTTAATGTGTTAATGTGTTAATGTGTTAATGTGTTAATGTGTTAATGTGTTAATGTGTTAATGTGTTAATG
>WBZP01004425.1_pt1 | contig 14641 bp, 17 predicted proteins | sample 5204301 | NCBI WGS metagenome assembly WBZP01 (sample SAMN12412401, study PRJNA552823) | activated sludge metagenome | isolation source: activated sludge from nitrification reactor of wastewater treatment plant... | place: USA: Pennsylvania | collected 2017 | reverse complement strand
TGCTTGTCCGTGTGCGGTGGGTTTGGCTACGCCTATTGGAATTATCGTAGGAGTTGGTAAAGGAGCGAAGGAGGGCATTCTCATCAAAGATGCTGAGACGCTTGAAAAACTCCACAAAGTAAATGTGCTCGTTCTCGATAAAACGGGCACAATCACGAAAGGCAAACCCGAACTCATCTCTATTCAAAACGTTTCGCAAAAGAGTGAGGAGGAAGTTGTGGCTCTTTTGGCAACACTCGAAAACAAGTCTGAACACCCAATCGCTCACGCTATCCTTTCTTACGCTAAGGATAAGCATATCAACTTACTGCCTGTTGAGAACTTTGAAGCTCTCAAAGGAAAAGGGGTAAAGGCTCGTATTGGAGGCGTGGAATACTTTGCAGGGAACGTAGCATTGCTAAAAGACCTTGATCTTTCTTTTGACGCAGAGTCTATTGAAAAAGAAACTTCTGAAGGAAAAACTCCTGTTATTCTTGCTTCCAAAGAAACAGTCTTATCGGTAGTTATGGTCGCCGATGCCATAAAGCCTGAGGCCAAGAGTGCTATTTTTGAACTTCATAAACTTGGCATTCGAACAGTGATGCTTACGGGAGACAACAAGAACACCGCCCAAGCCATAGCCAAAGAAGTGGGTATTGATGAGGTGATGGCCGAAGTTCTGCCTGAAGCCAAGCTCAATAAAATCAAAGAGCTACAGGCGGAAGGCAACATAGTGGCTATGGCGGGCGATGGAGTGAATGACGCTCCCGCACTCGCTCAGGCCAATGTAGGAATTGCTATGGCCACAGGCACGGATGTCGCTATCGAGTCAGCGGGTATCACGCTTCTTCACGGCGATGTTTCCAAGATCGTGAAAGCGATCAAGCTTTCGAAGTTTACGATGCGAGGCATCAAACAAAATCTCTTTTGGGCGTTCATCTATAACATCGTAGGTATTCCTCTCGCAGGGGGGCTGTTCTATCCGATTTTTGGATGGCTACTCAGTCCTGTTTTCGCTGGTCTTGCGATGGCCTTTTCAAGTGTTTCAGTGGTAGGCAACTCCCTTCGTCTCAAGAATAAGAAGCTCTAGCTATGAACAACCAAACACAAACTTACAAGTTTCACGTTCAGGGGATGCATTGCAACGCTTGCATTTTGCTCACGGAAAGCGAGCTCCAAGACCATCCAAAAGTTTCATCGGCTAAATCGAGCTTGAAAACTCATTCAGTAGAAATCTGTGGAGACTTCGGAGAAGTGCCGCTTCAGAACATTGCTCTCGAATTGAGCGGTCTGCTTACAAAACACGGCTATAGCCTTTCAGTGGAGAAACGTGAACAGCCAAAAAATTGGTCTGATTTCAAAGTCGCTATTCCTGTTGCCCTAGCCTTTCTCATCTTGTTCATCGTTCTACAAAAAATGGGGATAGTGAACCTCGTAAATGCAGGAAATGTTACATATGGCACTGCCTTTCTTATTGGTATTATCGCCTCACTTTCTACGTGTATGGCGGTTGTTGGGGGCTTAGTCCTTTCAATGTCAGCTACTTTTGCTCATTCGGGAGATAAGGTAAGACCACAACTCCTTTTCCATAGCGGTAGGCTTCTCTCTTTCTTTCTCTTAGGAGGTGTGATCGGGGCAATCGGAGCAAACTTTTCCTTGAATACTACAGCCACTTTTGTTTTGAGTCTCTTGATCGGGATCGTAATGTTTATTCTCGGTATCAATTTGCTTGATGTTTTTCCTTGGGCTAAGAAGCTCCAGCCTACGATGCCGAAGTTTCTTGCTAAGAACGCTCTTGGAGTTTCAAAGCTCAATCATACACTCACGCCTTTCTTAGTCGGTATCGTTACTTTCTTTTTGCCTTGCGGGTTCACGCAATCAATGCAACTTTACACGCTTTCTACAGGAAGCTTCTTCAATGGTGGACTCACGATGCTTTCTTTTGCTCTTGGCACTCTGCCTGTGCTTGCTCTCATTAGCTTTAGCTCTTTCAGTATTCAGAACAGTTCTAAAGCAGGCATTTTCTTCAAGACCGCAGGGCTCATCGTGTTACTGTTTGCCATTTTCAACATCCTCAATAGTTTAGTTATCATTGGGCTTATTCCGCCCTTATTTAATTTTTAGCAGATAAGTTTATGAAAATAATTTTTAGTCTTATTGTGGTGATAGCTCTCGGAACGCTCGGTTATTTCGCTATGCAAATTGCAAAGCCTAATAGTGGAGAGCAAACTGCCTCTGTAAAGGCTCCCATAAACAATGTGAGCCTCAGCAATGGTCAGCAAGTCGTAGAAATCAAAGCAAAGGGCGGTTACTTTCCGAGAGTGAGCACTGCCAAAGCAGGCGTTCCTACTGTTTTGAAAATCAATACCCAAGGAACTTTTGATTGTTCCTCTCAAGTGCGTATTCCAAGTATGAACATTAGTAAATCCTTGCCGCCTTCAGGTGTAACGGAAATTGCCCTGGGGACTCTAGAGGAAGGGGTGGTTCAAGGCACGTGTGGAATGGGAATGTATCCTTTTGAAATAAACGTTCAAAGCTAAATGAAGAAGACTCTTTATATCATTATTCCGCTTCTCGTCTTAGCCCTTATGGAAGGAGTAGCGTGGATGGCTTTCAAATCCCCAAAAGAAGAGAGTCCTTCTGCTCCAAAAGTAGAGCAAAAAACCCAGGTTGAGACCAAATCCCAAGAGGAACCAAAGCAGGAAGAGCCAAAGGTAGAGCCTGCCCCAGCTCCTAACTTTTCACCTTCTACGCCCCCAGGCGGTATGGGAGATGGTGGCGGAAGCTTCCCTCCACCTACTACGGAAGTGGTAAATGGAAGGACAGAACGCACCATCCATATGGGGGTAAGGCAATATGTTTGGGAGCCAGCAACCATTACAGCTAAGAAAGGTGAACTAGTGAGGCTCATTATCCATAATGCCGATGTGTTGCACGGCATCGTTATTCCCGATCTAGGCGTTATGGAAGGCGATATTCCTCCTGAGGGAGCGGTAATCGAGTTTACAGCTAGTAAAGTAGGAACGTTCGAGTTCTTCTGCTCAGTCTATTGCGGAGAGGGGCATATGGAAATGAGAGGGAAGATTGTTATTCAATAAGGAAAAATTCCTGTGCCGAAAGGCAGGTCGAAACAGGCTCGTTTATCAATTTGTAAAAATTTATCACAAAAAAATATGAAGCCATCAAAACTTATGCATATCGGAAGCGTGATTGTTGGGTTTGTTGGAGTCCTTACATTTATAGGGGCTCTTGTGGGTGGAGCAGACGACCTAGTGTTCGGGGTTACGAAGTTTGATGCCTTATTCTGTTCGGCTATCCTTATTCTTATCGCCACTTGGCTTCAGATAGGAACGATCCATCATATGATGCTGGAACGTAAGGGAGAGGTTATCTAAAGACGGTTGAGCTCTAATAGGAGAAAACCCCCGCAAATAGAGGGGTTTTCTCTAGCTCGAACTTCATATCCTGAGCGATCTGCTTCCAGTTGAGAGTTCTGAAACTGTCCTGCAGGCGGAGCTAGGTAAATAGAGGCTCGTTTGAGCCTCTATTTTTGTTACCCTCAATGGATGTTCGAACTTCTTATCCCAGAAGCTTATCACCATATTTCTCAATGAAATACCGAACGGGATAAACGGGTTCTTTCTGTAGAGCCTCTTGAAGAGTGAGCCAGACCGGCTTTACTCCCTCATCGTTTATTTTTATCGCCCCAACATTTCCAACCCTGGTCGTATAGAGGTGCCATTTGTGATTGTCAGCTCCGCGGCGGCACTCATCACCGATGACATCTTCTTCTGAAAAGAGTTTTACACTAGGAACTTCAATACCTGCCTCTTCCTGTAATTCTCGCTTTGCAGCTGTTTCCGCATCTTCACCGGTATCCAGATGACCTGCGGGGATAGCAAAAGCGAAAGGGTAGATCGTTCGTTCAAAAAAGAGAGCCTTGTTTTCTTCATTGAACACGAAAACACCTACGCTTTCGTGCCAATACTCTTTGGTGGCTTCATCAACCCACCAGACAGTTTTTGGGTCGATAACTATAAGGCGGGGAGACTGGTTGTGGCAGTCATCGCATAGATAAAAGGTTTTTTCTCCTTCAAATATCCGATTGATGTTTTCCGAATGGCAGTTTGAGCAATACTGGTGATACTCTCCGTCGGTCGGCAAAGGGAAGTCGATTTTCATAAGTGAACAGATAAAGCAGATTACTCTTGTCTTTCCAGTAAACTCGTGTTACAGTATTTTGTCAAAGTTACGGTGATTTTGACGAGTTGTTTCACATTACGAGGAGAGCAGAGATGAAGATTTTTCAGACAGACTGTCGAGAATGGGAGGGCTACAAGCCCTGCCAAAAACAGAAGTCAGGAATGACTGAAGGGTGTGAAGGATGTCAGTTCTACGCCCCGATTCAGTCAAACATCCTGATAATCGAAGCGGGAGGATTGGGCAGCGCACTCCAAACCAGTGTCGTTGCCAAGGAACTCAAGACGAAGAGTCCGAATGCCCGCATCCAGTGGCTCACCAACGAACACGTGGTCGAGCTTGTGAGGGGTAATGTTCCAAGCGTGGACAGGGCGTATCCCACGACTTGGGAGAGTCTGATGATTCTGGGAGGACAAGCGTTCATTCAGGTTATCAACTTTGAGTCCAGCCCGCTTTACCTGGCATTCGTGAACGAGTTGCTCTTGAAGAAGCGCGGGTTCGTGATGAACGAGCTCGGCAACTTGGCTCCGGCATCACGTTCCGCCGAAGAGTTCCTGTGGCTTCAGACCAACGACCGATTCCGCAGACGTGAGAACAAGAAGTCGATGCAGCAAATCCTTCTGGAGACAGCAGGGTTAGGGTGGCGAGGGCAGTCCTACGACCTGGCAACAAGACCGGAGGACGACGAGTGGGCGCAAGTCTTTCTCGAAGGGCTTGGACTTACCGAGACGAACAACCTAGTCGGTCTCAATGTCGGAAGTAGTCAGCGGCATAGCGCCAAGCGGTGGCCGCCGGAACGCTTCCACGAATTGGCCAAGTTGTGCCGAGCCTCACATCCCGAGTGGAAGCTACTTGTCCTGGCGGGGCCGGAAGATGTGGATGCCTACGAAGCAGTTGCAACTCTCAACCAGAACGAACCGATGGAAAATCTGCTGTTCACTGGATACGACCATACGATGAGCCAGTTCGTTTCTCTGGTGAACCGTATCCCTGTGGTTGTGTCCGCTGATACGTTCGGATTGCACGTTGCGCTCGGCCTCGGCAAGAAAGCAATTTCTCTCTGGGGGCCGCAGCCGGAAAACGAGACCTACGGTTACGGTAAAGAGATCAAAGTGAGTCTCGGCCTCGAATGCGCTCCTTGTTTTGCAGGAAGGCCAGAAAAGTGCGCGAACCCAAATACGCTTCATTGTATGCGGGGAATCAGTGCTTTGACGGTCTACCAATGTTTGGAGCGGGAGCTTTCGCAATGACGGCCGCTATCCCTTGTCTCGGTGCTGCTTACGCGGTTACCGAGACTTTTTCTTTTCTGAAATATAGTGAAGAGCAAGTTGGGGTAAACTCTACGCGTGTTGTTCTATAAACTTCTTCAAGCCAAAGTAGTAGAACTTTGACTGCCTATCTTCCTGTATAGAGGTTCTAATAGTGTTCAGTAGGCGGAGCTAGGTATTGACTAAATAACACGAGAGTGTTATTTTTTCATGTCCGTCAAGTTTACGGCAATCGCATATTCCGGCGTTATGGAAGTAGTTTATTGGCAAGGAGAATACCATGCCATTGGCAACGATTTGGCGCGATACACATCGAGTCACGGACAAGCAAGTGATGGCCATCCGGGATGTCGTCCAGCTTGCTGTCCAGACTGCGCTTGGTGTGGAATTGGATGAGGTTGAAGTCCGAGTCCGCGATGTCGGGCTGCTCGACATCAACTACAAATCTATTGGTATCGAGGTTGATACCGGAACTGGAAAGGGCGGTCAGCGGGTGGCTCGTCGAAAAGAGCTTGCCTGTGAGATTGCAAGGCGAGTCCTCAGTGCGAATGTCCTTGAATCAGATTGGATTGGACCTGAGGGGTCGTACGTTTGGATGCGAATCTGCGAGAGCTCCTTCGTTCCGATCGGTCACCCCGAGCAGGCACGGTAGGTTCTGGGGAGATTCCGATGTAGTGGAGAGGGTGGTCAGGCGAATGCTTGCCCACCCTTCATGATTTTTAAAGAGGTTCTAATAGTGTTCAATAGGCGGAGCAACGTATAAAAGAGGCTTTAGTAAGCCTCTTTTTGTATTTTACACTTGACTTGGACTGAGAAAAGTGCTACGCTGTACAGTTGCAAGTTTTGGACTGAAGCAACGGCCACACCCCCGGCAGAAAGGGAGAGTACGTTTACAGGAGAAAGCCATGATCAAGTTCACGCCACCCTTCGGCGCTCTTTGCGTCTCGACACTGGTATCAGATACCTCACTCGAGCTGCTGTACTGCTTCCGTGATGTTGAGGATGACCCTCATCACTACCAGGCGATCTGCAAGATGTCGGAGTTCGTCGTCCGTCCATGCGATTCCGGGTACGTGTTCACGAACCTGGACGTTGCCCGAGTTGATGGAACCATCCCGGCGCCGGTCGTGGAGCATCGCCACCTTTGCACGTGGCAAGAGCTATGCGCGATCAAACAGCTCTGGCAAAGGCCCAGTGGTTTGAGCGGAAGCTTTCTCTACTTCGAGGTGTGGCTTCGCAACGCTCTGCAAAACGACGAAATCCCCGAGGAAGTGAAAGAACGGCTGAAGAAGCTCATCTGAAGCACCCGCCTCAACAGGCATAGGAGATCCTCCACTTGTTGTACGGCGGGTTTTCTATTTGGCAAAAACAACTTCTATTTCTCCCATCAATTTTCTAACACTCCCCCAATCTAGAGTTCTAAGTTTGTCCAGTAGGGGGAGCCAATGAAGATAGAGGCTTTTCTAAGCCTCTATTTTTGTACACCGGAGTGGACATTCGAACGCTGGGTGTGACGCTGGGTTGACAGGAGTGAATTATCATACTTAAATGCAGTTGCCACACAAGAGGTGGTTCCCTGGTCTGGATTCCCAAAGGAAAGGAGTGACCATGTCCTTTTTATATAAAGTTACTGCTACTCAGCAACTCGCATACGATGCTACCCTTGCAGTTCTCCGCCACCACTTTGGAGACCGGCAAGTCCGTTGGGTTCACTGGACTCTTCGGGATTACAAGTGCGGAGAAGGCACTCGTCCTGTCTCCCCGATTGTCAGAGTTTGGGAATATGTCTTCGATGGAATGATTGAGATACCGCATCTAGACACCACCTTTCGTACCGATCTCACCTGTGTAGTACGCGAACGAGAAGATGGATCACGCGAAATCCATTCCGTACAGAGCGGTCCCTTCTACGACGGAGCAGGATCATCGCTGGAGCTTCCTCTGGGGTACGCGAGTTATTACCTGGGTGAGAAACACCCTCGTGGACGTCCGAGAGATGTATTCCCCAGGTTCTTGCCGACGAGGTTCATCCTTCCTCCTCGTCAAACAACCAGTTGCCGAGACGACGATCTGTGAAGCGCAATGTCGACCCGCCCCTTCTCCGATGATTGGGCGGTTTTTTCTTTTTTCAAACAAGCACAAGAAGTTTCTGTATTTCACGGAGTGAAACAATGGGATCAGGGAAAGCCCGCTCCCACTCGAAGGTTCGAAACGCATCCCGCCACGCGAGCCAACAAAACAAGGCTGTAACAAGCCTTGTTTTTTGTTAACTAGGATAGGATTCGAGCTTCGCAAGGTTAGAATTGACAATGACCTCTCTGTATAGGATGATGGACTCTAGCTCTTTAAGTCCCATCTCTGTTTTCAGAAATGGATATCTCGTGGTTCAACAGTAGGAGGCCGTCATGCCGATGTCCCAAACTTTCAAAGCACGTCTGTTCCCGTTGATTCCGCAAATCAGCGAGGACTTTCGTCCGTTACTGGTAGGCGACTTTTCCACTGATGACGAAGCATTCGCACTGAGTCCGGCCTTTCATATCTACGATGAATCCGGAATCAGAGAGACCATCGCCAAGATGCAGAGAACGTTCTTCAGAACCCATCGTGGGACCAACTTCTTTGCGGTCAAGGCTTGTCCAAACCTGCAAATCCTCGATATCGTCCTTGGCATGGGATTCGGCCTGGATTGCTCATCGCCGACTGAACTCTACCGGGCGAAGTTGGTCGGAGCGTTGCCGCACCAGATCATGTACACCTCGAACAATACTCACCCGAGTTTCTATCCCTATGTGCTGTCTACGGGATGTATGCTCAACCTTGATGATTTGACCTTCATCGACAAGGTGCCATACATGCCAGAGCGAATCTGCTTCCGGTATAACCCTGGCGCTCGTCGCCAAGAGGGGACCGATACGGTCATCGGAAAGCCGACGGAACAGAAGTTCGGTTTGCGTCACGATCAGATTGTGGAAGCGTACCAGCAGGCTCGTGACAAGGGGGCGAAGAAGTTCGGCCTCCACACCATGTACGCGTCGAACTCGCTTGATCCGATGGTGCTTGCCGGAAATGCCAAGATGCAGCTACAAGTGGCTGATGAAGTTCAAGATGAGCTCGGTATTGCGTTCGAGTTCATCAACATCGGTGGCGGTCTCGGCATCAACTATCGGCCGGAGCAGATGCCGCTCGACATCGAGCTGATGGCCAGTCTGATCGGCGAGGAGCTCGAGGCGTTCAAGGCGAAGCGAGGGTATGTACCGAAACTTCACATGGAATCCGGCCGCTACGTTACTGGACCGCATGGAGTACTTGTGGGCTCGGTGATCAATGTCATGGAGAAGTACAAGTCCTTTGTGGGCGTCGACTTTTGTGATGTGGCCGACATCCTTCGGGCGCCGCTCTACCCGGCTTACCATGAGGTCAGCATCCTTGATCGGGACGGGACGGAACGACACGCGGTGAATGATCCGAAGAAAGTTTCCATCGTGGGACCGCTCTGCGAGAACATGCACATGGTTTCTGACCGTGTACTGCCACCGATTGCAGAGGGATGCCGGGTGGTCATTCACGACACCGGCGCTCATGGAGCGGCCATGTCCATGAAGTACAACGGGTGGGCATCATCCCAGCAATTGCTTCTCACGCCCGAAAACGCCGTCATACGCATCAGCCGGGCAGAGACGATCGGAGACCTACTCCGGCTCGAAACCGACCTGAACGATCCCACCAGTCAGAAGACGGTCCAGTACTAGGGACATCGATTTTCTGGTGATCGATATCGAACTCAAGCGCACGACCTACGGGTACCGGCGCTTTTTCTTTTTCAAACAAGCACAAGAAGTCTGCGTATTTCTCTTAGCGAAATCTCCGGATCAGGAAAAGCCCGTTCCCACTGAAAGGTTCGGAAGCTGTCCCGCCAAGCGAGCAATCTAAATAGAGGCTCGTTTGAGCCTCTATTGTTGTTACCCACAATGGACGTTCGAACTTCTTAATAAACTACTTGACTATTGGATATAATCGTATATAATCGTATATAGTTACATATATACGAGAATCATATGGAGAATAGGTATGCCAAGAGGGTTATTCTGAGTCAAGAAATACTCCAGAAAATCACATCGATTGACGAGTTCAGGGGTCTTTGGAGGGGGAGCTTGCGACTGAGTCCACAAACATTGGGGAGGATCAAAAGGAGCGTGCTCATCACGAGCACCGGCGCTTCCACGCGCATTGAAGGATCTCGTATGTCTGATGAAGAAGTCGCCCGGTTGATTGGAGGGTTGAAATCTACACCACCCAAAGGGAGAGACGCAGAAGAAGTAGCTGGGTATGCTGACTTGCTTGGGCGGATTTTTGATCATTGGCGAACTCTCAAAATTACTGAGGGACAGATTCTTCATTTTCATAAAATTCTTTTGAATTTTTCAGAAAAAGATAAAACCCATAAGGGTGCATACAAGACGACTGATAACAAAGTGGTGATGCGGAAAGAGGATGGCACGGAAGTGGTCATCTTTGAACCGACCAAACCATATCTTACCAAGAAAGAGATGGACGATGTATTGTATTGGCTCCATGATGAAATGGAAAGGAAAGGAACTCACTCTCTCATCCTTATTGCGAACTTTATCTTTGAATTTCTGGCTATCCATCCGTTTACCGATGGTAATGGTAGACTCTCAAGAGCCTTGACGACTCTTCTGCTCTTGAAAACCGGTTATACCTATGTCCCGTACGTTTCCTTAGATGAAATTATTGAAGAAAAGAAAATAGAGTATTACCTGGCTCTGCGAAGGACGCAATCCAAGCATAAAACAAAGAAAGAGGACATCACAGAATGGCTCAACTTTTTTTTGGATGCGCTGTTGGAGCAAGTCAAGCGAGCCAAAGGGATTATGGAGGAAGACCAGCCAGAGAAATTGCTTTCTGAAAAGCAACTCTCGGTTTACCAGTTATTTCATTCTGACGCCCTGAGCGTTTCAGAAATCAGTGCATTGCTCAAAAACTCAATCCCAATGGCTACTCTGAAACAGGCATTGTCACGCTTGGTGGCTTTACTATTGATTGAAAAAATCGGTTTAGGCAGAGGAACAAGGTATCGGAAGTTGTAAGGAAATAGTGTGGAGAGTAGGGGGTAAATCCTACACATCTTGCTCCATAAACTTCTTCAAGCCAAAGTAGTAGAACTTTGACTGCCTATCTTCCTGTATAGAGGTTCTAATAGTGGCTATCAGGCGGAGCTAAGAAAATAGAGGCTTTTTTGAGCCATTTTTTACCCAGTATGGGATTAGTATTTTTACTCATTACGTTTTGATTGACTTTTCTGTACTTTTATGCTAGAATCTTTTGTTGCGGAATTGCAATCGCTTCTTCCTGGCGCACAGGAAAGTTCTTTAATAGGAGCAAAGAAATGGAAGCTGATGAGTCTACACGGCCGACAGACGTAGGGGGGTATGAGGGGAGGCTTTATCTATCTGGCGGGGATTTTATCTATACCCCAAAAATAGAGTGCGAACCCGGTCTCATCTTGGCGTCCGCAAAGAGAGCAGTGTTTGATCATGGCGGATTCGACGAGTTGGGTCGAGTGAATACGTTCGTCACCATTCCGGGAATGGGGGAGTTTCCATTCGACGAGAATTCTACCGTGGAGAGCCTGATGATGCATATAGAAAGCAGGCGTTGTCGCGAAGAGATCCGGGGTCAGATCTCTAGACTCCCAATCAATGACCTCAGGATCATTCAGGATTTCATCAAAACTCTGAAGCGGTAGGCTTGCTCTAGTCCTTACCCTCAACAGAAGCCGTTGGTATTACCCAGCGGCTTTTTTCTTTTTCAAACAACACAAGAAATTTCTGTATCTCTTGAGTGGTTTCCGGATGAGCTTTCTCTTCTTGAAGAAGCGATAGATGATGGTCGTGGAGAGATCAATACCCAACACTCGTCTCACATGCAGTCTCATTATAGCGTGGACCGAGGTAAGGAATTTTGAGAGAATGAAGTAAAGTGATGCTCTAGAGTCTATCCACATATGGAGAATCAGGATATCGGAAAGGCAGGAGAAGATGTGGCTGCAACCTATCTCGCGGCACATGGCTATCGGATCCGCGAGCGGAATTATGCCAATACACGAGGGCTCAGGCTCGGCGAGATCGATATCGTGGCGGAAAAAGAGGGCGAGATCATCTTTGTCGAGGTGAAAGCTGCCTTTATCGCTCAGGGCCGTCCGGATCGACTCCCAGAGTGGCAGGTGACCCGCGCCAAGCTTCGGAAGTTGGAGAAAGCCGCCGGCATATATCTGAAAGAACGCCGACTGGAAAATCGGGCGTATTCGTTTGATGTGGTGGCCGTTACCTTCACCGAGGCCGGCCAACCAGATATCCGTCATCTCGACCACGTTTTCTATTCATAGACAGACAGACTCGCTTTCGTTATACTAGGACTATCATAAATGTATCGCTATGACTCTGGATACTCAGGTGCTCGAAAGATTGAAGGGGAAGCTGCTCGCAGAAAAGGCTCGGCTTGAAGGAGAGCTCGCCCGAATGGCGAAACCGACAGATGTGGCAGGTGAATATGAAACACGGTTTGAGAACCTCGGGACGGATGCTGATGAGAATGCGACTGAAGTAGAGACGTATGTCGGGAATGTGGCCGTGGAAGATACTTTGGAGACAGAACTCAAAGAAGTGAATGATGCACTCTCCAAGATGGAGGCGGGGACATACGGTCTGTGCGAAAAGACTGGCCAACCAATACCAACTGAACGATTGGATGTCTATCCGGCCGCTCGGACGCTCGTCGATGCTTAGACAGTGGTTTGAGGATATAATCTGTTTCTGCCCGAAGACGGTCCGCCCCGTCCTCGGGGTTTTTGTTTTTCTCGCGCTTGTTGATAGTATTCTACGCTTTAGCTTTCTCCCTTTGCCCCAGACAGTCTGTAATACTGGTATCGCGCTCGGTATTCGGCTGCCTGATTCACTCTTGTGGTTCAGTACGGCTTTATTCCTGTGCATTGCTCTCTATCAGGCGTGCCGACAACACGAGAGAGTCGAACAGCTTGCGTGGATAGCGATATTTACTGGTGGGACGATCAATGCAATCGATCGGGGACTGCACGGCTGTGTTACCGACTACTTGCATCTCCTGTCCTTTCCAAGTTTCAATTTGGCTGATATGATGCTCTTTCTCGGGGTGATGGTTCTCTTTGTGACGACACTCGGGATAATGTCTCATGCTAAGTTGTATGTCCGCTAAAGTCTATTCTGGAGCCACGGTTGGGTTGGACGGCGTCTTGGTCGAGATCGAGGCGGACGTCTTGACCAAGGGCTTGCACCAGTTCAATGTCGTTGGCTTGCCGGATGCCGCCGTCAAGGAGGCACGTGATCGAGTCAGTGCCGCGATCAAGAATACCGGTTTCCGCCCACCCCACCAGAGTGGCCGGGTGACGGTGAACCTCGCCCCAGCAGACCTCCCCAAGGGTTCCTCGGCCTATGATCTCCCGATGGCACTGGCGTTTCTCTTGGCGACGAAGCAGCTCGCTTTCCAATATACCAAACGTTTCTTTATCGGTGAGCTGGCTCTTGATGGACGTATTCGGCCGGTTTCCGGTGTATTACCACTCACTCTTTTTGCCAAGCGTGCAGGGTTCGAAGAAATTTTTGTTCCTGAAGCAAACGCCCATGAGGCCGCGCTCGTTCCAGGTATCCGCATCATCGCGTGTCAGGCACTGGACGTATTGGTCGCCCATCTGGAGGGGAGGACGACAATCACTCCGACGCCTGAGACACATCCCCAAGATAATCGATCAGTGGAGAGTAGTACCGACTTCGCTCATATCCGTGGCCAGGAACATGCCAAGCGGGCACTTGAAATTGCTGCAGCGGGTGGACACAATATTCTCATGGTTGGTCCGCCGGGCTCAGGCAAGACACTCTTGGCCAAAGCACTGCCGACAATACTACCGACGCTCACTTTCGAAGAATGTCTTGAAGTGACGCAGATATTTTCTGTCGCTGGTCGATTGTCACGTGGAGAAGCACTGGTTGAGAATCGCCCCTTTCGGACACCGCATCATACGGCGAGCGGGATCTCACTCATCGGTGGCGGGACACTGCCCCGTCCGGGAGAGATCAGTCTCGCCCATCGCGGAGTACTCTTTCTCGATGAATTTGCCGAGTTTCCGCGGTCACTTCTCGAAAGTCTCCGCCAACCGCTCGAAGATGGCATCGTGACCGTCTCGCGGGCAAAGGGAACCCTGACTTTCCCGGCGCGCTTCATGCTCGTCGCTGCGATGAATCCCTGTCCTTGTGGCCACCACGGTGATCCGGAGCGGGTCTGTGGCTGTAGTGCGTACCAGATAGAGAAGTATCGGCAAAAGATTTCGGGTCCGATCCTTGATCGTATCGACCTCCATATCGATGTACCGCGGCTTTCCTACGATGAGCTGCGTGACCGTTCGACGGGTGAGTCGAGCCAGGTTGTGCGAGAGCGCGTACAGATGGCCCGAGGACGCAGCCGTGAGCGACTCCAGGAGAGTGGGAAACAGTCGAATGCTGAAATGGATAACAAATTAATTGAGCAGTATTGTATTCTCGATGCAGCGGGGCAGGCACTCCTCCGGCAGGCTGTGGAACACTATCACCTCTCGCCCCGGGCCTATACACGGATTCTGAAGACGGCGCGCACGATTGCTGATCTCGCCGGGGCGGAGGCGATCGCTGATCGGCACTTGGCTGAGGCTCTCCAGTATCGGTTCCGTGATTAGCTGTTGTTTCAGATGAAGATTACTCTAAGCTTTCTGTTGTTGCTCGGTAGTTATCTCAGCTATCTGTTTTTCGCTCCGCCTTTTGACGATGCTCGAGAAGTTTTTTCGTCTGGTCAGCCATTCTCAGCAACAGTGGTAGTTTCTGGAAATGTGTTGCCGATCATATCCGATGGGGGAATTACGGTGGCTCAAGCGTTGCGTCGATCCGGATTTTCCATCTCAGAGGCAGATAGCATCTTCCCTTTACCAGAAAGCACATTGCTTCCAGGCACTCGGATATTGTGGCGACCGGCCCGCTCGATACAGATCAGAGCCGATGGCATTGAACAGACAGTAGAGACAACTGTCGCGACTGCGACAGAGATCATCGCTGCCTCCGGTGTCATACTTGATGACGATGATCTCGTTATCCCCTCTCGTGAGGTGGTAGTTC
>WBZP01004424.1_pt1 | contig 14642 bp, 17 predicted proteins | sample 5204301 | NCBI WGS metagenome assembly WBZP01 (sample SAMN12412401, study PRJNA552823) | activated sludge metagenome | isolation source: activated sludge from nitrification reactor of wastewater treatment plant... | place: USA: Pennsylvania | collected 2017 | reverse complement strand
GATCCCGTCGACGAGCTCACGGTGCCGCTGAACATGCGCGCTGAGGTTGTCGTCGGCCGGAGCCGGGCTGCGATGCACCGCGGTGGCGAGGGCGCCGGTCTCCAGGGTGATCGCAGCGATCGCCGAGCCGGTCAAGCTCAAGTCGAGTCCGATCACGATGCTCATGCCGATGCCTCCGCCAGCTCCTTGACCTGACGCATGCGGCGCAGCGCAGTGGACTTGCTAACCCCGAGCGCCTCGGCGGCGTCCGTGCCGGAGGCGCCCTGCTCGATGAGGCGGAGGATCAGCTCCGCGTCGGCGTCACCGGCCGGCGCGGTGGGCACCGAGGTGAGGCGGCGCGCCACCGTCGCGTCGCGGTCCGCGTCACTGCTCCGAGTCACTGGCGCGCCACGCGCTCCACGGTCCGCGTCACCGGGCAGCGCCAGCGGCTGCGTCACCGCGTCATCGGAGGTTGCGTCAGTCGCGTCACCGTCGCGGGGCGCCGCCGGTCCGGGGCGCGTCACGGCTGGCGCGTCAGCAGCGTCACCGCCTACCGCATCACCGTGGCGCGTCACCGCGTCATCGCTGGTCAGGGTCAGTGGCGCGGACGCGTCACTGCTTGGCGCGTCACCGTGGTGATCCGCGTCGTGGCGCGCGTCAGCGGTTGGCGCCGCTGCGGCGTGACGCGGCTCCTGATCCGCCCCCTGATGCACCGCTGCGGGTGCGCCAGGGGTCCGCGTCGCCGCGCCGGAGGTCCGCGCCGTGAACCGCGCCCACCAACTGACGTACGGCTGCACGCCGTTGTTCTGGTCGTGCTCGTTGGCGCGGCCGATGACGACGTGGACACCGGTGCTCACGACAATCGCCAGGTCCAGCGTGAGGGGGAAGACGCCGGCCACGAACCAGTTGTGCTGCCGCGCGGCGAGGGCTGCCAGGTTCTCGAAGGAGAGGATGAATGCGCCCGCTCCGATCAGCGAGACCGCCCCGATGCCGGCGCCGTAGACGCCGCGGCCGATACCCGAGGCGGGTAGACCGGACTGGACGAACTTGGCCAGCAGATGGGCCATCCCGGCGAGGACAACTGGAGCAAGCGCTGCGAGTGCGATGTCTTCCGGCGCGAGCCCGCGGCGTACGACCACGACGACGTTGCCGGCGACGGAGGCAGAGGTGAACGCGATCAGCAGAGCCAGCGCCCACCGGCGGGCGGCGGCCCGGTGGCGCAGGGCCTCGGGAGTCGGGGCAGTCACGGTGCGGTTCCTCCTGGTGCTGGAACTGGAAGTAGCGATCTAGGTGCGCTGACCTGCGGAAACGTCCCAGGCAGCCACACTGGCTGTTTCAGACCGGCCACGGTGCGCTCGAACAGCCACAGTGGCCGGATCAGCGCGGAGCGCGGGTTTGAGCGGCACTTTGAGCGACGGATTGAGCGACGGATTGAGCATCGGCACGGTCTCCACGGCGCGTTCTGAGGGACAAAAGCCCAGGTCGTGGATCCGCAAACACATACCTGCCCCCTTGGAGTCGCGGGTGCCGGCGGTGGCGGGCCGGACCGGATTGAGCGACCCTCTGATCGCGGTTGGGCGGCTCATGCGGCGGACTCCCTCTCATCACGGGCGCGGGCCAGGCGAGCCGTGACGGCTGGCCGGCCGATGTGCATGAGCCCGGCGAGCGAGCGTTCGGAAGCGCCGCACTCCGCCAACACCAGCAGCAGTTCGTTCTCGTAGCGTTCGACTTGAACCTGACGCCGGCGCCACCGCGCGAGCAGTTCAGCCGCACGCCCCGGGTCGCCGTGGAGCTGGTCGAGGTCCTGCGACGCGGCGCGGATCGAGGTCGCGAGCATGCGGCCGGCCTGGTCCAGTTGTGCGGTGGCGCGTGCGGCCGCGGCGGTATCAGTGACGACGAACCGGGTCACGGGGCACCTCCCTCAACGATCGCGGTGATCAGATCGGCACTGGTTGACGTGTCCGCACTGGCACAGGACTGGTGTCCTGAACCGCATTCCGTGTGTCCCGACCGCATCTGAGTGGGTGTCCCGACCGTGACTGAACCGGTGTCCCCACCGTGACTGAGGGTGTCGGCAGAGGCGAATGCGGTGGTCAGACCGTTGCGGGGGCTCATGCGTTCACCCACACGCCGTTGGGCAGCTGCGTCATGGGCCGCCCACGCCCCGCTGCCCGGGTGCGGCGCAGGTTCTCGCTTAGGGTCTGCGGCCGCACCCCCACCGCGCGGGCGGTAGTCACAACCGGGGCGCCGCCGAGGACGGCCACCCCGAGCGCCGCGTACTCCAGCTTCCGGATGTCAGGCGCCGCCGACCGCAGCGCGACGACGGCGTCGACGAGCTGATCCGGCGTAGGCGGCGTCTCCTGCGCGGCGAGTTCCGCCAGCGGCCCGGTCGCCTCGACCAACGCGTCCAACAGCTTCTTCACTGCGTCGGGAGCGAGGTCGAACGCGGCCTGGACGTTGGCGGTGGTGGGCCTGCGCTTGAGGTGCTCGTCGCACGGGGCGTAGGGTTTCGGGTGCTTAGCCATGGTGGTCTCCTGTTTCGGGGTCAGTTGTCGTTCAGGTAGGTGCGGAACAGGTCCACGTCACCGGTGTGTGCGTTCAGCACGATGCCGCGGCCGCGCTCACCCGGGCCGATCTGCACGCTGAGGTTCCGCACCCGGTCCTGGTCCGCGACGGGGACCAGCGACCGCAGCTCGTGCGTCGGCTGCCCGAGCACCGCGACCGCGGTGGTGTTGCTCAGCCACGCGCCGCCGAACACCGACGCCGGCGCCAGCTGCCCCACGGTCAGCAGGTGCACTCCGGCCGCCCGGCCCTGCGCTGCGACGCGGTGGATGCGCGCCAGGGTGGTCTCCGCGGCGATGCGAACGTCGGGGTCGCCGTGCTGCATGAGGCCGTACAGCCACGACGGGATCTCGTGGAGCACCAGCAGCGTCGGCTTCTGATCCCTGACAACGTGTGCCCGGCGGTCGATCTCGTCGAGCGTGTACTTGACCGTGCGGTGCAGTGACGCGTCGGACCCGGCGGAGTAGTTCGTCAGCCCCGGGGCCAGCTTGCGAAGGTCGGGGTCGCCAGCGGCATCGGCTACGAGCACCGTGACGCCGTGGCGCAGGGTGGCCCTGATGATCTGGGACAGCACCGTGGACTTGCCGCTGCCGGTGCCGCCGAAGATCGCTGCGTGCGACTGCCGGATCTGGATCGGGGTGCCGTCGTCACGCACCCCGAGTGGGATCACGAGATCGTTGGTGGCGTTGATCGTCTCGGTGTTGGTGTGCAACTTCCTGTTTCCTTTTCTGTTGGGTGGATCAGTTCGTGTGGCCGTCGGCCAAGGGGCGGGCACCGGGGCGGTAGCCCCCGTTGACGGGGTCGTCGACCACGGCGGCGGGGATCGGTCGCCCGTTCTCGTCGTCCAGGTAGCGGGCGGCGAGGGAGTCACTCGGCGGGTCACTCACCGGCGTCCAGTCGGCCCACGACCCGTCGGCCCCCTCCTCAGATCCGCGGGGGAGGCGGTAGGCGAACCGGCGCTGCTTCGGCGCCTGACGCACCGCGGCGTCGAACCTTCGCTCCGCCTCCGAGCCGGGCGGGTTGAAATAGGCGCGGATCTTCTCGGCGCGGTTGGTGTCCGCGTCGACCAGCACGCCGAGCCCCTTGTCCTTCTTCGTGATCGTGGCCGCGATCTCGGCGGCGCGCGACCGGGCGTCGGTGTTGAACAGGTTCGCCATGTTGATCGGCTTCGGCTCGCCGAGGGACACCAACGTGTTCGTGTTCGCCCGGATCATCCCGGCGTATCCGTCCGAGTACGCGCTCTGTCCGGCGGTCACGTAGAAGATGCGGAACTCCCGCGCCTGCGATGCGATGAAGTTCAGGTGTGCCTGCGTGCGCTCGGCGGCCTTCTGCGCATCGCCCTTCTCCTCCTTGAGGTCGAACAGCCATGCGGGGAGCTCATCGAGTACGGCGAGGATCGGAGTCGGCCGGTAGTCGATCCCGCGGTAGGACAACGCAGCGGCGATCGCCTGGCGGCGTTCGAGTTCGTCACGGAGCCAGAGGATGGCCCGGTGCAGCACAGCGTGTGAACCGGCGGCGTAGTGCACCACACCGGGCAGCCCCTCCCGCGCGATGTTGCGCATGTCCTTCCCGCGTTTGGCGTCCCACAGCAGAACCTGCGCGCCCTGCAGCACGGCGGCGCGCACCAGCTGGCTCAGCATGACGGTCTTGCCGCTGCCGGTACCGCCGAAGACGGCCCCGTGGGGCACCACGTCCTGCGGCACGAGGATCGGAACCTCGCGCCCCGTCTCCTCGTCGACACGCACTCCGAACGGGAGCAAGAAGTCCTTCACGGCGTAACGCTCCGGTTCGGTTCTCGGCCGGGTGAAGAGCTCGGGCCGAAGCGGTGCGGCCTTCGGGAGCTCGCGCGTGACGGCACCGGTGTTGAGGTGGATGGCTGGGAAGACCCCGCGGCCCTTCACTTCGAGGTCTGGGGCGTTGAGCGCCTGCGCCAGCGCGTCGCGCTTCGCCTGCACGTCGCGCAGCAGCATCCCGCCGCGCAGCCGCAGCTCGACGGTGCCGCCGCGGTGGTCCGCCCCGAAGCTGTGCACGACCGGGTATCGGCGCACCTTCTTGTTCGACCTGTGCGTCTGGAAGAGGCTGGCGAGATCGAAGACCCGCTGCTGTCCCGCTTCGGTCTCGTAGAACAGCCGAGCCCGGGTTCCGTGTGCGCGCCACGCGGTTCCGGGTCCCTCGATCCCGCGCCGCTGCAAGGTGACGATGCGCGGGTCGGAGTGGCGCTTCACCTCGAACTCACCGAGGTTGCCGCGCTCCCGGATCTTCGCGGCGAGGAAGTCTCCGACCGCCTTGCGGCGCACGTCCGGCGGGCACGTCACATTCGCGAACACGCTCCCGTTCTTGACGAACACCTCGACCTGGAAGCGGTCGGCATCAGCAGGGGTGAGCACCTGCCGCACGCCCTCGGCGATCCAGTCCGCGCCCGACAACTGCCGGTTCTCGGACGGCTGCTGAGCGGGGAGCGGGCGGGCGGCTTCGATCGCCGGAAGCAGCCGCTCGTACTCGTCGGCCCACTGGGTCAGACGACGTTCCTGCGCTTCAGCCGCTGCGCTGGCGGCGGCTGCGGTCTCCTGCGCGGACTCCGGCTCCGGTGTGGTCTCACCCGGAGTCACCAGGCGCAGCTTGGGCTCTGGCTCGGTCGGCTGCTCAGCGGGCTTGGCTGCGCGACCCGCCACGCTCAGGGGGTTGACGGCGTGCATCAGACCCAGTCGCCGTCGTCGTTGTAGTCGATGGGAGCGGAGGGCAGTTCCTTTGCGGGCTGCGGCGCCTGCCCCACTGCGGTCGGCGACTTGTCCATGGACAGGCGTGTGGTGAACCAGTCGCGGGCCGCGTCACGCTGGAACGGGCTCGCCGACTCCACCCGGACTGTGCGCTCGAGATGCGGTCGCACCCGGTCCAGTTGCGTTGCGCCGATCGCGTAGTCGCGGGGATCAACGCTGATCGCCACGTCTCCGTCACCGACGGCGGCGATCCACGCCACCGTCGCGGCGGGAGTGAAGGTGCCGGTCTCGGGATCGGTCTTGCCGAGCCCCGCGAGCTGGCACGCCTGGAACCAGGCGGCGCGGATCGGCGCGGCATCGCCGCTGCGGGTGATGGCCTGCGCGAACGCCGTGTCGGGCTCCCACGGCACGTAGGCGCCGAACGTCGCGTAGCGCCGCAGATCCTCGTCACTCATCGGCGGTGCCGGTGGCAGCTCCGGTTGCGGCATCGGGGGCGGGGCGAGGCCGATCCCGTCGGGATCGTAGACGGAGGGGTCGGGCGTGGGCACCGCCGCGCGGACGGCGACGACTTGCGCAGCGTGATGGTCAGCGGCGATGGCACGACCGCGAGTGAGTGTGGCCGCGTCGGCCCCGGCGGACTCCTTCTCCTTGTCGGCGGTCTCGGAGCGCAGACCGGTGATCACAGCCCAGACGATGAGGCCGCCGACGATGAGCACGATCAGTCCCGCGTGATCCGAGACCCAGTCGCCGAGACCACCACCACCCGAGCCGCCCGACCCGGACGACGGCGCGGTGGTGGGCGCGGGGGTGGTGGTCCGCAGGTTCTGCAGATCCTGCAGGTTCTTGCAGAAGTCGGCGAGCTGCGGCGAGGGGTTTTCGCAGCCGGTGGGGTCGGCGTTGGCCGGGGCGACAGTTCCACACGCCGCGGCGGTCACCGCGAGGGTCAGCGCCGCGGTGAAGCGGCCGTATCGATTGTTTGCTGTGATGCTCATGCCCCCACATGTACACCACATCTGTTCGGTACACAAGGCTGTGCGCGAATGGCGCATTGAGATGCCTGGCGATGAATTCTCCAAAACAGAGAATGATTCGTGGGTGAAGCACATCAATCGAGGTAGTCGGCTACATCAGTCGATCGTGATGAGCGGTGAGGCTCCATTCTCTAAAACGGAGAATGGCACGGAAGAATAAATGTTGGACGCTTGTGTACGGAACAGGTGTCGTGTAGACCGGAGCTGTATATAGGTGAGCTAAAAACATTGCTATACATTGTGTAGCGAGGTTTGAGGGAGGAGAACCGTGACCGAGGACAGTGCGGAGAAGTGGGACTGGGGTGAGCCACTGCCTCCGGGTACTCCGCTCCCAGAGGAGCCGGCGGTCGATGCGGTCGCGGTTCAGAGCGACCCACCCGCAGAGTGGAAGTGGTACCCGCCGACGCCTTGGGACCCGATGGGATTGGGGGTGCAGTGGCTGGAGTCGGAGGAGCCGCCCGAGATCGTCCCCGATAAGCAGCTGGACCCCGACGGATACGCCCGAGCCATGATCGCGGTTCGACGCAAGCGGCACTGGAACGGGGAAGCGGACTGGGAGCCGCCCAAGCCGAACCTGCACATGCAGTTCGACGCACCAGTGTTCAGTGCCACCGTCGAGATGGATCCGCGGCCGTACCTGGAGCCGCTCGACCCACGCATGGGCGGATGGCGCCTCTACAACCCCGACCACGCGGTGGCGCCGGAGCGGTACCTGCTGCGACAGGGCACCGCACAGGAACCGCTCGGTATCGGGGTGAGCGTGTACCGGGCGCCGAGCGGCATCTACTACAAGCCGTTCTCCACCGAGATCCTGTGGGAGAACCCCCACAGCGGTGAGCTCCGATTCTGCGTCGCCCGGCACTACGCACCTTGGGGCGAGCCGTGGCAGAGCGACAACGACCGCATCTCGGCGGAGATCCAGCGGCGCACCACCTGCATCTGCGGCTCCACGGAGTATGGGCACCTGGACCTGAAGGTCTCGTGCTACTGCGAGCTGCCCGGCTGGTCCTACTACGAGGAGTACTGGACCGAGACCATCAACCCGGTCGACGTGCCGACCCCTCCCCGCACCCTCCCCGCCCAGTACCCGATGCACACGCGCTGGGGACGGTTCCGGGACCGGTGGTGGTGGCTCACGCATCGACGGGAGGCGCGGCGATGAGCGTCGCCGCGATGATGCGGGTGGTTCAAGACCTCGCGGTCGCCGCTGGTGATACCGCTGCGCGCACCGCGATCTACGGCAGCATCGTGCAGGCTCTCGCGGAGCTGACCGGCGAGCCCGACGCGGACAGCGCGAGCCTCCACGGCGGTGCGGTGCTGCAGGGCGCTCGCCGTGAGGTGCCGCCGGATGTGGTCACCGCCATGGGTGACTGGGTCGGCGCGCGGTGGGGCGCGATCGTCACGGCGGGTGCGGTGCTCGACAGCCTCGGCGAGTTGAACCTGGAGCCGGTGCCTCCTCTCCCGGACGGCGCCCGGGCGTACCGAGCCGCGGCGGAGCAGCTCGCGCTCGCGGCGGGTGAGAGCTGCGCGGCCGTCTCGTGGGCCGGAGCGCAGGCGGCGGCACGGTGGCTGCGCCTCTACGGCGGGCGGGTGCTCAACAGTCTCGCCGAACTCGCCGCTGTCGATCCGGTGCTGGCGGCCGCGGGCCGGGAGCTGGCGGAGCGCGAGAAGGACCGCATCACCGACTGGGTGATCGGCCACTGGATCGAGATCGATGAGAGGGCAACCGAACCCGCCGCGTAGTGCCGGCGAGCGGCCGTGCTGCATCTCTACCGAGGTGCTGCGCGGGGTCCGCCGGACCGACAGACCAACGAATCCTCAAGGAGGACAACATGACCGATCCCAACACCACCGACGCCCGCGCCGACGAGACCCCGGCCCGCACCTGGTCGAGGATGGACCTGCCCGAGCGCGACGGCGACGGTGTCCGCTCCGACGTCGATCCGTTCAGCTTCTTCACGAGCGGCGACGAGGAGGGCCAGCGATGAGCTTCCACGTCATCGCCATCGACGACGGCCAGCACGAGCCGGCCACAAGGCTGCCTGAGGCTGCGGCGCAGCTCGCCGACGAGGTGCACGCGGCGGTCGACGCCTTGGCGGAGCTCGATTCCGACGCGCCGCCTGATGCGGTGCTCGCGGCGTTCGCGAAGTGGAGTCGCTCGCCGATCGGCCGCGCCGAGGGCGACCTGCTGCTGCTCGTGCATGAGTGCGGCGTCTCGGTGCGCGCGCTCGTCGAGGTCACGGGAATGAGCGACCGCACCGTCCGCGACCGCATCAGCTGGGCTCGTGCGGATCGCGTCCATGAGGACGCTGACGCTGACGCTGACGCTGACTCCACCCCTCCGTGGCCGTCGGACGGCGAATTCATCATGGCCCGGGGCGTGGGTGTGCGCGAGGAGGACCACTAATGGCCACCATCACCGGCGCGGGCCGGGAGATGCAGCTCTACATGCACACCCTCGCCTCCGCGCTCGCCTGCGCATCCGGAGGCGCGGCGGCGCAGTTCCAGGTGAGCGGCCGCGAGCCCAGCCCCGCCGCGCAGAAGGTGCGCGTGCAGCAGGAACTCGACGTCACCCTGACCGCGCTCGACGCCCTGATCCGCTCCAAGAAGGCACCGCCGACCGGTGTGCCTACAGCCACGCTCGGCCGTCGACTCGTCGAGCGCGGCGAGAAGTACGACGCGATCAATCGCACCTACACCCCGGGGCCGGGGCTCGAGACGTTCCTCGGCGCAACGGTTCTGGACACCGCCACCGCGATGGAGCTCGCCGCACAGGAAGGTAACTGACATGGCCATCAAGCCCGACGACATCGACGTCGAGTTCGAGGAGGTCGACCCCAAGGTGAAGGTGACCCCCGAGCCACCTCCGCTCGACGTCGAGTACGAGGACATCGATCCCAACAACCCGAAGCCGGACGCCGACACGAAGCCCGCCGCCGACACGAAGATGGCTGGCGACACGAAGCCCGACACCGACACGAAGCCCGCCACCGACACCAAGACGGGCGATACCAAACCCGACACGGACTCCAAGACCGGCGACACGAAAGCGAAGCCGAAGCCGGCTGACCTCCGCAACGCGGGTAAGGAGCTCGCGAGCGCGTACGGCCACACCTTCAAGAACCCCGTCACCGGCATCCCCGGGTTGGTGCGGGCCGAGTACCGGCTCGGTGAGAAGGCGGGGGAGTCGATCGCGAAGAAGCTCGGCGACAAGGGAGCGAAGGCCGCGCTCGGCCAGGTGGCGAAGTACGGCAGCCGTGCCCTGCCCGGAGTGGGCATGCTGTACGGCGCCTACACGGCGGTGAAGGAGTTCAGGTCCGGCGACTATGTGGGCGGTGTCCTCGGCGTGGTGTCGATGGTGCCCGGCCCCATCGGCTGGGTCGGCATCGGCCTCGGACTCGCCTGGGAAAAATGGGGTTTCGGCCCCAAGGAGTTCGGACAGTGGGACAGGCCGGACGGCGAGAACACGCACATGCTGCAGGCCGCGGCGAAGGAAGTCGCGGGTGTCTCCAACTCCGACGCTGCGCTGCGCACGGCGCAGGCCGGCGTGTTCTCGTTCCTGGATGGGCCGAACGGCACGGTGTGGGATTCGAATCCTCCCGCACCGCTCCGCCTCGACACGCCCGATGTCGCGGCGGCCGCGACGGATTACCTCGCCGGCATCAGCGAGCACTTCGCCGAGATCGACCGTGTGATGCAGCAGGCCGGCGAGCAGTACATCTCGGAGCAGCGGCAGCTCCTCGCCCCGCACTTCGCGGCGATGGCCAAGCTCAAGGGTGAGGTCAAGACGCTGACGGATCAGCTGGCGGCGATCACCAAGGGCGCCGAGACCAGCTACGACGCGGTGAAGGAAGCGAACAAGGCCGCGCGACAGCAGCTGGCCGGCGGCGGCACCCTGTCCGATCACGGTCCGGCGCAGACGATGATCACCAAGCTGGAGCAGGGGCAGGCGGCGGTGATCGCAGCGGAGGACAAGCTGACGAAGCTGTTCGACACGACGCCGCCTCCCGTGGTGGCGCTGCGCACGGGTACGCCGACGCAGGCACCGGAGAAGAAGGTGACGGAGACGCCGGCCAAGCCTGTCGCCGCCGCTCCGGCTGCGGTCACGCCTGCTGCGCAGACGCCGATCAAGACCGAGACGCCGACCAAGACGAACGAGGACCTGTCGAAGCTGCTCTCCCAGCTCGGCAACAAGGCGCAGACGGCCACCCCGACGAGCAACCCGCTCGGTACGGGCAGCGGTCTCGGCGGCGGCAGCCCGCTGGGCACAGGCACCGGTGGCGGTCAGGGCGGCACGCCGTTGTCCTCGTCGAAGCCCGACACCTCGGAGAAGTCGGAGCCCAAGAAGCTCGGCGACGAGAAGAAGGCCGACGACAAGAAGGCCGAGCCTCGGAAGCTCGTGGACGACAAGTCGCTCTCGGGCGCCAAGCCGGAGCAGGCGAAGGCGGCTGTGCCCGCTGAGTCCAAGCCCGCTGCGGTCGTGCCGGCGGCCACCGTGCCCGCTCCCGGTGCAGCAGCACCCACGCCAGCACAGCAGAACGCGGCCCACGCAGCCCAGGCTGCCGAGCAGAACCGGGAGGTCGACGTGAAGGGGCAGAAGACCACGTTCCCCGACGCGAAGACCGCGAAGCTCGCGTCGCTCTTGGCCGCCGCTGATCCGACGCATCCGATGTCGCTCACGGACGCCGCTGCGCAGGCGGGGCTCACGCCGCCGGTGCCGGGGCAGGATCCGGGTAAGCAGGTCTCGCCTGCGGAGGCGAAGCCCGGCGACATCATGGTGGCCGACGGCAAGAACTTCATGCTGTTGGGCGACGGCAAGTTCTACGACTTGTCGGAGTACAAGATCGTCAGCGCGTCCGAGCTGCCTCAGACGATGGGTGACCGGGCGGGCTACTTCCACCTCGTCGATCCGGCGCCGGGGCAGCCTGCGCCAGGGCAGCCGGGTGAGGGGGCGGCGACGCCGACAACCCCTGCGCAGCCGCAGGGACCCGTCTCAGGTCAGACCGGCGGGGTGCAGCACCAGGTGCCCGGGGCTACCGGAGCCCCTACGGGTCCGGTGGACGGGAACGCTCCCGCGCAGCAGCCCGCTGCGGGTACCGGCGGTGTGCCGAGCGTCGGTACACCGGGTGTGCCGAAGCCGGGCGCTCCGGGTGCGGGTCCAAGCAACGCTGCCGCGACGGACACGGGCACCGGTACCTCGGTGCCGTCGTCCTCGCCCGGAGCGCTCGACCCCGGCGCGATCAGGTAGCAGACAGCGCAACGGCAGCAGCCCCAGCCGACTCGGCTGGGGCTGCTCACTGTTGCGGGTCAGGTGCGCGAGGCCGCCAATCGCTTGGCCGTCTCAACCAGATGGTCCGCGGCGCGGTTCATCTTCTTCAGCTCCGCCGAGCTGAGATCCTGATGCGTGTACGCGGCCTTGTGCTTCAAGTTCAGCAGCGTGCTCAGGTGCCGCTCGGACCCGCTATCCGCTTTCTTCAGGAGGGCGACGGCTTCGTTGTGGTTGCCGGTGTTCGAGTGCACGCCGAGACGCACGCAGCAGATCACATCGGACGCCGCGATGCCCGCGTCGACGTACAGATCGCCGGCGGCATTGGGGTGCGTATCTTCCCCGAGTTCGGCGAGCTCGAAGAACTCGGTCGCCTTCGACAGGCGCCCTGCGGTGACCACCGAGTCGCAGTCGCGTTGTCCAGCCATCAGGACCTCCTCGTCGGGGCAGCCTTGCCGACCGGGCGCAGCTGCTTGTTGAGCCAGGCCCGAGTGCCGGCGACGGTCAGGCCCTGCTTGGCCACGTCGTCGAGCAGCGGTTCGCCGACTGCGGCCGCGGCACGTAGCTCGTCCTCGGTGTACTCGACGACGCGGCCGTCGTTGCCGGTCCACGCGGTGACCAGTCGACCGAGTTCGGTCACCCGCTGCTCCCACGCGTCGTCGTCGCCGTCAAGGCTGGAGAAGGCGCGCACCAGGAACAGGTCGATGTCACTGTCGAGACGCATCCGCCCGGTCGCCGCCGAGCCGAACACCGCGGCGTACTTGAGCTCGGCGCCCCACTCGTCCAGGTGCGCTTCGAGGCGCGCGAGGAACGTGGAGGCCAGCCGTGACAGCGCCATGATCGGCTCGGCTGCAACGTGTTCGGTGTTGAGTCGGTAGGTGTTGGTCCGGCCCACCTGATCGTGCAGCACTACCCCTTGGGCGGTGAGGCGGGTGAGGACCTTGCGGATGCCTTCGCCCGACGCCATGGTGATGATGCGCTGGATCTGGGAGATCGTGAACGTCACCTCGGCGGATGCGAGGACAGCAAGCACGTCGCCGTCCAGGGTCGGCGTCACCGTGGTGAACGGCTTGTTCAACTGCATCAGCAGCCACCTCCTACATTACAACTAAAGTTAGAGTATCACAACTATAGTTTGAGTACTGATAAAGATTGCGGCCGCCGTGCGGTGGCGGGGGTGCCGCATTTCCACTGGCTGTGCCGACCCGCGCCGTGTTACGTTGTGCGGCTCGAATTCACCCCCGAGACAAGGACACCGCGATGACTGGCTTGTAGATGGGCCGCCTTCCTCGCAGCGCCACGGCCGCTGCGGGCAGCCTGCCGAGAGCAGGGAATCCGATTTCCGACACCGACAGCACCCGTCCCGTGTGGTTGCAACTCAACGACCACCGCGGCGATGTCACCGTCCGCCACGGCTCTCGGTGTCACCGGTCCCGCGGCACCGACTGCGACCTGCCGGCGTGGCCGGTCAGTAAGCCGGACCTCGACACGCGGTGCTACTACGCTCCCACCGGGGAGCTGTGGCAGCGGGTGTACGGCGGCAGCTACGTCACGCCGCGCAGCCGCAAGCCGTTCCGCCGCAGCTGGTTTTCCTCCGAGCGCACTGCGCAGCGGGTGATCCTGCGCTCGCTCACCCGCGACGCGAACAGCGGCGGTGAGATCGACGAGGACCGGATCGACGATCGTCAGACTGGCCGGTACCGGATGTACGGCGGCGGCTGGTGGGACTGACGCCGGAACAAGCAGCAGCCCCAGCTCTCGAAAGTGGCGGGGCTGCTTCAGGTCTGGGTCACGTCATGCTTCCAGGTCGCCCCGCCACTTCGGGGTGAGGTTGTAGCCGGTCGCCAACGGTTAGTTCTTGACAGCCTGCGGCGGCAGCCACTGGCCGTCGGTGATCGCCTGCTCGGGCCAGTAGGTGCGCAGGATCATCTGGAAGTCACCGACTGGGGTGGGCAGCCAGTTGGCTTCCTTGTCCGGTCCCGGTGAGGTGTGCTGCAGGTAGACCGTGATTCCGCCGTCGGGGTTGCGCACCAGGTTCGGCAGCATCGGGGAGTTGATCAGGTAGCGGTTGATCGGGTTGTCCACCAGCAGGATCTCCGGCAGCTTGTACATGGTGACCGACCAGAACGCCTTCACCGGCGGCAGCTGCCCCTCGGCGAAGGTCAGGGTGTAGTTGTTCGCGCCGGTGAGCTTGGCCCCAGCCGTGTCGTTGGTCAGCGGGAAGTACATCGCCTCCGCGCCCGGCAGGCCCAGGATGCCCATCACCGCCCCGGCGAAGCGGTAGAGGTAGTTGCCCTTGAGCTGCTCGGCGGACCCGAACAGCTGACCGGAGGTCACCTTCCCGGTCTGTAGCTGCTCGGTCTGGAAAGTGTGCAGCTCGGCCCAGGCGTCGGCCATGCCGTCCTCGATGGCCTTGCGTTGCTCGTCGCTCAGCTTCGAGGGGTCGAAGTCTCCGTTCGGCCCGATCCCGATCGTGGCGAACTTCGCGCGCAGCTCGCGCTCCTCGGGTTTCACCGGTGCGTACTTGAGCGTGAAGTTCAGCACCTTGAAGAAGTCCAGCGAGGTCTTCTCCTCTTCCGGCGTCAGCGGCGTGATGAAGTCGACCGCGGGCGCGGCCGCCGGGGCCGTTTTCTTCTCGAACGCCGAGAGTGGCTGCACCTTGTACTGCGCCTGGATCTTCTTGACGTTGGCGATGTCGGCCGGGTCGAACAGCTGCGTGCGGTACAGCACCATGCCGAAGTCGGTGTCGGACTGGATCACCTTGTCCACACCGGCAGGCTTGTCGCCCTTCCAGTCGGGACCGGCCAGCAGGTAGGTGCCGCCGCCGTTGCCGGTGGTGCGGCTGCCGATCAGGTCGTAGACGTAGGTGTAGCTGTCGATGAACTGTAGCGAGAAGTACCGGTTCGACTCGATCGGCGGCACCGTCAACACCAGCGGTTCGGTGCGCAGGTCGGTGGACAGGAACGAGTACGGCGTGTCGGAGTTGGGCGTCTGAACCGTGGTGTCGGCTGGGGTGAACACGCGGGCGATGCTGTGGATCTGGTTCCAGTCTCCCAGGTACTGGCCGCTGTCCTTGTTCACCGCGTA
>WBZP01004422.1_pt1 | contig 14644 bp, 12 predicted proteins | sample 5204301 | NCBI WGS metagenome assembly WBZP01 (sample SAMN12412401, study PRJNA552823) | activated sludge metagenome | isolation source: activated sludge from nitrification reactor of wastewater treatment plant... | place: USA: Pennsylvania | collected 2017 | reverse complement strand
CCCTTCGTCACCCCCGCCGCCGCGCAGAGGTCATCGACGGTCGTCGCGCTGAGCCCCTGGCGCCGGATCACCGTCACCGCGGCGTCGAGCAACCGCACCCGAGCCCCGCGCTCGCGCGACCGCTTCGCCGGTGGGTCCACTGTCATGTCATGAACATACCAACTGGTTGGTATCTGAGCTAGCCATCAGACAGGCACGATCGGGGAGCGACGCCCTCATCGCCGGCACCGCGCTTGCTCACGGCCTGACCGTCGTGACGCGCAACTCCGCCGATTTCGCGCGGGGCGGAGTCCCGGCCGTCAACCCCTGGGGCACGCAGCGCTGAGCGTGGAGGCGCTCCGAAAACCCGATGCGGCGCTGCCCCAAACCCGCGTATCGTCAACTCTCGCAACGGCCGCCCACGCGGCACGGCGGGCCGACGGTGGTCGGTTATCTGGCGATTCAGGTTCGATTCCTTGATGCGCCCCTGCGGGGCGTGCTCCGGTCATCACCGCACGCCCGCCGCGCTCCGTGGATCGCTGTTGCGCTGCAGGTCGGGCGGTGCGCCCGATGCCACGTCGACGGGGGCGGGCCGAAGACATTCGGTTACCAATTCTGATGGAGAGGTTGCGGGTTCGAGTCCCGCCGCATCCACGCCTGGGTGCGTAGCTCAATTGGCAGAGCACTGAACTGCCGGAGGTCACCCCATGACCGCCCCCGCCGTCGCGGCATCGTCGCGTCCGGCCGGCGCGGCATACGAGAAACGACGCAAGAGCGAGCGAAGTGAGGTGACCGACATGATCGACATCCTGCGCACCGTCAACCTGCGAAGGACCTCGCAGTCCCGACCCGCCGACCCCCGGCAGCTGCCCAACAGCGCCGGCGCGTTCACCTTCGAGGTGAGCGACGAGCAGCGGTTGCGTCGGTTCCTCGTGCACGGCACCGACGGTGGCACGTACTACACGTCGGCGCCCACGCTTACCCTCGAGGCAGCCCAATTCGTCGTCCAGCTGGCCGAGTTCGACCCGCAGCTGCTCGTCGACACGATCGTCGACGTGTCGCTGCGCGGCGCGGCTCCGCGTCAGCAGCCGGCCCTCTTCGCGCTCGCGCTCGCAGCGTCGGTAGCCGACGAGGCGGGGCGGGCCCGAGCGCTTGCGGCGCTGCCGCAGGTGGCTCGCACCGGCACGCACCTGTTCCTCTTCGCGACCTACGTCGAGCAGTTCCGGGGCTGGGGCCGTGGCCTGCGCCGGGGTGTCGCACAGTGGTACCTCGACCGGGGCGTCGACGAGCTCGCGTTGCAGGTGGTCAAGTACCGCCAGCGTGAGGGCTGGAGCCACCGTGACCTGCTGCGTCTGGCGCACCCGGTGACGGTCGAGCCGGATCGGGCGGCGCTGTTCGACTGGGTCGCCGGTCGTGAGCCGGCGCCCGATGTGGCGCTGCCGCGGCTCGTCGAGGGCTTCCGCCGGGCACAGTCGGCGGCGCCGGAGGCGATCCCGGGCCTGATCGGTGACTACGGTCTGACCTGGGAGATGCTCCCGGACGAGGCGCTCACCCGGCCCGCGACCTGGGCCGCGTTGCTGCAGCGGGGTATGCCGCAGACCGCGTTGCTGCGTCAGCTGCCCCGGCTGACCCGGCTGGGTCTGCTTGCCCCGGGCGGGGATTGGCTGGCGCCGGTCACCGCTGCGTTGGTCGACCCGGCCCGGCTGCGGCGCGCGCGGGTGCACCCCATTTCGGTGCTCATCGCGATGCGCACGTATGCCGCGGGCCGCGGCCTGCGGGCCGGCGGCGGCGCTCCCGGGGCGACCTGGGAGCCGGTCGCCGCGGTCGTCGACGCGCTGGATGCGGCGTTCTACGCGGCATACGGGGCGGTCGAGCCGACCGGTCGGCGCACCCTGCTGGCGCTGGACGTGTCCGGGTCGATGGGGTCGTCGGTCTCGGGCCTACCGTTGACGGTCCGTGAGGCGGCGACGGCGCTCGCGCTGGTCACCGCGGCGGTCGAGCCGGTCGGTGCGACGCAGATTGTCGGCTTCACCGGGGCAGGCGCGACCTACCGGATGGCCGACGGGGCCGGGGTGCTGTCCGGGCTGGCGATCAGCCCGCGGCAGCGCCTGGACGACGCGCTGCGGGTCACCGCGGGGTTGCCGTTCGGGCCGACCGACTGCGCCCTGCCGATGCAGTGGGCGCTGCGTGAGGGCCGGGCCGTGGACACGTTCGTCGTCTACACGGACAACGAGACGTGGCACGGCTCGGAGCACCCGCACCAGGCGCTGCGCCGCTACCGGCAGGCCACCGGCATCCCGGCCCGGCTCGTCGTGGTCGGGATGACCGCGACGCGGTTCACGATCGCCGACCCGAGCGACGCGGGCATGCTCGACGTCGCCGGCTTCGACGTGTCGGTGCCGCAGGTCGTCGCCGACTTCAGCCGCGGCTGACCGGCCGACAGGGGGAGGGGACCCACCGTGAGGTGGGTCCCCTTTCGCCGCGTGCGGGACTCGCGACCGGAGCCCGGTGTGACGAATCAATCAATCCGAAGGCATTGGCGCGCTGGGTGATTGGAGCCGGCGCACACTGGAGTCACAGCAGACAGGAGGGTCCCATGTCCGCTCATCGGGTGTCTCGGCGTCGGCGGCTGACCGTGCTGCCCGGGCTCGTCGTGGTGGTGTCGATCGGTGGGCTCGGCGGGTGCGCTATCGGTGGTTTCGGGCCGGGACCCAGCGGCTCGGCAAGCCCGGTGCCGAGTGTCTCGACCGGTGCAGCCGGTGTCGGCCAGCGCACTGCGGGTGCGCACACCGCCGCGGGTGAGATCTGGCGATGGGGTCTGGGTCGTGCCTGGGACGACCCGCTGATCGCGCCGTACACCAAGGACTTCGGTCACCCACGGGAGTGGGGCGACAATCAGGCCGGGCACGTGCACAGCGAGGGCTTCCAGCTCGACCTGGACGCCGGGGGTCACGTCCGGGCGGTGACGGTGTTCGCCGACGAGGCGAGCCTGGGGCTGGGCAGCGGCTATTCGCAGTTCACCGGGAGGCTCCCGCTGGGGCTGACCTGGTCGACCACCGCCACCGAGGCATATCGGGCGTTGGGCGAGCCGCGGAGCATCACCGGAGGGTTCGGCTTCGACGTCGAGTGGGTCTATCTCGCCGACGAGTTGCGGGTCCGGCTGTTCTTCCGGCATGGCTCCGGTGCCCCCGGGGGTCTGTCACCGACCGCGCCGCTGCATTGCATCACCGTGGAACCGGCCTGATCGAGCGTCGGGGCGACGCGCTGCGTCGGGCAAGGATGACGTGATCGAGCGTGGGTGTGATCCTCAGTGAGATCATCGCGGGATGACCAGCAGCCGGCCGGCCGACGCCTTCGAATCGGCGGCTGCCGCACGAGCCGCGGCGAGCCACCCCGACGTCGATGTGCTGGCACTCGCGGCGAGCCTCAATCTCGTGCGGCTGGCCACCCAACACGCTCAGCAGCTCGAGGCGAGTGTGCATCGACCGGCGGGGTGGAGCATGGCGGGGTTCCGGGTCATGTTCTCGGTGTGGGTCGGGGGAGCGTTGGAGCCGCGTGAGATCGCCCGCCTCTCCGGCCTCTCCCGGGCGGCCGTGTCGAGCGCGCTGAACACGCTCGAACGTGACGACCTCGTGGTGCGGATGCGCGAGTCGAGCGACCGGCGCCTGGTCACCGTGCGGCTCACCGCGGCGGGGCAGACCCGGCTGGAGGCGGCATACCGGCAGGAGAACGCAGCCGAGACGGACTTCTTCGCCCCGCTCACCCGCGCCGAGCAGGAGGCATTCGTCGCGCTGACCCGCAAGCTGCTCGACGGCCATCGGGCTCGCCCGATGAGCTGAGTCGACCGGGTCCCTCGTCCGAACCGTGGAATCCGGTCACGACAAGGGATAACGCTGTGTTGGAATATCTATAAGCGGGGCGTCGTTGGCGACGTCAACGACTCGACGGGCCCGACGGGGCCCCTGATCAACGATGGAGAGACTCCAGCATGCCCATCCATGACGACGTCACGGCACTCGTCGGCAACACCCCGCTCGTGCGGATCAACCGGCTCTTCGCCGGGTCGCCGGCCCAGGTCGTGGCCAAGCTGGAGTTCTACAACCCGGCCAACTCGGTCAAGGACCGGATCGGCGTGGCGATCATCGACGCTGCGGAGGCCTCCGGTGAACTGCCGCCGGGTGGCACCATCGTCGAGGCCACCTCCGGCAACACCGGGATCGCGCTGGCGATGGTCGGGGCGGCCCGTGGCTACCGGGTCGTGCTCACCATGCCGGAGTCGATGTCCAAGGAGCGCCGGGCCCTGCTGCGGGCGTTCGGCGCCGAGCTGATCCTCACCGACCCGGCCAAGGGCATGAAGGGCGCCGTCGAGCGGGCCGACGAGGTCGTCGCGGAGCGGCCGGGGGCGATCCTGGCCCGCCAATTCGCCAACGCGGCCAACCCCGAGATCCACCGCCGCACCACCGCCGAGGAGATCTGGCGCGACACCGACGGCAGTGTCGACATCGTCGTGGCCGGCATCGGCACCGGCGGCACGATCACCGGGGTCGGTCAGGTGCTCAAGGAACGCAAGCCGGGCGTGCAGATCATCGCCGTCGAGCCGGCGGAGAGCCCGATCCTCAACGGCGGTCAGCCCGGCCCGCACAAGATCCAGGGCATCGGCGCCAACTTCGTGCCCGAGGTCCTCGACCGTGGGGTCTACGACGAGGTCATCGACGTCACCATCGGCCAGTCCGTCGAGTTGGCCCGCCGGGCCGCGACCGAGGAGGGCCTGCTCGTGGGCCTGTCCTCCGGCGCCGCCCTGTATGCCGCGGGGCAGGTCGCCGCGCGCCCTGAGAACGCCGGCAAGACGATCGTCGTCATCATCCCCAGTTTCGGCGAGCGGTATCTGTCGACGGTGCTCTTCGAGGGCCTGGTCGACTGAGATGTCCCTGCTTGCCACCCTGACCAGCGGCTTGCGCCGGGAGCGTGAGCAGTCCTGGGAGCTGCGCGCCGACCCCGACACCGGGCTGACCTCCCGGGTCGAGCCGGTCAAGCGCCCCGGGCCGGTCACCACGCCGCATCGGCACATCGCCCGGCGCATCGTCGCGATGGTCCGCGAAGACCTCGATGCCGCGATGCTGCGTGACCCCGCGGCATACTCGCGGCTCGAGATGTTCCTGTCCTCGGCCGGCCTGCATGCCATCTGGGGCTATCGGCTCGCGCACATCCTCTGGGGCAACATCGCCACCCGCGGGTTGTCGCGGCTGTGGTCACAGTTCGTGCGGGCGTTGACCGGGGTGGAGATCCACCCGGGCGCGACGATCGGGCGCCGGTTCTTCATCGACCACGGCATGGGCGTCGTCATCGGTGAGACCACCGTCATCGGCGACGACGTGATGATCTATCACGGCGTCACCCTGGGTGGCCGGTCGTTGTCCCGGACCAAGCGCCACCCCACCCTCGGTAACCGGGTGACCATCGGCGCCGGCGCCAAGGTGCTCGGCCCGATCACCCTGGGCGACGACGTCCAGGTCGGTGCGAATTCGGTCGTCGTCAAGGACGTGCCCGCCGGGTTCGTGGCGATCGGCATCCCGGCCGTGGTGCGCCCGGCCATCGACGGGCTCAGCCCCGAGGAGATGCTGGAGTTCGAGCCGGCCATCTGGATCTGAGCCCGGCCGGGCCGGTCGATCGGCCGGTCAGCCACCCCTCGCGACGGGCTGGTCAGCCGACGCGCCAGGGACCGCCGAAACAGGTGAACGCGCCGGCGGCCAACGGCAGGTCGGCGGTGGCCTCGGCGAGCGCCTGGGCGGCCTCGACGCCGGTGGCCAGACGCTGGTGGTAGGTCGTCATCGTTTCGGCGGCTAGGTCGTCGGGGATCCGGCTGACGGCCGCGACGACAGTGCCAACACCCAGACTGAGCAGCACCGCGGTGAGCCCGAGCGATTCGTCGCCGGGGCGGATCGTGGCCCGCCCCACTTCGCATGCCGACAGCACCACGTGCGAGGCGCCGACCCCGACAGCGGGCAGTTCGTGGGCGAAGGTCGAACCATCGGCCAGCCGCAGGGTGGAGAAGAGCGGGCTCTGGTGGTGGTGGCGGCCGTGCGCGGCGATGTGGACGAGGTCCTGCTCCATGAGCGCCCCGGCGACCGCATCAAGTGTCGCGGCGGGGCCGACGACGACCCGTGCGTGGGCCCCCGCATGTCCGGCCCAGGCGCGGCCCACCGCGGCGACCTCCCGGTCGGCATGGTCGAGTTCGGGGCCGGCGATCGCCAGCACCCGCGGCGCACGCACCGGTTCGGAGGCGGCCGCAGCCGCCCAGCCGGTCACTGTCCGGGCGACCGTCGTGGGCCGGCCGTGTCGACTCGGCAGCATCCCCCACGGCACCGCGACGAGCGCGTTGGACGGCACGACGACCAACCGCTCCATGAGGTATGCCGCGCGCCGCCCCCCACTGCCCCCGCTTACGCTTCCCCCGCGGCCGCTCCTGCCGGGGCCGCGGCCCGTGCGGTCGGCGAGCGGAGCCAGCAGCGCGGCATCCAGCGCCCTGAGCCCGGCCCCGAGGGACGCCTCGACCGCCGCGCGCATCGGGCCCAGGCCGGGCAGGGTGGCGGCCTCGACGTCGGCGCGCACCCGCTGCACCAGGCGCTGGACCTCGGACATCGCGACGAGCCGTTCGATGCGTCCGCCGCGAGGGGTGAGCACCACGGCATACAGGTGACCGGCGTGCGGCAGATAGGTGGCGAGGGTGACGTCGGCCTGGCGCACGGCGGCGAGCGCCGCGGCATACGGGATGGGCCGGGGTGGACGGGCATCGCCGGTGGCCGCGGACTCGCAGCCGCGAGCCCAGTCGAGCGAACGGATCCGCCGTTCCAGCGCTGCAGCGTCCTCGCGCAGGCCGGCCTGGGCCTCGGCGGGGGCGCTGCGCAGATCCTCACGCAGCCGCCGTAGGCGGGTGAGCAGCCCGGCGGCCTGCTCGTCGCGGGGCGGCCGCACGAATGGCACCCGGTCCGAGACCGCCCGCCACCGCTCGCTGCGGGTGTAGAGCGAGACGACCGACCCACTGGCCACGCCGAGGTCGAGGTCGAGGGCTGCTAGGCGCCCGCTGTGCACGGCGAAGGCGGTGCGCAGGTCGAGGCTCGAGGCGCGCTGCTGGGCCAGGGCGAGGTCGTCGGCGGCCGCGGCGAGCGCCTGCCCCGCTCGGTGCGGGCGGTCAGCCAGGCGTGCGGCGACCAGCCGCAGGTGCAGGCGGGTGGCCAGCGAGCCGGACCCGACGAGCGGCCGGGCGATCCGGTATGCCGCGTGCGCGCGCCCGGTGTCGCCGAGGTCGAGGTAGGCGTCGGCGGCGATGAGCGCGGCCCGTTGGGTGAGGTGGGTCTCGCCATGGGCATGGGCAGCCTGGCGCAGCAGGTCGGCCAGTCGGGCCGTGGCCTGCGGTCGGCTGCGGTCGGCCCCGGCGGCCTCGAGCTCCACGAGCAACGCGGTGCGCCGCCACCCCCCGGAGGCCCGCGCCCGGAACCGGCGGCGGGCGCGGGCGGCGACCCGGGCCGAACCGGCGGCATCGCCGAGCAGCAGCCGCGCTCGGGCCAGGTCCAGCTCGATCTCGCCGAGATCCTGGTCGCCGCCGGCGTCGGCCTGGGCCAGGTCACGGGCTTGGCGCAGGGTCTCGGCCGCCTCGGTGAGTAGGCCGGCCTCGAGGAGCACCCGGGCCCGATCCAGCTGCGCGACGGTGCGGCTGACTTCGACGTGCATGTCGTCGGCGGCGTCCATGAGGGTGAGGGCCGAGGGCAGGTCGCCGCGGAGGAACTCGACGTAGCCCTGGTTGTGCCGGGCCATGAACTCGATCGTGCCGGAACCGATCGCCCGGGCCAGCTCGGCGGCCCGGGCCAGGTCGCGGCGGGCGTCGTCGAGGCGCATGAGGTGTGAGCCGAGGGTGCCCCGGTTGACCAGCAGCCGGGCCTGGTCGACGGCGGGCAGGGTGTCCAGGCCGACCTCGGCCCGGTGCATGAGGTCGAGGGAGCCGGCCAGGTCGCCGCTGCGCCCGAGCATCGTCGCGCCCTGGCTCAGGCACAGGGTGACCAGGTCGCGTCGCTGCAGGGCCCGGGCCAGGTCGGTGGCCTCGGCGAGCACGAGCCGCCCGGCGCCGTGACCGTCGCGTTCTGCGATGGTCCAGCTGCGGGTGAGGACCAACCGGACCCGCAACTCCTCGAGGCGGTCGATGTCGTCGGCGAGGACGGCCGCGTCGTCCACTCCCGCGTCGTCCTCGCCAGGGTCGTCTTCGCCAGGGTCGAGCTGAGGGTCGAGCTGAGGTTCGAGCTCCGGGTCGCGCGCATCGGGCCAACCGGTGGTGGCGTTGTTCAGCTCCACCGCGAGCGGGTCGGCCAAGGCCTCTGCGTCGTCGAGCAGGGCGCTGGCATGCTCGGGTTGGTAGTGCTCGATGCACTCGCGGGCTTGGCCGTGCAGCCGCTCGATCTCATCGAGCAGCTCGCGGCGCCGAGCCGCCCTCGAGGTCACCGGTCCAGCCAACTACACCTCGATCGACGGCGTGATGACCGCTCGCTCACCGGGATGCTCATGGGTGCCCGGGGATCCGTCGGCACCGGATCCGGCGAGGGGACGCAACACGAAGCGGGCCGAGCCGTGCGGCACCGACTCGATGACGAAGCGACCGTGCTCGTCAGGGGTAGCGGTGTAACTGGCGTCGCCGAGGCGCAGTTCGACACTTGCCGGGTCTCCGGTCACCCACCCATCGATGCGGACGGTGTCCGGGTCGACGCCCTCTCCGGCCGGACCAAAGGTGACCATGAGGCTCAGGGTGCTGCTGGTGAAGGTGACCGATTCGGTGGGCGCGTAATGGATCGTGTCCTCACGCACGCCGGCGAGGGAGACCCGGGAAAGCTCGGCGATCTCGGCATGCAGGGCGGCGAGCGTGAGCTCGAACTTGATCCGGTCGGTGAGCCCGCTGGGCACCGGGTCGATCCGGGCGTGCAGGGCGCGGACGGCGTCCAGGACCACGGAGTCGGTGTCGTCCAGCGGCCCTTCGGCGAAGGCGGTGAGCGCGGCGTCGTCGAGCATCAGGCGCTCCAGGACGGGTCGGCGACGAGCGCGGCGCGCAGTTTGGCCAGGCAGCGTCCGCGGGTCGGACCGATGGAGCCGACCGGCATACCGAGTGCTTGGGAGACCTCGCCGTAGTCCGGCCGGTCAACGAAGGCGACGATCCGCAGCAGCGCTTGGCAGCGCTCGGAGAGGGCGCTGATGTGCCGCCAGAGGGTGCGTTCCCCGTCGCGCAGCACGGCGGCGACCGCAGGGTCGAGCTGGGTCTGGGCGGGTTCGCCGACCGGTTCGGGCACCTCGTCGGTGAGCACCGCGCGGCCGTCGCGCCGCAGCATCCGCCATGCCTCGCGGCGCACCGTCGTGATCAGCCAGGCGAGCACGGCCTGCGGCTGCTGGATCGAGTCGGCGTGCTCGACGAGCCGGATCCAGGCGGTCTGGATGACGTCCTCGGCGGTCTGTTGGTCCAGTCGCTGCGCCCGGGCGGTGTGCCAGAGGATCGGGGTGAGCAGGTCGACGAGCGCGCCCATCCGGTCGCGATCGCCTTGCTGGTATGCCGCGAAGGCCTCTGCCGCGCGGGTGGCGAGGGTGTCGCCGGGTGGGCGGGGCGCCGAGGTCGGCGCCGGGTCGTGGGTCATGCGCGATCCGTCCATTCGGTGATCGTCGTGAAGACCGCCCGTCGCCCGCGTGTGACGGCGGCCTGCTGGCCCGGCTCGGCGATGTCCGGGTCCTTGGCCAGGGCGGCGGCGATCTGCCCGGCGAGCACGGGTGCCGCGAACGAGGTGCCACTCCACGTGCAGAAGCCGCCGCGGAAGTCGTCCGGGTCGATCGTGGAGCGCACATGGCCGCCGTATTCGACTCGGGCAGCGGGCTGTTGGGCGGAGGTGATGTCGGTGGGGAAGGTGCTCACGAGCGCGGCGCCCGGCCGGTAGGTGGTCACCCAGTCGCCGTCGTTCGAGAAGTAGGCGACGGTCTCACCGTCGGGGTTGCTGGCTCCCACGCTGGCCAGTGGCACCCGTCCCGGGGCGAGGTTGGCCTCCTTGTTGGCGAAGCCGGCGGGATACATCGGGGTGATCGTCGTGGCGTTGCCGGCGGCGGTCACCACGGCGACGCCGAGCTCGCCGAATTCCCGCAGCAGCGCGCCGAACGGGCCGTCCATCGAGGCGTCCTCGGCGTTCTCGTGGTAGTAGCCCAGAGAGAGCGACAGCACGTCGAGCAGCCCGTCGGTCGTGCCGGTGACGAGCGCCTCCTTGTGCCGGGCCAACAGCAGGGTGAGGCTGTTGATGAGGCAACTCTCCGGCACGACGCCGTCGGCCCGCATGACGGGGAAGGCGAGGATCTGCGCTTGCGGGCACAGCTGGCGGATCAATCCGGCGATGAAGGTGCCGTGGCCGGCGTCGCTGGCGATCGTCGGGTCGAGCGGATTCTGTTGCGGCGCTTCGTAACCAGCGCCAGCCGGACCATCGAGGCCGAGTGGGATGCCGTGGAAGTCGACCCGGTTGGTGGCGGCGCTGGCCGGGTCGTCGGGCCGCGGGAACCACGGGTGCTTGCCGATACCGCTGTCCGGGATGGCCACCACCGGAGCCCGTGGGACCGGCGGTGCGTCCGTGGCCGGGTCGGGCAGCACGACCGCGACCGGGCTGCGTCCACCGAAACCGGGCCGGCCGTACTCGCTGGCCGGCGTGCCCACCCAGTACGGGGTGCCGACCCAGTACGGGGTGCCCACCCAATACGGTGTGCCGACCCAGTAAGGGGTGCCCACCCAGTAGGGAGTGCCTTCGATGGCTGCCGACGAGGCGACCAGGTGGTCCAGGTGGGCGCCGCGGGCCTTGTCCGGCTCGACCTCCCGGGCTCGGCGCAGGAACGGCCAGGCGTCGACGGGCAGGCTCGGTGCATCGGCGCCTGGTGCGAGGCGCACCGTCTGCACCCAATGCCGCTCGATGAGCTCGCGCACCTGCGGGTGCAGACTGGCCAGCAGTTGCTCGTCGAGCTGCAGCCCGGGTTGGGCACTGACGTCGACACCGGCCAACGCGGCGTGGCTCTGCAACTCGGTGATGGCGTCGCTGGCGGAGCGCTCACCGGGTCGATTGCGGATGGTGAGCCGGTCCCCGATGTAGACGGCCGGTGCCGGTGCCCGCCCCTGCGCGGCCCGCATCGCCGATCCCGGGTCCAGGACGCGCGCCCCGTAGCGCTGCGCCACCTCGGGTGGCACGGTCATCCGCACCGGTTGAGCCGGGGCTGCACCTTTGCCGGCCGCTGGGCTGGCGCTGGGTGACGGGCCGGGCGGCGGTTGCTGAGTCATCGCTGGTCCTCGATCGACGAGGAGGGCAGTGGGTGCGTCATCGGGGGTCCTCGGGGAGAGTGCGTGGCCAACCAACCGATATCGGGTCGAGCCTAGTGGGCGGGCCGGTATGCCTCAGGAGCATTCGCGGGAGTCGCTGATACCCGCGGGTCTCGCGCGATCGGTTGGGGAGTGTCATCGGAGTCGGCGGGCGATGGCGGCGGGCGATGGCGGCGGGCGGTGGCGGCGGGCGGTGTCGGCGGGCAGCCCGCTCGAAAGGCTGAGACTGTGCACGCCTTCCTGAGTGCAGAGTCTCAGTGCACGGAAGCTCCCTGCCCTCGACCCTCCCTGGTCCGCCGAGTCCGAGCAGCGTCTGGGCGACCGCCTGCTCGCCGTATCCAGGGAGCGCGCGCCTGTGCACCGCAACTACCATGAGCGGTCGGGCCCACGCTTCGGCGGCGGTCCGGCATTTGGAGGGCTCGCATAGTGGCCTAGTGCGGCGGTCTTGAAAACCGCTTGGCGGGCAACCGTCACGTGGGTTCGAATCCCACGCCCTCCGCTCACTGCGTTCGCGTCGGCCGTAGGACCCACCACGCCCTCCGCTCACTGCGTTCGCGTCGGCCGTAGGACCCACCACGCCCTCCGCTCACTGCGTTCGCGACGGCCGTAGGACCCACCAGGCGGCAGGCCCGGCCAGACTCACGCGAGGTCCAGCCGCTGGATGCGATCGGCATGCACGGCGAACAGGAACGGCCCGGAGTCTGTCGCGCACTCGACCCATGGCAGGAATGGCCCTGATGTGGCGAGCCGCCATCTCATCGGCCCGCAAGTTGCCGCCAGACAGGCAGAAGGCGCGGACCGAATGGTCGACCAGCGCGCGCTTCTCAACGGGCCGGCGGCGGATCTCAGCGTCCTTCATGAGCGCTACCCACCCTTGTCTACCGACCTACTCCAGCCAGGTCGAATCCGCGACATCCTCGTCCGCCGGCACTCCGTAGTGCTCGGCGAGGGTGACCAGGGTCAGCCCCGAATCACGGAGCAGTCGCGGAACCTGATGGCGCCCCGGGCTCCGGTCGATGAAGAGCCTAGGCAGCGTGGCGGGATGCGACACGCACGACGTCCTCCAGGTCTGCTTCGGGCACACCGAAGTCGTCGGCCAGATCAGCTAGTGTCTCGCCGGCCCAGAAGCGCGACAGCACGTCGGCCACACGGGCACGGCCCCGGAGGAAGGTCGGCTGGCCGAACCCGAATCGTGGGTCAACGATGACCGTTGCCACCTGGTATTGGGGAAGCGCCATTCGCTGCGCGAACCCGTCATCGGCGAAACTGATGCGTTTGAGATACGACTCGACGACCTCAGTGAAGACTCGCTGACCATGCCGAACGACGACCAGATCTCGGGCTGCCTGGTCACCCGTGGTCGAGGCGTAGTCGAAGAGCAACTCCGCGCCGTCCGTGTACAGACGACGCGATGCCAATGCGTGTTCGATACCAAGGTCGCGCTGCAGCGCACGCAGGGCTGGTCGGATGCGCTGCATGGGCACCCCGTGCTTGCGGATGGCCGCGAGCGTGAAGCCCTCCGCCAGCCCGATGAATGGAATCGTGAGCTCCCCATGACCGGTGCGAAGGTCGCTCAGGATCGGTTCGCCCGGACATCCGGGGCGTTGTCCCGAAGACGGATGTAGCCGCGGGACCAGGCGCTGAACGTCGCGGCCGGCACGTCGAGAGCCCGAGCGGCCTCAGCCACGGTGTAGAGCGGCGTGGTGAACCTGTCGGCAGTCAGGACTCGCTCCTTCCACACGAGGATGACCTGGCCAGTATCCAAGAGGACGGCGGGATTGCGCGCGCCCGGACAGGCGTGTTCGCTGGTCGATTCGTTGGCAGCGCCGACGCGGAGATCGCCCGCCTGGGGCAGTGGGCGCACGGCGGCATACACTGGGTTCTTCCACTCCCGGCGATGGCCCGGCGCCGCCGACGAAAGGCGCCCTCTCGATGAGCGATCGCACCGCCCGTCTCGCACCCTCTGGAGCTGCTCGACCTGCCCGGTGAGCCCCCAGGTCCGCTCGCCCGCCCAGCTGAGCGCCCAGCGTCGGCCACGCCGCCACGGCTGCTGGGGACACCTCATGATTGCGCCGCTGTGGGTCGCCTACACCGCCAACCTCGGCACGCTGTTACGCACCTGCGATGCGGTGGGGGCCTGCCTGGCCGTGCCGCGGACGCCGCACTACCTCGGGGCGCTGGCCCGTGGCGACACCCTCGGGCGCCGCCGGCCCTGCTTGCACTGGGTGACCGTCGGTAAGGAGCGCTGGGTCCAGCAGCAGCGCGCCGCGGGCTGGCGGGTGCTGGCCGTGGAGCTCGCCGAGGGCGCGATTCCATTGCCCCGCATGGCTCCTGCTCGTGAGCCGACGCTCGTACTGCTCGGCCACGAACACCAAGGAGTGCCCGAGGCGATGGTCGAGAGCGCCGACGCATGCGTCGAGATCCCCATGGTCGGGCAGGGCGCGAGCCTCAACGTCGCAGTGGCCGGCAGCCTCGTGCTCTATCGGCTGGCCGGTCTGGTCTGAGGCCCGCTCACCCGGCGTGCGAGTGGGCCTGGGCCCAGGCGGCATACCCACCGAGGACGTCGGAGACGTCGGCGAAACCCTTGGCGCGCAGCAGGCTTGCCCCCACGCTGGAGCGCCACCCGCCGGCGCAGTAGAGCAACACCGGCCGCGCCGGGTCCAATTCGGTCAGCCGGCCGGGCAACTCGGCCAACGGGAGGTGTCGGGCGCCGGGCAGCCCGCCGCCGGCGAGCTCGCCGACGTTGCGGATGTCGACGACCTGCACATCGGTGGCGTCGACCTCGTCCACCTGGGTGGCGGTGAGTCGGCTGGCCTGGGTGACGTCATCGGCGTGCCGGACCAGATAGGCCTCGGGGTCGGGCAGGTAACCCAGCACCCGGTCGTAGCCGATCCGGGCCAGGCGCAGCGCGACGCCCTGCTCCTCACCGGGAGTGGCCAGCACGACGATCGGCGTTTCCGGGCGCAGCACCATGCCGGCGGTCTCGGCCATCCGCCCGTCGAAGGGCACGCTGATCGACCCGCGAAGGTGACCGGCGGCATGCTCCGCTGCGGGGCGCGCGTCGTGCACGACTGCGCCGTCGCCCAGTGCGGCAGCGACCTGTTCGTCGGTCAACGCCGGGATGCTGGCCGCCGGGTCGCGCAGCTCCCGCTCCTGCTTGTTGAGCGTGGCGTTGTAGACGAAGTAGCCCGGCGCAGCCGGCTGCGCCTCGGTCACGACGTCGACGAACTGCTGCTCGGTCATCGGCTGGCAGGCGTAGTTGACCCGGCGCTGCTCGCCGATCGTCGACTGCTTCTC
>WBZP01004421.1_pt1 | contig 14645 bp, 14 predicted proteins | sample 5204301 | NCBI WGS metagenome assembly WBZP01 (sample SAMN12412401, study PRJNA552823) | activated sludge metagenome | isolation source: activated sludge from nitrification reactor of wastewater treatment plant... | place: USA: Pennsylvania | collected 2017 | reverse complement strand
CAGGCTGCGTCCTGCCCTGTGCCGGTCCAGCGACCGGTCGGCGACGATCGCTTCGCCTATCTCGACGACCCCGTGGTCGTCGAACGCCTGCGCGACTTTTCCGATGGCACCATCACCGCGGTGACGCTCTTTGTGCCGCAGATGCACTGCGCATCGTGCATCTGGCTGCTCGAGAACCTCTTCCGGTTCGATCCCGGGATCCTCCATTCGCGTGCCGACTTCCTCGGGAAATCCGTGGTCGTGCGCTATGCGAACGCGAAGACCGGATTGCGAGCGGTGGTCGAGTTGCTGACATCGCTCGGGTACGAGCCGACCATCACGCTGGAGTCCGCGCAACGCACGCCGAAACGCGATGCGGACCGTTCGTTGTACGCACGCATCGGCATCGCGGGGTTCTGTTTCGGGAACACCATGATCCTTGCGTTCCCGGAATATCTGTCGGGCGGCGACTTCGAGCCGTTCCTCCGTTCGTTGTTCGCCTATGTGAGTCTGGCGCTCGGCGTGCCCGTGGTACTTTACAGCGCGACGCCTTTTTTCCGCGGGGCACTGGCAGGTCTGCGCTCCCGCGTGGTGAACATCGATCTGCCACTCGCTCTCGGCATCGCGATCCTGTTCGTGCGCAGCGCCGTGGATATCCTGACGGGCGCGGGCTTCGGATATGTGGATTCGCTCTGCGGCCTGGTGTTCTTCCTGCTGCTCGGCCGGTTGTTCCAGCAGCGGACCTATGACAGCCTGAATTTCGACAGGACCTACGCATCCTATTTCCCGCTCGCCGTCACGATGAAGAAGAAGGACGGCGAATCGGCAGTCCCGGTCACGGCGCTCGAACCCGGCAACAGGGTCATCATCCGGAACAACGAGATCGTGCCGGCCGACGCGGTCCTGATGAGCGATGCCGCAGCGATCGACTACAGCTTCGTCACGGGCGAAGCGTCTCCGGTGCCGGCCCGGCAGGGCGACATCGTGCATGCCGGTGGACGGCAGGTGGGCAGCGCGATCGAACTCGAGGTCGTGAAGACGGTGTCGCAAAGCTACCTGACGCAACTCTGGAATGAGGCGGCGTTCCGTACGGACCGGCCCGGGAATCTGACACGCCTGACGAACATCGCCGGCAAGTATTTCACCGTGGGCCTGTTCGTCGTGGCCGCGGCAGCGGCGATGTACTGGTTTCCCCGCGACACGGTGACGGCGTGGAGCGCCCTGACCTCCGTGCTCATCGTTGCGTGTCCGTGCGCCCTGTCGCTCTCCACGCCGTTCGCCTTCGGTACGGCGCTCCGGGTGTTCGGCCGCGGAAAATTCTATGCGAAACATGCGGATGTCGTCGAATGGATGGGACGTGTCCGCACCGTGATCTTTGACAAGACCGGTACCCTCACACATGCGCGCGGAGCAGGTGTGCGTTTCATGGGAGAGCCGCTGTCCCCGACAGAGCGCTCTGCGGTGCGATCGCTCGTGCGGAACTCGCACCATCCTCTCAGCCGGGCGATCGCCGACGCCCTGAAGGATGATCCGGTGGTGCCGGTCATCGATTTCTCGGAAGAAGCCGGGGGCGGGATCCGCGGTTCCGTGGCGGGGACCGCGCTTCGTGCGGGGTCGCGCGCATTCTGCGGCATGCCCGCCATGTCCGATGACGACACGCCGGAAGCCGGAGAGTCACCCCTGCGCGTGTTCATCACCATCAACGGGACGCCGCGCGGACAGTTCGTGATGGCGGGCCAGTACCGGGATGGGGTCGCGCAACTCGTCCGGGAACTCCGGAAACGCTACGACGTCATCCTTCTTTCGGGTGACAGTGACCGTGAGCGGGAGCGGCTGGAAGGGCTGTTCGGCAGGGGCGTACCGCTGCATTTCAAGCAGACCCCCGCGGATAAACTGGCCTTCGTGGCCGCGGTCCAGCAGCGGGGCGAGCCCGTCCTGATGGTCGGCGATGGGCTGAACGATGCCGGGGCCCTGAAACAAGCGGATGTGGGCGTGGCGCTCACCGATGATACGTCAGCATTCTCACCGGCCTGCGACGTGATCCTGGACGGGAGCCGCCTGGCCTGGCTGGACCGTTTCCTGCGGTTCGCACGGTCGAGCCGGACCGTTGTTCTTGTGGCATATGCCATTTCCGTGCTGTATAATGTAGTCGGCCTGTCGTTCGCGGTCCGCGGTGCGCTCTCTCCGGTCATCGCCGCGGTCCTGATGCCGGCCAGTTCGATCACCGTCGTGGCATTCACGTCCCTGAGCCTGCAGGCGCTGGCACGGAGGAGAGGATTGGTATGAGTGTGATCGCAGTGCTCCTGGGATTCAGTATGCTCGTCGCGGGAGGGTTCCTCGCGGCGTTCCTCTGGGCGGTACGGTCCGGACAGTTCGCCGACCGTCACACGCCCTCGCTCCGGATGTTACAGGACGACGACCGTCCGGGTCGTCACGGTTCATCTCAACATCACTCAACGTAACTCGAGGCACCATGGAGATACAGACCTTCTCGTACGACAACCGGATCGTACGTAACTTCGCCATCGCGTCGGTCGGATGGGGGTTCATCGGGATGCTCGTGGGGGTGCTCGTCGCATTCGACCTCGTCTTCCCGTCGCTGAACCTCTCGTTGCCCTTCACGACCTACGGCCGGATCCGCCCGCTGCACACGAACGCCGTCATCTTCGCGTTCGTCGGCAACGCGATCTTCATGGGCGTCTACTACTCGCTCCCGCGGTTGTGCAAGACCCCGATGTTCAGCGCGCTCCTCAGCAAGATCCACTTCTGGGGCTGGCAGTCGATCATCCTCCTGGCCGCCATCACGCTGCCGCTGGGGATAACGACGAGCAAGGAGTACGCGGAACTCGAGTGGCCCATCGATATCCTGATCGCCCTCGTCTGGGTGGTGTTCGCGATCAACATGTTCGGCACGATCTTCAAACGCCGCGAACGGCACATGTACGTCGGCATCTGGTTCTACATCGCCACGATCGTCACCGTCGCGGTCCTGCACATCGTGAACTCGTTCGAGAACCCGGTCTCGCTCCTGAAGAGTTACTCGCTGTACGCCGGCGTCCAGGACGCGCTCGTGCAGTGGTGGTACGGCCACAACGCCGTGGCGTTCTTCCTCACCACGCCGTACCTCGGACTGATGTACTACTTCCTCCCGAAGGCGGCGAACCGGCCGGTCTACTCGTACCGCCTCTCGATCGTGCACTTCTGGTCGCTGATCTTCATTTATATCTGGGCTGGTCCGCATCACCTGCTGTACACGGCACTGCCCGACTGGGCACAGTCGTTGGGCACGGTGTTCTCCATCATGCTCATCGCGCCGTCCTGGGGTGGTATGATCAACGGCCTGCTCACGCTCCGCGGTGCGTGGGACAAGGTGCGTGAGGATGCGGTGCTGAAGTTCATGGTCGTCGCCGTGACGGCCTATGGCATGGCAACGTTCGAAGGCCCGATGCTCTCGCTGAAGAACGTGAACGCCATCATGCATTACACGGACTGGATCATCGCCCACGTCCACGTCGGTGCACTCGGGTGGAACGGCTTCCTCACGTTCGGTATCCTGTACTGGCTCATCCCGAAACTCTGGAACACCACGCTCTACTCGAAGAAGCTCGCGAACGTGCATTTCTGGGTCGCGACACTGGGCATCGTGTTCTATGCGGTGGCGATGTACACCTCCGGCCTCACCCAGTCGCTCCTCTGGAAGCAGTTCACCCCGATCGGGACGCTGCAGTATCCGAATTTCCTGGAGACCGTGCTGCGCATCTATCCACTCTATATCGTCCGCGCCGTCGGCGGCACGATGTATCTCGCGGGCGTGGTGATCATGGTGTACAACCTGATCAAGACGGCGAAGCAGGGGACGTTCGTGGCCGAGGAACAGGTGCAGGCGCCTGCTCTTGCCCCCGAGGACCCGGGACACAAAGAAGCGAAACACCGCTGGCTCGAGAAGCGACCGATCCAGTTCGCCGTGCTCGCGCTCGTGCTCATCCTCATTGGCGGACTCGTGGAGCTGATCCCGACGTTCATCGTGAAGAGCAACGTGCCCACGATCGCCAGCGTGAAGCCATACACGCCGCTCGAAGTGGAAGGCAGGGACATCTACATCCGGGAAGGGTGCAACGCCTGTCACTCGCAGATGGTGCGGCCGTTCCGTTCCGAGACCGAACGTTACGGCGAGTACTCCAAGGCCGGTGAATATGTGTACGACCACCCGTTCCTCTGGGGGTCGAAGCGTACGGGGCCGGACCTCCACCGCGTCGGCGGGAAGTACCCGCACTTCTGGCACTACCTCCACATGAACGAGCCCACATCGATGTCGCCGGGCTCGCTGATGCCGGCGTATCCGTGGCTCCTGACGAACGACCTGGATGCGTCGCATCTGCCGTCCAAGATCTCCGCGCTGCGCGGTATCGGCGTGCCCTATCCCGCGGGATATGAGCAACGCGCACCGGAGGAACTGCGGCTCCAGGCGGAGCAGATCGCGGCCGAGCTGATGAAGTCGGGCGCTCCCGCGGAACCGCAGAAAGAGATCATCGCGCTCATCGCGTACCTCCAACGGCTCGGGACCGACATCAAGGTTCCGGCCCAACAATAAGGACGCACGCGCATGTTCACTGACTATCTGACGTCGTTCGGGGCCGCGGTGCCGATGGGCATCGTGTCCCTGCTTTCTTCAATGGCGTTGTTCGCCTACATCTTGTGGCGTGCGCTCCGTCTGCCGGCCTCTTCCGTGCGGACACTCGAGCAACTGCCACTGGATCCCATGGAGCCCGCCACCGGGCGTTCGCACGAGGTGACCCGATGACCCTGACACTCCTTCTTCTCGTCACCACCGGCGGCGAGACCGCCCTCATGATCACCGGGATGATCACCGCACTCGCCGTGCTGTTCATCCTGTTCTCCCTGATCCTTCCCGACGATGACCGGGCGGCAATGGGCGCGGCGTATGCGCGCATACGGCAGTATCTGCTCACCGGGACCACGGAGACCGTGGAGGAATTCGATCATCAGTTCGACGGCATCCGTGAGCTCGATAACCGCATCCCACCGTGGTTCACGACCCTGTTCCTGGCGACGATCGTCTTCGCCGTCGTGTATCTCCTTGACTATCACGTGTTCTCCTCATCCCCGCTCCAGGCGGCCGAGTACAACGCTGAATTGACGGCCGCGGATGTGCAGCGCCGCGTATTCCTCGCCTCCGAGGGGACGATCGATGAGAACGCCCTGACGCAGATCAAGGACCCCGAGGTCCTCAAGCGTGCGGGCGGTGAATTCCAGAAGTACTGCATCTCCTGCCATGGCCCCGCGGGCGGCGGCATCGTCGGCCCGAACCTCACCGACCAGTACTGGATCCATGGCGGCGGGATCAAGAACGTGTATACGACCATCAAGATGGGCGTCCCCGCGAAGGGCATGATCAGCTGGCAGCTGGTGTTCACGCCGAAGCAGATCCAGGAGATCGCCAGTTACGTGCTCTCGCTGCAGGGCTCGAACCCCGCCAACGCAAAGAAACCGGAAGGCACGCTGTACGTGCCTCCGCCTGATACCACCAAAGTCGCAGCGGATACCACAAAAGCTCCCGTATGACATCAACAGAGAAGAGCGGTCCCGGACCCGAAGGGAGTTTCCGGGACTCGCTCGGTATCGTCAGTGAGGAGGGGAAACGGCGCTGGTTATTCCCGAAAGCGCCGTCAGGAAGGTTCCACAGGGCGCGCGTCGGCATGAGCGCCCTCCTTCTGCTCATCCTCTTCGGTGTTCCCTTTGTCCGGATCGGCAACCACCCGTTCTTCCTGTTCAACTTCCTCGAACGGAAACTCATCCTCTTCGGCACGGTGTTCGGGCCGCACGATTTCTATCTCGTGGGGCTCTCGGTCATCACCGGCATCACCTTCATCATCCTGTTCACCGTGGTCTTCGGCCGGCTCTTCTGCGGATGGATCTGCCCGCAGACCGTCTTCATGGAGATGGTTTTCCGGAAGGTGGACTACCTGGTGGAGGGCGACCACCGTGCACAGGCACGGCTCCGCGCCTCCTCCTGGAACGCGGAGAAGTTCTTCCGGAAGTCCGCGAAGTACATCATCTACGCGGCCATTGCGTTCCTGATCGCGAACACGCTCCTCGCCTACGTGGTGGGGATCGACGAACTCCGGAAGCTGGTGAGTGAACCGCCGGCGAACCATCTCGGCCTGTTCACCGCGGTGGTCGGGTTCTCGGTCGTGTTCTACTGGATCTTCTCGTGGTTCCGCGAACAGGCCTGCATCCTCGTCTGTCCGTACGGACGGTTGCAGGGTGTGCTGCTGGACCGCAATTCGATCGTCATCGCCTACGACCACGTCCGTGGTGAACCCCGCGGAAAGCTGCGGCGCGATCAGGCCCGTGAAGGCGGCGACTGTATCGACTGCCATCAGTGCGTGGAGGTGTGCCCGACCGGCATCGACATCCGCAACGGCACGCAGCTCGAGTGCGTCAACTGCACCGCGTGCATCGATGCCTGCGATACCATCATGGACGGCATCAAGAAGCCCCGCGGCCTCATACGCTATGCCTCGGCGAACGGCATCACCCAGGGCACCGGGTTCCGCTGGACGGCGCGCGTGATCGGGTATACGGTGGTCCTTGCGATCCTGGTCACGGTGCTCACCGTATTGCTCGTTCGCCACACGCCGCTGGACATCACCGTGCTCCGGACCCCGGGCATGATGTTCCAGGAACAGCCGGACGATCGCATCAGCAACGTGTACGACCTCAAGGTGCTGAACAAGACCTTCGCCGCGGTGCCGGTCACGGTCCGCCTGCTGGACCCCGCCGGTGAGGTGCAGATCGTGGGAGGTCCCCTCACAGTGCCATCGCAGGCGATAGGGGAGAGCAAGGTGCTCATCATCCTCCCCTCCGGAGAGATCCACAGAATGTCCACGCCGATCACCATCGGCGTCTATGCGGATACCACACTCGTCCAGACCGTACACACCTCGTTCCTTGGACCGGTGAAGCAGAAGCATCAGGAAGGGAACGAGCACGAAGGGCACGAGCACGAGGGAGGAACGAAGCATGAGTGAGGCATCAAAGAACCGGTGGCCGCTCGGGATCGTGCTGACCATCGGGATCTTTCTCGTGATCATGTTCGGCGTCATCGGATTCCTCATGACCCAGGACGTGAACCTGGTCACCGACAAGTATTACGAGAAGGAACTCGCGTATCAGACGCGCATCAAGGCGATCGAACGCACGCGCGGATTGGGTGCGGAGGCGGGGATCGAGACCGCTCCCGGCGCGGTGATCGTGCGCATGACGAGGGCGATGGCCTCGGGCGCGGGCGATGGCAAGATCCTCCTGTACCGTCCCTCGGACCGTTCATCGGACCGCACGCTGGCGGTCGCGGCGGATAGCGCCGGCCAACAGGTGATCCCGTTCGGTACGCTGGCATCCGGCCTCTGGCGGGTCCAGGTCCAGTGGACGATGCGCGGCGAGGAATATTACCTCGAACAACCGTTCATGGTGCCATGATGGAAGTATTCGCTGGGTTGATGGTAGGACTGGTTGGCAGTCTGCACTGCGCCGGGATGTGTGGGCCGCTCGCCCTGGCATTGCCTGTGCCGCCTGATGCGCGGTTCCGATATGTGATGGGCCGTGTGCTCTACAACCTCGGCCGCACGGTGATGTACGTGATCCTCGGTGCGATCGCGGGGGCGGTCGGTCAGAAGCTCTTCCTTGCGGGTGCACAGCAGATCGTCTCGATCGTGCTGGGATCGGTGCTCCTCCTGTTCGCCCTTGCGCCGTCGCTCGTGCGCCGTCTTCCCGATGGCGCCAACCTGGTGGATCGTCTCACCGCACCCGTCCGCCGGGCCATCGGAGCGCTCCTCCGCCGGTCGTCGGTGACGGCGATGTTCCTTCTCGGACTCGTGAATGGTCTGCTCCCCTGCGGGTTGGTGTACGTGGCCGTTGCGGCGGCGGTCACCACGGGGACGGTTGCAACGGGGGCGATCTTCATGGCGGGGTTCGGGATCGGGACGATACCGGTGATGCTGACGATCGCGCTGCTGGGCAAACAATTGCAGGGTGGGTTGAGGAAACGGTTGTACGCGGTGCTGCCCGCATTCAGCGTGGTGATCGCTGTGCTGATCCTGTTGCGCGGACTGAACCTGGGCATCCCCTATGTGAGCCCGAAGGTCGTGGAGGAGCCGCAGCACGAACGCATGGAGTGCTGCGAACCGGAATGACGGTCAGTTCAGCTTCTTGAGGAGATCTTCGAGGAACTGCTTGGTTTCGAGGACGTCAGCGCGGAGTTGCTCGTCCTTGATCTTCGTCCGCGGCTTGGGAGGGTCCATCAGCTCGAGCTGCTCGCCGCTGTCGACCTCCGGTGTGAACGTCTTGAGGACCTGCTTCGCTCCTTCGATGGTGTACCGCTCATCGCGCAGGAGCTTCTTGATATAGAGAATGAGCTTGATGTCGCGGTTGGTGTAGATGCGGTTTCCCGCCCGGTTCTTGGCCGGCTTCAGCTGGTCGAACTCCGATTCCCAGTAGCGCAGGACGTACTGTTCCAGGTCGGTGATCTTGCTCACCTCACTGATGGAGTAGTACAGCTTTTTGATCCCGAGAGATTTCATAGGCTCACCGTCTGGGGAAAGTATACATAATCCGGCGGCAAGAAGCAACGCGCACGCTAGCGGGTCCCCCGCGTCCGGGACAGGTTCTCGTCCAGTTCCTTGATGCGTTGGACCTGTCCTTTGGCCGCCAGGACCTCTCGTTCCATGTCGGACAGGCGCCGTGTTTGCGACAGGATGGTGCTCGATTGGCGGCGGATGACGCGGTTCAGACTATCCACGACCGTCCGGTGGCGCCGCATGTCGGCCGTCTGCAGATTGATCCGGTCGAGCAACGCCAGGGTCACTTCGGCCTGTATCCGTTCGTTGGTGGCGCGGGTGCGCGCGAGCGTCTTCTTGAACCACACGGCCCCCAGGGAATCATTCCTGGACGGATTGCGCAGGCTGGTCAGGACGAGTCCCGCCATGTGGCTGGCGGTCGCGCCGGCGGGCGACAGGGGGTTCTCGTCGGCGACCATGGTATAGATATAGAGGGCGCGTTTGAGGTCGCCTCCCTGGACGAATGTGCTGGCGAGAGCGAGCTGCCGGTCCGCTTCCGACATCGTCGGGGCCGCGGCCGTGTCCGACGGGGGGGGAGGGACACAGCTCACTGCGGACAGCGCGAGGACAGCGAGTGTGAGCATGATGAAGGTGCTGCGCGTTGACATGGTCATGTGCTCCGATGCGGGGCAGGTGCCCCGACAGTGGTGGCGGGTCGGGGATCCACCGGGAGTTCCACGGTGAACGTGGAACCCTGTCCGACCGCGCTCGCGGCAAAGACCTTCCCGCCATGGCCGTCCACGATGGCCTTCACGAGGGCGAGGCCGACGCCGGTACCTTTGACGTTGATCTGTGACACGTTCTTTGCCTGGAAGAACTTGGTGAACAGGCGCGGGACATCGTCCGGATCGATCCCGATGCCGGAATCCTTGACGGCGATCCGTGCACCATCCTCGCACGGACTGAGGGTGACCGTGATATTGCCACCCTGGGGCGTGAACTTGACGGCATTGCTCAGGAGATTGTTGAGGACCGTGACCACCTTGTCCGGGTCCGCATGCACGCGGGGCACCGCCTGTGCCGCCAACCCGATGTTGATCTCTTTCTGCGACGCGATCAATCGCGCGGTATTGATGACGGGCGTGATGACCGACAGGAGGTCGATCGGTTCGCGCCGGAACTGCATCATGCCGGCCTCGATCTTGGCAAGGTCCAGGAACTGATTGCTGAACGCGGAGAGGGCGTCGATGTTGTCGCGGATGGTGGTGAGCAGGGACTTCTGCCGGTCGTTGAGCGGGCCGGCGATCTGTTCGGCCAGCATGTAGTACACCGCGTGCATGGCCTGGAGGGGTGTGCGTAATTCGTGCGAGATCTGTTGCATCACGTCGGCCTTGTACTCGTCGATCGTCCGCAAACGGTCACTCATGGTATTGAACGATCGTACGAGCATCCCGAAGTCGTCGCGTGACCGTATCGGGATGGTGTGGAAATCACCCTGCGCGATACGTTCCGTGCTTTTCCGCAGGCGGGCGAGGGGGCGTGCGACGGCGATCGTGATCAGGAAGGCCGTGATCACGGTAAGCGCGAGCACGCCAAGCAGGAGCACGGTGACGTTGTGCAGGATGGTGGCGGTGTGGTCCTCCACCGCGTGCACGGCATGGGCGATCGCGTCCTGATTGATGGCCACGAGCCGATCGAGGCCGTTGTGCGCGATGTCCAGGCTGTCCATGATCTGCCCGTTCCGGATCTGCACCCGTGCGGTGCGTGCGGGGATCGCTTCATCGAGCCATGCATGGACGCGGCGTACCTCATCCAGAACCGCGATCTCCGTACTGTCGTTCAGTACCGTCTCCAGCGAATCCAAACGATCGATGGTCAGCATCCGTGCGCGGGTGTACATGCGCAGGTAGGCCGGATCGCGCGTGACGAGGAACTTCTGCGCGTTCGCTTCCTCTTCGTTCAATAGGGTATGCAGTCCGCGTGCCCTGTCGATCGTCGCGACATCGGCGCTGAGGGTGGTGGTGACGGTGGTGGAGATGGTCTCGAGGTGGGTGTACACGTAGCCGGTGACGATGATCAGGGCCGCGGCGATGAGGCCGAAGCCCAGAGCCATCTTCCAGGAGAGAGAAACCCTCATGGTATCTCCTCTATGACTGCCATGGCGACCACGTGGTTGTCGGCATGGGACAGTGAGATCTGGATACGTGCGGACCCGATGTGCGCGCGGAGCTGCCCGTGGAGGGCGATACGGGGCTGTCCCGTCGGGTCGTTCGTCACCTCCACGTCCTTCCACCGGAAATCACCTGCCCATCCTGTGGCAAGTGCCTTGCTGACCGCCTCCTTGGCGGCGAACCGGGCGGCGAAATGCTGATGGCGCCGCGCCTTGCTGTTGCAGTACGCGATCTCGGTGCTGGTGAAGACCTTCTCCAGGAACCGCTCGCCCTCGGTGTCCACGAGCTTGCGGATCCGTTCGATGTCGACGATGTCCACACCGATCCCCCGGATCATGCCCCCTCCTCACGCTCCCGCGCCAGGGCGTTCTCGCGGTCGATCACATCGAGAAGCTCGGACACGTCGTTGAGTTCATAGCGTGCGTGGGAATCCACCGTACCGAATGTATCGCCATACCGGGCGAAGACCGTGGTGATGCCGAGCTGGGCGGCGCCCACCATGTCGCGCTCGGCCCAATCGCCCACCATCAGGGTCTCTTCCGGGGTGACCTTGAGGAGGGTCAATGCGCGCAGGAACGGGGCCGGACTGGGTTTGCGCTCGCCCGTGTCCTCGAACGTCACGACATGGTCGAAGAGGTGATGGAAATCCAGGTAGCATAACCGCAGCCATGCCTCGCGTCCAGGTGCATCGGAGACGACGGCCAGCCGGATACCGCGCTTGATGAGCGCGACGAGGGTCATGGTGACATGCGGGTAGGGGACCAGGGCCGCTTCCCGGGCGCGCCGGTAGGCGATGATGCCGGCCGAGAGGATCTTGTAATCGACCTTCTGGAAGATATCGTAGAGGAGTTGATCGAAGACGTTCTGGAACTCGATCCCGCGTTCCTTATAGATCGCATCGATCCGAGCCTGGACCTGCGCAACGGACAGTCCGAGGCCTGCGTCGATCATGGCATGGATGGCGGCATTGACGGCCTGCCGTTTCATGCTCATGAAATCGACGAGCGTATTGTCGAGGTCAAAGATGACCGCTTTGATCATGTGTTCAGTGTGCGGCGCGAGCGCTTCTGGCTGCTTCGTCTTCCACAAACTCACGCACCGCCGGCTTCAGGTAGACGTTGTCCAGACCGATGCCGTACAGGGCCGTGGCGAGCACGGCGGCCTTACGGACCGGCATCAACCTCTTGTTGATCAGCAACAACTTCTGGTCGCGCAGGATGCAATACCCGCCTTCGAAATCGCCGCGCTCCCAACGCACGGTGATGCCGATCTGCGCGGCCGCTGTCTGTAATTCCTGGATGAGGTCCTCGTGCTTCACGCGGTCGTCCCCGGCCGTTGACGGAACGGTTGGACCGCCACAAGGACGATGATCGTGTAGTAGCAGAGGTGCGCGATCAGCGGTGCGCCGGCCAGCGCCTGCATCCGCGCCAGGAACAGCTGCCGGAATTCCTCCACCGGACCGCTCCCGAAGAACTCCAGCACCACCATGCGTACATCCAGGACCATCGTATAGACCTCCACCGGCACAAAGATGAACAGGAGGATGGCGCTCATCATGAGCCATCCATGCTCCTTGAGTCGATAGGGGGATCTGGCAAGAAAGACGATGCTGCCTACGAGGACCAGCAGATACCCCGGGATCATCGACAGCGTCTGGACGGCGAGCTGACGATAGATGTAGCGCTCGACCGCGGGGGGGACCGACGGACTCATGGTCAGCGTCCCTGGTTCGAGCAGGTCGTTGGCCAACAGGGCCCGTGCATGGACCGACCCGAGCCAGAGCACCGCACCGGCGGCGATGGCGATCAGGGCGAGCCGCCAGGCGATCCCGGAACGTGCCGCGGGGGCCGGGCGGGTATCCAGAAGCCAATTCTTGTACCATGCCAGATCGGTACACAACGCGATGAGGTTCTGCAACGCTTCGGGCGTGAGCTGGAAGTAGGTCGCGTCGAACTGCGCGCGCTCCGCTTCGCCCGCACCCTCCAACAAGGTGCCGGCCAGCGATTTCACCTGCGCCAGACCGCTCTCCATGGCGGACGAGAGTCCGGCCGCACCCGTCCCGTCCGGCCCGATACGCTGGAGCGTACGGGATGTCCCGGCAACGAACTTCGCGTGGAAACTCAGGTCGGCAAGCAGGTCTTCGCGGCGCGAACGCTGCGCCAGGGCGATCAGCGTTTCCGTATCCCGATGCCGGGTCAGCTTGCCGCCGGAAAGAGTTTCCAGCGCACGCATCACATCGGCAGGAGAGTGGTTGTTGTCCATGAAGGGCAGAATTCCTCGTGCGGAATATACGAAACCCCGGCGGGATTTTCAATTCATTGCTTCTCTTTTCCATATTTTGGATATTGACTCCTGTGCTCCGATTCGATCTCACACATGGACAGTTCCGGTCCCGGGTGGACCAGGTGCTGGAATTTCTCCGGATCCCGGGAACGCTGGCGGTGCGCATCCTGCTTGTTGCCGGGCTGCTCGTCGTGCTCGCGCTCATGTTCCCGCGCGGCGAATCCCTGGAACTCGACTTCAAGGTGGGGGCGATCTGGGCGCAAAAGGACCTGATCGCGCCGTTCGCGTTCCCGATCTTCCGGGATGAGCGCGAATACGGGCGCGATGTGGCCGAAGCCAAACAGAAGGTCCTGCAGGTCTTCGAACGCGATACCCTCGTCAGCAAACGCCAGCTCCAGCGGCTGGATGAGTTCTTCCGGCGCACCGCCGACGCCATCAAGGTCTCCCGCCAGTATCAACACGACGTCAGCCGTGGCGATGCCTCCGCGAAGGACGATTCGGTGCTGTTCGACAAGCTCTCGACCTCGCTCGATATCCCGTTCACCCCGCGCGAATGGGCCGTGCTCTCCGCCCTGGATGCCGATGGCCGCCTGCAACGGATGCACGAACAGATCGCCCGCGCGCTGCAAGACCTTTACGCGGTGGGGGTGGTGGACCGGAGCAAAGGGACGGTCGTCCCCGCCGAGATCGCGCTGCGCCGGGGGAATACGGAGGAGATCCTCTCCGTCTCCCGCCTCTACGATCACAACGATGTGGTCACCCTGCTCGAGACACGCCTGCTCCAGCACTACCACGGCAATAACGATTCGGTGAGCCTCTCGTACAAGATCGCCGTGGTCCATGCGCTCCCGAACGTCCGCTTCAGCGAGGCGGCAACGAACCAGGCGGTCGCGACCGCCGTGGATGCGATCACGCGCACGATCGGCTTCGTGCAGGAGAACGAACGCATCATCAGCAAGCACGAGCGCATCACGCCCGAGACGCGGCTGAAGCTGGAGTCGCTGCGCCGGATCAAGGCCGAACGGGGACCGGCGTCGGACAATGTCTTCCAGCTCATCGGGACGACGCTCCACGTCACCATCGTCATCGTCCTGTACGGCATCTATCTCTATCTGTTCCGGAAGCGGATCTTCGCGAACAACCGGAAACTCGCGCTGATCGCGTTGCTCATCCTGATGGAAGGGTCGTTCGCCTATCTCTCCCGGGAGCTGGACGTCACGACGCCCATCGAGTACCTCATCGCCGTCCCTGCCGCGGCGATGCTGCTCACCATCATCTTCGACTCGCGGGTGGGTTTCTACGGCACGGTCATCATCGCCTTCGTCGTTGCGGGCATCCGGGGGAATGACTACTCCGTCGCCCTCGCGTCCATGGTCGCCGGTGCCCTGTCGGTATATTCCGTGCGCGACATGAAGAACCGCACGCAGCTCTTCCGGTCGCTCGGCTTCATTTTCACCGGCTATGCCGTCGCCATCGTTGCGCTCGGCATGGAACGCTATGAACCGGCGTCGGTCATCCTGGAGCAACTCACCTTCGCGCTGGCGAATGCCATCGTCTCGCCCGTGCTCACCTACGGGCTCCTCATCTTCCTCGAGAAGGTCTTCAAGGTGACGACGGACCTCACCCTGATGGAGTT
>WBZP01004420.1_pt1 | contig 14645 bp, 10 predicted proteins | sample 5204301 | NCBI WGS metagenome assembly WBZP01 (sample SAMN12412401, study PRJNA552823) | activated sludge metagenome | isolation source: activated sludge from nitrification reactor of wastewater treatment plant... | place: USA: Pennsylvania | collected 2017 | reverse complement strand
CGGTTCTTGAAGCAGCGGCACCGACATATACAGCGACGACGCCTGTCCACCTGTCTTGTATTCGGGACGCGGTCTTCCGTAAAACGCACGCACCGGCTCACTGCGCACGCGACTCGCCACCGCAGAAATGTGCGACGGAGTCGTTCCGCAGCAGCCACCGACCAGCGAGATCCCGAACTCTTTGACAAAGCGCTCTTGGAAGTCCGCCAGCGTCTCCGGCTTTAGGTCGTACGTCGCAACGCCACCTTCATTGCGAGGCAGACCCGCATTCGGCTGCACCGCGACGAAGCGACTCGCGTTTTGACCGAAAAACCGAACGTGCTCTTGCATCAAGTCCGGTCCCGTCGCGCAGTTGAGTCCAATTCCGTCGGGCTCAATCGCTTCCAGCGCAGGCAGCGCCGCCGCGACATCGGTTCCGACCAGCATCGTCCCGGTCGTCTCGATCGTAAGCTGCGTAAAGATCGGAACTTCTCGTCCCGCGATCTCCATCGCTCGCCGGGCTGCCAGCACGCCGCACTTGACGCCCAGCAGATCCTGCGCCGTCTCAATCAGGATCAGATCCGCGCCACCCTCGATAAGTCCCTGCATCTGCGTGCAGTACGAATCGAACAGCTCATTCCACGACGTATGCCCGAGCGTCACCAGCTTGGTCGTCGGTCCCACCGATCCAGCGACGAAGCGCGGCCACTCTGGCGTCGAAAAGGAATCGGCCACCTGACGGGCAATCTGCGCGGATCGTCGTGACAAGTCGAGCGCGCGATCGGCAATCTGATATTCCGCCAGCACCATCGACGTCGAGCCAAAGCTGTTCGTCTCAACGATGTCCGCACCTGCCGCAAAGTACGCCGCGTGAACGTCGGCAATCACCTTCGGGCGCGTCTCACACAAGATCTCGTTGCAGCCGTCTTTTCCGGCGAAGTCATCCACCGTAAGCCCAGCTCGCTGGAGCATGGTTCCCATCGCTCCGTCGCAGACCAGCACTCGTTTGGCGAGCGCTTCCAACACCGGGAACTGAGCGATGCGCCGGGACAGCTCCCAGCGGGGACGGGACAGCGAGGACGTAGCGGTCATATATCGGGAACCTACCACGCGAAGTTGTCATCGTGACACGCAATCGACTACCTTGGATGACGTCGCGCTACGGCGCACAAGCAGCGGTCATGCGCGGGGGCCATGACTGCGACCATCTACGGCTTGTCACATCGGTAAGGGGGAACTTCATGCGGACCGTTCATCGGCTTATCGGCATTGGCTGCCTTCTACTCAGCATCTCGACGACGCACTGCGACAGCAGCAGCGAAATGAATACAAACCAGAGCGCCGAGCCCATCGTCACCGAGATCTCACCTCTGGTTGGACCGAACAGCGGCGGAACCACCATCAGCATCGGTGGCCAGAACTTCCAAAGCGGAGCCACCGTCACCGTCGGCGGCGCCGCCTGCACAAACGTCAACGTCCTGTCCGCAAACCGGATCACTTGCACCACGCCAGCCAAAGCAGCGACGTGCGGACTCGCCACCGTGACCGTGCAAAACCCAAGCGGAATGGCCGCCATGCGCGGCGATCTGTTCGCGTATCAGAGCGCGGTCCTTGGGTTCGCAAACCCAACCACCGTCACCACCGGACTCGGACCTCGCTTCGTCACGCTGGCGGACCTAAACCGGGTTTTCGCGTGACCCTACAACTCCTGACCTGTTTTCCAAGCAGCGAATCGTCCGGCAGCAGGCGTCCTCATTGCGACGGTAATGTGACGAAAACCCCAGCAAGCGCACTGTGAGGAAACACGCGAAACAGAGAGGGTCTGTGCCCAAACCCTCGTCCCTGGAATCACCCTCGCCTTTTCGACCCTCGCCTTTTCGACCCTCGCCTTTGCGACCCTCGCCTTCTCTCGACATCGGCCCGGGAATTCAGGCGGACCATGCCATCAGCGCGCCGCGCGTGCAGGGTATCCAGAGCGGAATCTCATCGTGCAGACATCATGCTTGGGTCTCCGTAGCGAGCAGGACTTCGTATGCAGGTACGGTCAGAAACGCGGCACACTCCGGTTGTGTCGACAGCTGCTCAAACAGCGCGCGGGCCTCGGAAAAGCGACCACTGCGGAACTGGGCCTCGCCAAGCTCGCGCTCGATCTGCTGCAGCTCTTCGCTGATCACGGTGCGCAGACGCTCGATCGTGAGGGGACGCTCTTCACCGGCCTCGCTGCGAATCGTCGCGCCATGTCGCAGCCACTGCCAGACCTGGGCCCTCGCAATCTCTGCCGTCGCTGCGTCTTCCATCAAGTTGTAAAGCGGCACGCAGCCGAGTCCGCTCAGCCATGCCTGTACGTACTGGACACCGACGCGAACATTGTGTCGCAGACCCGCTTCGGTGCGAGGGCCCGAGGGAATCGCCAACAGCTCCGCTGCGCCAATGCATACGTCGGAGCGCTTGTTAGAAACTTGGTTTTTGCCCGGCATCTTCGCGTCGAAGACCTCACGGCAGAGGGGAACCAGTCCGGGGTGCGCAACCCACGTACCGTCATGACCGTCGGTGACTTCACGCAGCTTGTCCGCTGAAACCTTGGCAAACGCTTGTTCATTTTGGGCCGCATCGCCTTTGATCGGAATCTGCGCCGCCATCCCGCCTATCGCATGTGCTTGTCGACGGTGACAGGTCTGGATCAGCAGCTGGGCATAGGCGCGCAAAAAGCCCTTGTCCATCGTGATCTCGCTGCGATCAGGAAGCACCGCGTGCGGATCCTCTGCGTGCTGTTTGATGAAGCTGAAGATGTAGTCCCAGCGTCCGCAGTTGAGCCCGGCGGCATGCTCGCGCAGCTCGTACAGGATCTCGTGCATCTCGAAGGCTGCCGGGAGCGTCTCGATAAGGACCGTGGCCTTGATGGTTCCCGACGGCAGACCGAGCCGCTCTTGCGCAAACAGGAAGATCTGGTTCCACAGCCTCGCTTCCAGATGCGACTCCAGCTTGGGAAGATAAAAGTACGGTCCCGTGCCGCGCTCACACAGCGCCCGAGCATTGTGGAAAAAGAACAGTCCGAAGTCGAAGAACGCCCCAGGAACCGGCGCGCCATCGACCAGCAGATGACGTTCCGGCAGATGCAGCCCGCGAGGACGCACAAGCAGCGTCGCTGTGCGCTCGTGTAGCGCGTAGCGCTTGCCAGTGTCCGGCGCTTCATAGGAAATCGTGCGCCGCACCGCGTCCATCAGGTTTCGCTGTCCCGACACCATGTTGTAAAAGGTCGGCGCCGTGCTGTCCTCGAAGTCCGCCATGTAGGTCTGGGCCCCCGAGTTGAGCGCGTTGATGACCATCTTGCGGTCCACCGGCCCGGTCAGCTCGACGCGACGATCGAGCAGATCAGCCGGCAGCGGTGCCACCGTCCAGTCGCCGGTCCGAATCGACTCCGTCTCCGGCAAAAAATCGAAGGTCTGACCACGGGCTTGCGCCGCTTGTCGATGAACACGCCGCGTCAGCAGCTGCTCACGCGTCCCAGCAAACGTCCGTGTCAGATCGCGGACAAAAGCCAGCGCTTCGGGAATCAGAACGTGCTCTGGAGGATCGCTGGGCGCAATCAGGGTCACGCCAGCGGGACTGTCTGTTGTCATGAATTCACAACCTCGTCACGGTTTGTTGCGCAGTGCGTCGTTACAGGTTTACTTAGTGTGAGCCCGCGACGCAGCACAACCAAACAGAGCGCTTCCGCCAGCAAAGCAAGTTCGGCCTTGTAAATTACAGATTGTCACTTTGTAATGTCTGTAAATGAAGGATGCCCAATCGACTCGTCTTGGCGGAAAAGTCCGGGCGCTCCGACGACACGAGAGCATGTCGCAGCAGCAGCTCGCCGAGAAGCTCGGCATCTCCGCCAGCTATCTGAACCTCATCGAAAACAACCGACGTCCGCTTCCGGCGGGCGTGCTCATCAAGCTGGCGCAGATCTTCACCGTCGATCTAAATACCTTCGCCGCCGATGAAGACGCACGACTGATGGCGGATCTGATGGAAGCGTTCGCCGATCCGCTCTTTGAAGAACAGTCGCTGAGCACGTCGGATGTGCGCGAGATGGTGGGAGCCAGTCCAGCGGCGTCGCGTGCGGTGCTGTCGATGTACAAAGCGTACCGAGGCGCGCGCGATACCTGTGATCAGCTCTCGATGCATCTGGCCGAAGGGGATGAAACCAGCGCCGTCGAGCACTCCCATCTCCCAAGTGAGGAAGTGAACGACTTCATCCAGAGCCGTCGCAACCACTTTCCCGATCTGGAGCGCGGTGCCGAGCAGCTAATGAAGGATGCGCGCGGCAGTGCCGACGATCTGTATTCCGCGCTGGTCCGCTATCTGGAACGGGCACACGGCGTCCACGTTCAAATCGGACGCTGGGGCAGTGAAAAAGGCGTGCTGCGGCGCTACCAGCCCGAAAAAAAGCTCCTGATGCTCTCAGAGCTGCTTCCAACCCGGGGGCGGAGCTTCCAGCTGGCTCACCAGATTGCATTGCTTACGCAGCGTGAGGTTTTCAATTCGCTGCTAGCGGATGCGCACCTGACCACGGACTCTTCGCGGGCGCTCGCGCGGGTTGCGCTGGCGAACTACTTTAGCGGGGCTGTGCTCATGCCCTACAGCCAGTTCATCTGCGCAGCCAAAGAGGAACGCTACGACATCGATGTGCTCGGACGTCGCTTCCGTGTGGGCTTTGAGCAGGTCTGTCACCGCTTGACCACACTCGGTCGTCCCGGCGCAGAGGGCGTTCCGTTTCACATGCTGCGCATCGATGTCGCGGGCAACATCGGCAAGCGATTCAGCGCGTCGGGCATCCGCTTCGCTCGCTTTGCCGGCGTATGTCCGCGATGGAACATCTTTTCTGCGTTTCTGACGCCGGGAATGATCCGCATTCAGCTGTCTCGGATGCCCGACGGAGTGACCTACTTTTGTGTGGCGCGCACGCTGCAAAAGGACAGCGGCGGATACCACACGCAGCGTCCCATTCACGCGGTTGGACTTGGCTGTCACCTTCAGTTCGCGCGGGAGCTGGTGTATTCGGACGGCGTGGATCTCGACAGCTCGGATGCGATTGTGCCGGTGGGAGTCACTTGCCGCGTGTGTGAACGCACCGACTGTGAGCAGCGCGCCGTGCCCTCGCTCAAGCATCCGCTCAACGTCAACGAAAACATCCGAGGCGTGTCGCTGTATGCCAGCGTGGCAGAGCGCAGCACAACCTAGCGGGCCGCGTTCTCGATCACGCCAAGGCCCTGGAAACGGAACAATCGAACGTGTGGGATTCGCGGACCGCTGCGTCGCTGACTAGCCCGCCGACTGGGTCGATCCAGTGACGATCAGTCGATAGGTTGGCGTCAGGAAGTGATTGTGCTGCTTCAGACGCACCGAGGCCCGAAGATGCGTTCCCGCCTTTACGCGCAGCTGCGCCCAGTCCATCGACTGCTGCGACTTCGACTCGAACAGCACGCTTCCGTCGTCGGAACGGATGACCATGTCGAAGGCGTCCAGCTGCTTTTCCGGCACCAGGTTGATCGTCACAAACTCAGAGTCGGACGCCGTGAAGCTGTAGTCGTCGGACTCCCCGGCGCGGTCGATCGAGCCGCTCACCATGAAGGACGTGTCGTTGTCCTTCATCTTTTTGGCCTTGTCCTCGGTATAGTTCTCGACGAGAGGATAGGCGCGCTTGCTTCCCTCGTAGGGAACGTCCACGCTGCGCACCACCTGGCCATTGGCGTCCCGGTAGTTGCCCTCGGCGTCGGCCTTGTAGCCATGGGCGCCGACGGGTCCGAGCGGTCCCAGTGGTCCCAGTGCGCCAAGCGGACCCAGTGCGCCGAGCACAGCCGCGTCGCCGCCGGGTCGAAGCTCTGGCATCACGGACGATCCGTACTGGTCGACGTTGCCCACCGGGCCGTTCGGTCCCAGCGGACCCTGTTCCGACAGCGGCCCTCCGCTTGCCGTCAGGGCTTGGCTGGTCTTGGACCAATCGACGCTGCCGCTGATCAGGGTTGAAGGATTCCAGGCGTTGCGTCCGACGGGACCGAGGGTTCCAAGCGGTCCGTAGGCACCAAGCGGTCCCATCTCGCCCAGCGGCGGGAGCGCGGCGCTCTTGGCATTTTCACTGCTCGAAACAACCTTCGCCGGTGCGGTGCTGGGGCCATCATCGGCCCAGTGCGACATGACGGATGCTGCTCGAGCAGGAGCGCCACCGATTCCTGAACCGGCGATCGCTGGGTTGGCTGCGGTCTGTGAAACCAAGGACTGTGGCGCGACGTCGAGGGCTGGGTTCTTGCCACCCCGAGGGCGCCGTTCGTGGATCGGCATGGGAAAATTCCTCCCTCAGATTATCGAGAGAGGAGATCGCAAGTTGCTCTCGATACCTACGCCGAATTACGGTCCAGCCATCGGTCGGTTCAGTCCGTATCTAACCAGCGGCTGACCGACAGTGAGGGTCGGATCTCCAGCCTGCCCCTGTCGAACCAGACCAGAGACAGGCGGATGCACCGAAAACGGCTAGTAGGTCAACAGAAGCTGCGGAGCCTGCGCACCTGCCGTGCCGTCGAACCAGGTGATGGTGTCGGCATTGAGGTCGAGTCGGGTCGTGGCGCGCAGACGAAGCTGGGTACGACCACCAAGCGCGATGTCCGAAAGAGCGCTCGCGGGAAGGGTGATTTCTAGGCGCTCGCCGTCGCTCGATGGAGTGGCTACGGTCACAACGCCGGTCTTCGAGGCCGCCGCGCTGTAGTCGCCGCTTTCAAGGCTGGACGAACGACCAAAGCTGCCGCGCTGCACATCGACGGTCACCGACTGAACGGTACCGGACTGCGACTTGCGCACCAGGATCAGCTTGGCTCCACGAAGCACCGTCCCCGAGGGAATCGCTGACGTATCAAACGACACGATGCCGCGATAGGTGTCGCTGGAAAACAGACCCTTGTCGCCGGTTCGCAGGACCGACGTATTCACGCCATCAACCGGCAGTGCTCCGACGGTGCCATCTTCGGCAGCCAGCGAGCTGAGCGCGACGGTGGTAAACGGGGTGCCAAGATCCGGCGTGCTGAGATCCGGTGTGCCCAGATCCGGGGTGCCAAGATCCGGCGCGCCAAGATCGGGACGAGCGAGATCAGGAGTCGCTGCATCCACCACACCCGCATCGACGACGCCTCCATCGACAGGAGGAGTCGTGCCACGACGAGGATGCGCGCTGAAGAAGGCCCAAACGATGGCGCTCTGGTTCGGTCCGCGTGAGTCGGTGAAGCTGCCACTGGAGCTACCGGACCAAGCGTGACCCATGCCCTCGACGAGGTATTTTTCCATCACCGGCCCGCCACGCGAATCGAGGTACGTCGTGTGGGTATAGCGTCGTCCGCCCGGCGCAGTCGCCGTCTCGGTGGCGTCGGCAGTATCGTCGATGCTGTTGTTGTCGTTTCCATCGTCGGCGCGATCGTTGGTCTGGGCCCACTGGCTGATGACCTGTCCACCGTTCACCGGAGCCACGGTGGTATCGCTCGATCCGTGGAAGACCAGGGTCGGGACGACGCGACTGGCGCTTCCCATCGCGCGGAACGCCAAGTCACCTTGGGTCACGGGATTGGGACCGCCGCCGCTCATGGCTCCGCTCGACGCAGTCGCAGAGCTAGCCGCTTTGTATTCCAGGCCCGATCCGACGACGATGGCAGCAAAGACATCGGGATACGTGGCCCCAAGGATCGCCGAAAGTCCTGCGCCCGCCGAAAAGCCCGCTGCGAAGACACGATCCGAATCGACGGTGTAGCGGCCACTGATCTGACCGACGATACCAGCGACGATCGAGGGCTCGCCTGAGCCTCGGCTCTGATGCGCGGGCTCAAACCAGCGGAAGCAGCGGATCGCGTTGGCGCTGGTGGGCTGCTCAGGATAAGCAACCAAGAAGCCAGCCGACTCACCGAGGGCATCCATTCCGGTGCTGGTCGCAAACGAGTCCGGGGTCTGGGTACAACCATGCAGCATGACGACGAGCGGCATCGCGCGTCCTGCCGAATAGCTCGACGGGACAAACAGACGATAGTTGTAACCGCCAAAGCTCCCCGTGGTCACCAGCGACGATCGCTGGACAGCGGGCGGATCCAGCTGAGCTGGGGAATCGCCGGTTCCACCGACGCACGATAGGAGCGTGGCAGACAGAAGACCCAGCACGAGCGTACCCCGACGGAAGTTGCGCGCTGTGGGTCGAGGAAATGGATATGTGCGTTGCATGATCCCTCGCTTTCTTCAGGTCGTTTGCTACCGCAACGGGTCGCGTGTGTCCATGGCTGTCGCAGGTTGCCTCGCGGAGCCGATGTCGCAAGCCTCGCCGTTGCATGGAGCCCAATCAGTGCCCCAAAACCAGCGCAGAAGCTCACGAGAAATGACTCGTCCGTCGCCACTTTTTCGATGATGGACGCTGACGTTTGAAAGGAACGCGCGACCATCCGCTGCACATCACGCAAGGCCCCCCGTTGCGGACCGACCAGCAACTCAGGTACACCGGCAGTCAAATGCGTCACTTTCACTGGGTCCATTCACGCTCCAGCGCTTCTGTACTGCTCGGATTCCTCTTGTGGGGATCAAGCTGTTCCAAGGGAGGCGCCGGGCAGGACACCTATCCGACGGACGATCTAGGACTTCGCGATCCCTCAACGGATGGCGGAAGTGAACGACCGGACCTGCGGCTCGCAACGGACCTACAAGGGTCTGTCCCTGAGGGGAAGCCCGAGTGGGGAATGTCCTTGCACAATCCCGACCCAGGCGGAAGCAGCGTCGCAGCCGGTCCAGATGGTGCGGTGTACCTCGCGGGTTCGTTTTCCGTCGCTGACTTCGGGGATGGCAAGGTAACGGCGCAGGGCGAAACCGACTGCTATCTGACCAAGCTCGACAAGAACGGCAAGCGGATGTGGACGAAAACCTTCGGCGCTCCCTTCGCCGACATGTCCACTGCCGTCACCGTCGATCGATCCGGCAACGCGGTGATCACGGGTTACTCCAGCGGCAGCGCCCTCGGACGAAGCGAGTCGTTCATCGCATCGTACGCCACCGACGGAACCCAGCGTTACCTCAAGCAGTTTGTGCCCCTCGCGACGGGCCAGTCCAGGGCGGTTTCAGCGACGTTCGGCGACGACGGCACCGTCTATGCAACCGGCTTTTTCGAAGGCAGCATCAACCTCGGCGGCAGTGATCTGGTGTCGCAGGGCAGTCGCGACATCTTCTTGGTTCAGCTGAGCGCGACGGGCACGCACCTGTTTTCGAAGAGCTGGGGCCGCAGCGCCGTCGACTCGCCGAGCTCGCTTGCGCGCCTGCCGGGCGGAGACCTCTTGATGGCGGGTCGAACCAGCGGCCCGGTCAACTTTGGTGATGGAGAAAAGGGAACTCCCGTCGCTGGAGACTTCATCGCACGCTTTTCCTCGCAGGGCATCGCCCGCTGGAGCACACGCTGGAGCGTCACCGCCAGCTCGCTACTCGCCGCCGCCGCACCGGATGGCTCGCTGTGGCTGGCCTCGGACTTTAGCAAAAAGCCGATCGATCTGGGCGGAGGACCGCTTAGCTCACCGACGGGTTACGGCCTGCTCACAGCGCATTTTTCTTCGACAGGCGACTACCTTGGAGCGTTCGTGATTCCGTCGAGTCAAGACGCGTATTTTCAGTCCCTCGCGGTCGATACGGCTGGACATGTGACGCTGGGCGGCTTCGCAAACGGCACCATCGACTTCGGCTTTGGCTCGACGACACAAGCCAACGGCACAGCCTTCTTCTTCAAGCAGTCCGAGGCCGGTCGCGTGCTGTGGGCGCATCGCTTCGGCGGAACACGCAGTGATGTCGTTCAAAGCATCGCCATCGGAGCCGACCATCACGTCTTGGCTGCGGGCACTCTCGACGAAAACATCAAGCTTGGTACCGTCTCGCTGACCCCGCATTCCTTTGTCGTCTCGCTGACGCCCTAAGCAACAGGATCCACGACTGCCATGGAAGCCCAAAAGCGCTGGTATGCCGAGACACTGCCCCTCGTCGGCGAGCACATTGTCGATGTCGGTGCCAACGTCGGTGAGCTGTCGGAGTTTTTCTTCAGCGCGCTGCAAGGCCAGGGAAGTCTGCTGTCCGTCGAGCCGCTGCGCGAAAATGTGGAACAGATTGAGCAGCGCATCGCCCGATGCAGCGGTTCGCCACGCTGGCAGGTTCGCGCGTGTGCTGTCTCTGACGAACAAAAGACCGTGTCGCTGCGCGTCGGAAGCTCCGAAGGAACGCACTGGAACAGCCAGGTCATCCCGTCGCCCTCGCCCGGTCAGTCCGTGCGCACGGTGCCCGCGCAGACGCTTTCGTCGCTGTGTCCGCACGCGACCGTCATCAAGCTCGACATCGAAGGGCACGAATACGCGGTCTTGGCCGATTCGCTGCCCAAGCTGCCGAGCGTGAAAGCCTGGGCGGTGGAGCTACACATGATGCCCGGTTCGTCGCTGGCACAGACGGCGCGATCGTTTGTGCAGGCTGGCTTTCGCGTGTTTGGTGCCGGACGAAAGCGCGACGACACACGCGGCGCATGGCTGTCGGCTGAACTTCCCGACGGACTCGAGTGGGATGCAATTCCCGTCGCCCAGCGTCGAACAGACGGCTCGGTCTTCAAGATGCTTCACATCATCGCGCTGCGTCGCTGACGGCAAAAAACATCTATCGTCCTTCCTTGCATCGGCCTACACTTTGGGGCATGCACAAGTCGATCATCCTGTTTGGCTCGCTCTGTTGGTTTTCGTCCGTATCAGCACAAGCCACAGAACCACATGTGAGCGAGACACTATCTCGCATTTTTCAAAGCAAAAAACTGTTAGAACAAAGCCCGACCTGTAAGCGCGGATGCATCTTTTTGAGCGCGTGGGACTTCGATGGAACCATCTTGCACGGAGACGCCAGCGAAGGACTCACAACCAGCGGACAAACCATCTATCCAGGTTTGGCACAAAAAGCGATTGAAGCGGGCTTTTCGAAGATTTATTCCAAGCAAGATTTTCAAAAATTCTGGCATGACTATGAAGACATGGACAAGACCCAAGGACACATTCCAGCATATACCTATATACCAAAGATATTCAAAGGAAGCCGAGCCGCTGAAGTGAAGCAGTTTGCCGCGCGTTATTATGCAGACACGCTGCAGCCTTATTACTTTGCATCATCCGTCGAGATCTTTGCCAAGCTGCGTCAAGGTGGCGTCATTCCGTACATCATCTCTGCCGCACCACATGTCTTCGTTTCTTCTTCGGGTCCGACGCTATCGATCGATGATCAGCACATCTTTGGCATCGAAGTCGAGCTCGCCAAGGATGGCAGCTTGACCGATCGTGTCGCAGAGCCAGTTCCGTATGCTGAAGGAAAGGCACAGCGCCTATCCATGATTGTTACAGCCGAACAAGCGCGCACCAAAAAGCCTGTCTTTGTCCTGGCTGCATTTGGAAACAGCTATCACACAGACTCAGCGTTTTTGCTGTGGACGCTCGCTCAAAAGCTCCCCGCTGGCACGCCGACTGCATTGATGATCAATGGAGGAACGCCCCCGCGTGAGCTGGTTGGAAAATTTACCGAAGTCAGCCAGCGTGAGCTATTCAAAAAATAGCCACGCAGCGAGTCTTTGTCACATCACGTTATCCACTGTTGCGAAGCGCAGTGGCAATCGCATTGATGGATAGCTGAATGCCTTGCTTGACACGCGGATCTCGCTCACCGGCACGATGACGCTTGAGCAGCTCCACTTGCAGCAGATTGAGCGGCTCGATATACGGCAAGCGCAGTCGTATCGAGGTATCCAGCGCCGGATGCTTTTCCAGCAAACGTGACTGCTCGGTAATTGCCAGCAAGCTGTCGTGCGTCCGTTGCCAGCCGTCGGAAATGCGTCCGAAGATGTGCGTCGCCAGCGCGCGATCCTCGACGAGAGACACGTAACGCTCCGCGATCCGCAGATCGGACTTGGCCAGCACCATTTCCATGTTGTCGAGCGTCGCCCGAAAGAACGGCCACGTCGCTGCCATCTGTTGCAAGAGCCCCAGATCACCGAATGAGGCCAGCGCCTGACCGACGCCAAACCAGCCCGGAAGCATCACCCTCGCCTGCGCCCAGCTAAACACCCACGGAATCGCGCGCAGATCCTCGATGCGATCCGACTTGGTACGCGACGCGGGACGCGAGCCAATCTTCAGCTCGGCAATCTCTGACAGCGGCGTCATCTGACGGAAGAACGTGCGAAAGCCCTCGGTGCCGTAGACCAGCTCGCGATAACAGCGAAACGCCTGCTGCGAGATCTGCTCCATCGCCGCAAAGAACCGCGTCTGGCTCGTCGTCAGCGACTTGGGCTGATCAATCGACGCCAGCAGCGTCGCCGCCGCCATCGCTTCCAGGTTCTTCATCGCGCTCTCCCGCGTGCCGTACTTGGCCGCGATGACTTCGCCCTGCTCGGTGATGCGAATCCGACCCTGCACCGTTCCCGTCGGCTGCGCCAAGATCGCCGCAAACGACGGACCGCCCCCGCGACCGACCGCGCCGCCACGACCGTGAAACAGCTGAAGCCGCGTTCCGTGCTTGGCAAACGTCGCCGCCAGCCCGCGCGTCGCTTGATGCAGGCTCCACACCGACGTCAGATAGCCGCCGTCTTTGTTCGAGTCCGAGTAGCCGACCATCACCTCCTGATAGCCCGCGACCTGATTGCTCTTTGCGACCTCGGGCAGCGACAGCCACTGGTCCATCACATCGGCTGCGCGCTCCAAGTCGCCAATCGTCTCGAACAGCGGCACCGCCATGATGCGCGCCGACGGAGTCTCCCCCGCTCGATACAGCCCCGCTTCCTTGAGCAGGATGTGAACTTCCAGCAGATCCGACACGCTCTCGGTCTTCGACACGATGTAGTGCCGAATCGCCGACGGACCAAACGTCACAAGCGCCGTCGCTGCGGCCCTGACAATCGCCAGCTCGGACTTCGTTTCGTCGCTGTAGCTAGCAAACGGACTCGACAAGAGCCGCGGACTCTGCAGCTCGGCCCGCAGCAGCTCGACGCGGGCAGGCTCCCCGAGCGACGCATAGTCCGCCGTCACGCCCGCCACCCGCAAAAGCTCCGCCACCACTCGCTCATGAACGTCGGCGTTTTGCCGAAGATCCAGCGTCGCCAGGTGAAAGCCAAACGTCTCGACCGCGCGAATCAGCCGCCCGAGCGCCCCACAGCTCGCCAGCTTCGTCTGACCATCGCCTCGCAGCGAGTGCGCCAGCTCGACCAAATCCGCCCGCAGGCTGTCTGGATCGGCATACGGCTCAGCCACCTGCGACGATGGACGCAGCGGCGCTTGTCCCGAAATCTTTGTATACGTCGCGGCCAGCCGTGCATACACCGCCCCGAGCGCTCGACGATACGGCTCATCACTGCGCGCCGGTTGCAGGTCGCCACTCGACGCAGCCAGCGACAGCACGCTCTCGCTCACACTCGACAGCTCACTCGAAATCGACAGCTCTGCCGCCAGCGCATCGACCTGCGTCAGATACGACTCCAGCACCGTCGCGCCCGCCCGCCGCAGCGCTTGCCCCAGCGACTCTGCCGTCACATTCGGATTGCCGTCGCGATCGCCACCGATCCAGCTGCCCAGCCGCAGAAAGCTCCGAGGCCGATGCCGCAGCACCCGCTCCCAGCGCGCATACAGCGCCGGCAGCACCGGCAGAAACACCTCACGCATGTAGGCCAGCGCCGACTCCACTTCGTCGGTGACATACAGCCGGTCGCGTCGCAGTGCGCGCGTCTGCCAAAGCAGTGCAATCTGCCTCACGATCGCTGGCTCTAGCAGATCTCCGTCGGGAGTCTCGTGCTTTCCCGCGTCCCGAAGCTTCAGCAGCTGCGCGATCCGATTGCGGTGATCGAGCATGCTCTTGCGCATCACCTCCGTCGGATGAGCCGTCAGCACCGGCGCCACCAGCGCACCATCGAGCAGCTTGGCCGATTCCTCGACGCTGTGACCTTGTCCCGACAGTCGCTCCAGCACGTTTCCCAGGTTGTCGTCGAGATGCCGTCCCAGGCTCTGCCGATCTTCGGCCAGGTTCGCCAGCATCGAAAACAGCATGAAGCCGCGCACCACCGCCACCATCTCGTCGAGCGTCATGCCGTCCAGCCCGCGATCGACGACGTCCGAGGTGACAATGCCGCGATATCTCTCGACGGACTTGACCCGAATGTCCTCGATGCGCTGAAACAGCGCGTCACCTCCATACGCTCGGATGACATCGCCGAGCAGCTTCCCCAAGAAGCGAATGTCGGCGTTCTGCGAAATCGACGAAATGGCGGCAGTCTGGCTCACGAAGTCCCCACGGATTGGATGAGCCGCAGAGTCTAGCAAATGTTTCCCTACGTGCACTCCTTCGTCGCTGGAGCAAACACGACCCGCCAAGTCAGGCGCCCGCTTTCGGCTGCGTTCCATCGGACAGCGCCCGCCGATCGGCCAGACCTACAGTCCGTCCCGAGGCTGAGCGCGATCAGCCTATCCGCACGGACGGATTCGCACCTCGGCAGCCTACCTGGACCGCAGACAGCACACGAAGCCCGACGTTCCCTCGCGGAAGGGAAGCCCCGATACAGCCCCTCGCATTCAGACCCTCCCGACGAAGATCGAGCATTCCGATCCAGGGATTTCAACGGC
>WBZP01002404.1_pt2 | contig 14650 bp, 14 predicted proteins | sample 5204301 | NCBI WGS metagenome assembly WBZP01 (sample SAMN12412401, study PRJNA552823) | activated sludge metagenome | isolation source: activated sludge from nitrification reactor of wastewater treatment plant... | place: USA: Pennsylvania | collected 2017 | reverse complement strand
CAAAAGAATAATGCCGGGAGGGCGTATAAAAAGGTACTAAATGGAAACAACAGTTCTCAGAACGTTCGACAATTATTTTTCCGCCAACATCTTATTGAACCGCCTGGAGCAGTCGGGCATACATTGTTTTTTACTGGATGAATACACGGTAACAATCGATCCTATACTCAGCAATGCCATTGGAGGAATAAAACTGGCAGTTCAAAAAGAACAGGCAGAAGAAGCATTAGAACTTTTGAAGCAGTTTGATGAAGAATACCTTCGCTCTGTTCTTTGCCCCCGGTGCGGAAAAAATAATGTCATTGAGGTAACAAAACAATCTCCCGGGAATATTATTACCGCAGTGCTTACCTGGTTGTTTTCGAGCTATGCCATAGCTACGGAAAAAGTATATCAATGCCAGGATTGTGGTTATGAAACAGAAAACCTGCCTTACGACAACTCAATCAATAATTAAAAGAAAGGCAATAAGCAATCAGAGCTTCTTTACCACATCAACAATGATGTTCGGTCTTCCCAACGTATAATAATGTAATACGGGCACGCCGGCTTTTTTCAGTTCTTTCGACTGTGCCAGCAACCATTCCGTTCCAACCTTTTCAACTTCAGCATCTGTTTTACAGGCGATGATGGCATTGGAAAGATCTGTGGGCAGATCAATATGAAATGTTTTAGGTAAAGTAGTGAGTTGCTTTTTGGCGTAGATCGGTTTTAATCCCGGAATGATGGGAACTTCTATCCCATTCTTTCGGCAGGCATCCACAAAAGCAAAATATTTTTTATTGTCGAAGAACATCTGTGTTACAATATAATCAGCGCCTGCGTCAACCTTTGCTTTCAGGTGTTTCAGGTCACTATCCATATTCGGCGCTTCAAAATGTTTCTCAGGATAACCGGCCACACCGATGCAGAATTTTGTCTGCGATGTGTTTTTAAGATCTTCTTCAAGGTATAATCCCGAATTAAGGTTTACCACCTGCTTCAACAGGTCAATGGCATATTGATGACCTCCCGGCTCCGGTTCAAACGAAGTTTCATTTTTGGCAGCATCGCCACGCAGAACGAGTACATTATCTATACCGAGGTAATTCAGGTTGATGAGTGCATCTTCTGTTTCATTTACGCTGAAGCCGCCGCAGATCAGGTGAGGAACCGTATCAACATTATACTTGTTCATAATAGAAGCACAGATCGATTCGGTTCCCGGTCTTTTGCGAACAACAACCTTTTCAAAAGTTCCGTCGGCTTTTTTCTTGAACACGTGTTCACTTCTGTGATAGGTTACATTGATAAACGAGGGTTTGAATTCCATCAAAGGATCAAGGTGCTGGTACAATGACTGGATGCCCTTTCCTTTTAAAGGAGGGAGGATCTCAAAAGAAACAAGTGTTCCGGTAGCCCGGTTGATATGGTCGATTACTTTCATTCCTGCAAAATTCCTGCAAACTTAAACAGGATGCAGTAGAAAACAATAAAGTGAGGAGAGTTTAAAGTTTGAGGGTTGCTGGTTGATAAAGAGCCTGGATTTTAAAATCACCAACACTTGCATTGTGTGAGGTTTTATTGTCAGCCCTGCGTTAAGCGCCGTTAACTCCGGTTCTCTGCGGTGGAAAAGTAAACAAGTCCTTACTATAATAAGCTAATTATAACAATATCAGTTGACCTGCAAGCCCACATCTTAACACAATTACATTATTTTTGAATCATAATAATATCATTTGAATCTCACTATTAAAACAAAGGACCTCGTTAAGATCTACGGCAACCGAACCGTAGTGAATAAAGTCAGCTTTACGGTTAGCCAGGGAGAAATCGTAGGATTACTCGGGCCGAACGGAGCCGGTAAAACAACTTCGTTTTACCAGGTGGTAGGATTGATAAAACCCGACCAGGGAGATGTATTTCTGAACGACCTCAACATCACCAAACTCCCGATGTATAAACGGGCCCAGATGGGCATTGGCTACCTGCCACAGGAAGCAAGTGTATTCAGAAAATTAAGCGTGGAAGACAATATCATGGCAGTGCTCGAAATGACCCGGCTCAGCAAAAAAGAGCAGCGTGAAAAACAGGAATCCCTGCTTAATGAATTACGCTTACAGCACGTAAGGAAAAACAACGGCGATACCCTCAGCGGAGGCGAAAGACGCAGAACAGAAATAGCCCGGGCGCTGGCAGTAGATCCGAAATTCATCCTGCTCGATGAACCCTTTGCAGGCGTTGACCCCATTGCCGTTGAAGATATACAGGAAATTATCGCCAAACTGAAGTATAAAAATATCGGTGTGCTCATTACCGATCATAATGTAAACGAAACACTGTCGATCTGCGACAGGGCTTACCTGCTGATTGATGGATCAATTTTCAAGCATGGCACCGCCGAAGATCTTGCCGGCGATGAGCAGGTTAGAAGATTATACCTGGGCCGCAATTTCGAACTCAAACGTAAAGATTACCTGCACGAACAGGCTGCCAGGTAGAATTTATTTTAAATTTTAAGTAGAGAATTAATATATCAGTCCAGCCTCGCCGGTTGGGAGGCTTAAAATTTAAAATTCAAAATTCAAAATAACCGCAGATCATTTTTTATCTTGCTGTAACATGAAGCTGCTGTCCCCTGCCATATCAAGATTAGCAAGGATGCGCCTTTGGCGTATACAGAACTGGACCAACAACCCGGATGCTGCCCAACGTGATGTATTGCAGAGCCTCGTAACGGCAGCCCAATATACAGTGTACGGGAAGCAGTATAATTTCTCCCGGCTTTTTACTGTACGGGATTTTAAAAAACAGGTGCCCATCCGGGAATACAAAGACCTCCAGCCCTACATCATGCGCATGATGGAAGGCGAACCCAATGTATTGTGGAATTCGCCGATCCATTGGTTTGCCAAAAGCAGCGGAACCACCAGCGATAAAAGCAAATTCATACCGGTAAGCGATGAGAGCCTGCAGGACAACCACTACCAGGCAAGTAAAGATGTACTAACTAATTATTATAAAAACTTCCCGGCCAGCGACCTGCTCACCGGGAAAAGCCTGGTTGTGGGAGGATCGCACCAGATCAGCCAGCTGAGTGATGAGATACAATACGGCGATCTCAGCGCCATACTCATGCAGAATTCACCTTTCTGGGGCCAATGGTTACGTACGCCGGAACTCAGCATTGCCCTGCTCGATGAATGGGAAAATAAAATTGAAAAACTCGCTGTAACAACTGCTGAGGAAAATGTAACATCACTGGCGGGAGTTCCAACCTGGACATTGCTTTTACTGAAGCGGATACTGGAGATCAAACAAAAGAAGACCATTAAAGAAGTATGGCCTAATCTCGAACTGTATATCAACGGCGGCGTTTCTTTTGTACCATACCGGGAGCAGTTTGAAAAAATCATTGGCGGCCCCATCAATTACCTGGAGATATACAATGCCAGCGAAGGCTTTTTTGCAGCACAGGAAAAACCGGATGATGACGGAATGCTTCTCTTCACAGAGCATGGAATATTTTACGAATTCATGCCGGTGGAAGAATACGGGAAAGAAAATCCCAAAACAATCGGGCTTAGAAAAGCAGAGCTGGATAAAAACTATGCTTTGGTGATCAGTACAACGGGTGGGCTCTGGCGCTACCTCGTTGGAGATACAATCAAATTCACTTCTCTCAATCCATATAAAATCAGGATTACCGGGCGACTCAAACATTACATCAATGCCTTTGGTGAAGAAGTGATTGTTGACAATGCCGACCAGGCAATTGCTGTCGCTTCACAAAAAACCAATGCGGTAGTTATGGACTATACCGCAGCGCCGATTTATTTTTCAGATCAAAGCAATGGTGCACATGAATGGCTTATTGAGTTTGAAAAAGAACCAACCAGTATGGAGGCATTCGTATATGAACTTGATAATGCACTCAAAAATGTAAACAGTGATTACGAAGCCAAGCGACATAAGGATATTGCTCTTCGGATGCCGGTAGTCAGAGCTGTAACTCCGGGAACATTCAAAGAATGGCTGCGCAGTAAAAACAAACTGGGAGGGCAGCACAAAGTTCCCCGGCTGAGCAATGAAAGGGATATTCTCGAAGACATACTTTCAATCATAGCACATGAAGAGAAAAATAATTAGGGTTTCGCTGATCATTTTACTGATGCTGCCAATGATAGCTGTTGCCCATTTTTTAGCCTTCCCGGAAGAAACAAGATGTATGCTGATCCGGTTTTCCGGTTTTGAAAACAAGCAAGAGGTTTATTTCAGAATGAACACGGATAAAAGTCAACTCAATAAATTATTTCAACTCCGTACGGCAGCAGAACAAAGGGTAAACAGTTTTTGGGGAAATAAAGCAATCTTCAATTATTCAATCATCTTCTGCAATAACAAAACCGACTTCAATCATTATGGACATGCAGGTGCGCCGGCAGCAACCCAACTCAAATGGGGCGCCTACGTGGTATTGCAGGAAGAGAGTCTTGATAAAGACATCATCGCACATGAAATATCGCATACCGTTTTGTACAATAAGCTTGGCTGGTATACAACAAAGTTTAAAATACCAACCTGGTTCGATGAAGGCCTGGCCATGCAGGTTGATGACCGTGATTATTATTCAACAGACAGCCTGCTGCTAAAACAACAGAATGGACTAAAACTTCCGGATGTAATGGCGCTTAATACACCACAGGAATTTTTTTCAGGAACCGGCGAAGCTGTTATGCTTAATTTTTCTACAGCTAAATATGCAGTGCATGAATGGCTGCAGACACATGCTCTTGAAAAATTCATTGATGCAATGAATGAAGGAAAAGATTTTGAAGAAGCAAGCAGGCAAGGCTTAATTAATTAAATAACGCATCATCTATTTTTTTACTTTTGCTCACAACTTAAAAACAGCACATGAAACTATTAGCAGGAAAAACAGCGATCGTTACAGGGGCGGCCCGTGGAATCGGTGAAGCAGTCGCATTAAAATTTGCAGAGCATGGAGCCAATGTAGCGTTTACCTATGTAAGTGATTCGAGCAAGGAAAAAGCGGCAGCCCTTGAAACAAAACTTACAGCCCTGGGCGTGAAAGCAAAGGCTTACCAGAGTAATGCTGCTGATTTCGCTGCCTGTGAAGCGCTGGTAAATGATGTGCTGAAAGAATTCGGAACGGTAGATATCTGTGTAAACAATGCCGGTATTTCAAAAGATAATTTATTGCTGCGCATGACTCCCGAACAATGGGATGAAGTGATGCAGGTTAACCTGAAAAGCGTATTCAATATGACCAGGCAGGTGATCAGGCCAATGATGAAAGCAAGATCGGGCAGTATCATCAACATGAGCAGTGTGATCGGCGAAATGGGCAATGCCGGCCAGAGTAGTTATGCTGCCAGCAAGGCCGGCATCATCGGCTTTACAAAAAGCGTAGCCAAAGAACTCGGAAGCCGCAACATCAGGAGCAATGCCATAGCGCCGGGCTTTGTTGAAACGGACATGACCAGTTATTTAAAAGACGGAGAAGGCGCCGAAAAATACAAAGCAGATATTCCGCTCGGTCGTTTTGCCAGTGGAGAAGATATTGCCAATGTGGCCCTATTCCTTGCCAGCGATCTTGGAAATTATTTAACCGGGCAGGTGATCAGCGCTTGTGGGGGACTGAATATTTAGTCAGGGTTGGCAGGATTAGAACCACCCTGTTGTTTTGTTTAACCTAACCCGCAACTTAATCACACAAAAATTTAACAGGAACTGCTGCAAAGCTTTATAACAAACAAATTTTACATTCTTTTGACATGCATGACTTGATTTTAGGTCATGCTTTTTTTTTCTTTGCACCCACAATGCGGATCATACTATCCATATTATTGCTCATCACAGTTTCTTTATATGTACTTCCGGTAAAAGAAATACTAAAGGAACAAGTATGCGCAGGCATTACCGATCCGGTTGAAAAAGTAGAAGACGGCAAGAAAAAAGAAAAGCAAACAGATTTTGTTTTGCAGCATCCCTGCCAGCCGTTTATCCAGGAACATTCTCTCAGTTTATACATCACACAACACAGGAACATTACAAGTCCTCTTCGTGATATAGAAGTGCCACCACCCAACCAGGGTTGATTCTCCTCTCTTTTATAGCCGGGTAACGGCCTCGTGTTATTTATTATTTACCAATAAACATTATTGTTATGGCAAACAGGGTAAATCCCTTGTCGCGTATATTCAATCTGCTTAGGGCAGAAGGAAAAGAAATAAGTTCCGTTTATTTTTTTGCCATCATGAATGGCCTCATACTGCTTGCAATTCCTGTTGGGATACAGGCGCTGGTTGGGTTCGCACTCACCAACCAGGTTTCTACATCCATTATTGTGTTGATCATACTGATTGTATTGAGTGTACTGGCTGCGGGCATTATGCAGGTAAAGCAGATGCAGATTATAGAAAAGATCCAGCAAAAAATATATGTCAGGTACTCTTTCGAGATCTCAAAAAAAATACCGGCGCTGAAACTTTCGGCGGTAGATAATTATTACCTGCCCGAACTTACGAATCGTTTTTTTGATGTAGTCACATTGCAAAAAAGTCTTGCAAAACTGATGCTCGACTTTCCGTTGGCAATCATACAGATTTTATTCGGGCTCATATTGCTTGCATTTTATCATCCGGTTTTCATTGCCTTTGGCCTGTTGCTCTGCCTGATCATTATCGGCATATTGTATTTCTCCGGCACAAAAGGCCTGGAGAAGAGTATCGAAGAAAGCAATTATAAATACAAAACAGCGGCATGGCTGCAGGAAATGGCCCGGGCTATCTGGTCGGTAAAGTTTATCCGCTCCTCTTATTTTATGCTGCACAAAACAGATGAATACGTAACTGCCTACCTCAATGCGAGAACAGAGCATTTTAAAATCCTGCAACTGCAGTTTAAAACCCTGATCGTTTTTAAAACGATCATTACAACAGCGATGCTGGTAGTGGGAACATTTCTGTTATTAAACCAGCAGTTGAACGTAGGTCAGTTCATTGCTGCGGAAATCGTTATCCTTACTATCATCAATTCTGTGGAGAAACTTATTGTGCGGCTCGATAATGTTTATGACGTACTTACTTCCGTAGAAAAACTGGAACAGGTAATAGAAAAAGAAACAGAAACTGATGGCAATATGGAGCTGGACGAGGCTGCATCAGGCATCAGTGTAACGGCCGATAACCTGTCTTTCTGTTATCCCAATACATCCAATATGATCCTGCAGGATGTTTCTTTCCGGGTGATGCCGGGCGAGAAAGTTTGTATCAACGGGCCCGAAGGTTCGGGTAAATCAACCCTGCTGAGGTTGCTGGCCGGTTGTTATGATGAATTCAAAGGAGCCATACTGCTCAATGATGTACCGATAAAAAACTATAACCTGTTTTCACTAAGAAAAAAAACAGGCCTGGCGCTCAGTCAGCAGGATATCATCGAAGCAAGCCTGCTGGACAATCTTACCATGGGACAGGAAGGAGTTTCTATTGAAGAAGTGAAAAACCTGTGCAACATCACGGGGCTTACGGACTATATCCAGACATTAAAGCATGGCTTCGATACACAACTCTCCTCAACCGGAAGAAAAATGCCGGAACATGCTGCCCGGAAAATAGTATTGATAAGAGCATTGCTCAACAAACCCCGGTTGCTCTTGCTGGAAGAACCCTGGGCCGGCATGGAAAAAATTTACCAGGATCGTATAAAAGAATACCTGCTCACACAGGGAACACAGGTAAGCATGATTGTAGTAACCAGTGATGAATCGTTTATCAAAAAATGCGATAAGTCTATCATCATCAGTAAAGCTGGTAATGTATCAATTCAAAAAAAGCAATAACATGAAAACACTGAAAGCATACGGAACCATTTACAGGCATAACAAAACAAGTACGATAGGTTACTGGGCCCTGGGATTATTGGCCTGCCTGCTGGTAATTCTTTTTTTGCCATGGACTCAGAATATTAGGGCAAGAGGAAAAGTTACCACCCTGCGGCAGGAAGAAAGACCACAGCAACTGAACAGCATTATACCCGGCAGAATTGTGAAATGGTATGTGAAAGAAGGAGATTATGTAAAAGCAGGAGATACCATTTTGCAGCTGGCAGAAATCAAAGATGATTACCTGGATCCGGAACTGGTAAACAGGACTGCCGAGCAGCTCGATGCAAAAAAACAAAGTGTAAACTATTATGAAAATAAAGCAGCAGCAACAGCAGCACAGATGAATGCTTTGGCGGGAAACAGAAGCGTTAAACAACAACAGCTCGAAAATAAAATCAGGCAATTGAAACTGAAGCTGGTCAGCGATAGTGTAGAGAGTATTGCCGCACTGAATGATTTTAAAATAGCCGAAAAGCAATTCAGGCGCCAGCAGGCCATGTATGATAGCGGCCTGGTTTCTCTTACACAACTCGAACAGAGAAACCAGTCATTTCAGAATGCAATGGCAAAAAAGATCGGGGCTGAAAATAAATACGCCAATACCCGGCAGGACCTTTTCATTGCAGTATCAGAGAGAGATGGCATAAATCAGGATTATGCAGAGAAATTATCCAAAGCCGAAGCGGATCGTTTTCAGTCATTGTCGCAGATTGCAGGAAGCCAGGCAGAAATTGCCAAACTAAAAAATCAATACAACAATTATGTTATCAGGAACGGTATGTATTTCATCCGGGCTCCGCAGGATGGCCAGGTAGTGAAGGCAAAAAAAGCAGGGCTGGGTGAAATTGTAAAGGAAGCGGAAATGCTGGTGGAGATCGTACCGGCTTCAACTGATTATGTAGTGGAATTGTTTGTTGAGCCGATGGATATGCCATTGATCGGGCGAAACCAGAAAGTGAGGTTTTTGTTCGATGGCTTTCCGGCCATTGTATTCAGCGGCTGGCCTGATGCTTCTTATGGAACTTTCGGAGGCGAAGTGGTTGCCATTGAAAATACGGTAAGCAGTAATGGTAAGTTCAGAATCCTGGTTCAGAAAGATAAAAACGATAAAAGGAAATGGCCACAGGAACTCAGGGTAGGCACAGGAGCTTCAGGAATTGCCTTGTTGAAAAATGTTCCCGTATGGTATGAATTGTGGCGGAACATAAACGGGTTCCCGCCGGATTATTATAAACCTTCAGAAGAAACAAAAAGCAAATAACAAAGCAATGAAAAGAATTGTCGTCATCATATTTGGTTTGCTGTTCTGCATAAAAGGATTTGCAAACGACAGTACGAAAATATTTTCCTTCAGCAACCTGCTGCAGGTTGTTAAACAATATCACCCGGTGGCAAACCAGGCGTCAATCAAAGTTGATATGGCGAAAGCAAACCTCACAGAAGCAAGAGGCGGGTTTGATCCCGTATTGGGTTTTAATGCGGCGGGAAAAACATTTAATGGGGAAGATTATTACCGTTATAATGAAACCAGCCTGAGTATTCCGACCTGGTATGGAATTGAACTGCAGGCTGGCATTGAATACCTCGCCGGAACAGGCACAGACCCACAGGAAACTTTGGGGCAAACAAGTTATGCCGGGATCAGTATTCCACTGGCTAAAAACCTGCTCATGGATAAAAGAAGGGCAGCCCTCAAACAGGCAAAGATCATGGTGCAGGCATCAGAACAGGAAAGATCAATGATGCTGAATATCCTGTTAATGGAAGCATCAGCAGCTTATTGGGAATGGGTAAAATGTCATTTTGAATACAGCACTATTACTGAAGTTATAACACTCAATAAAAAAAGAATTGATCTCGTAAAAACAGCATACCTGTTGGGAGAAAGAGCCGCTGTTGATACCACGGAAGCTTACACACAGCTGCAGCAATTTGAATATTTAAGCAATGAGGCGCTTGTAAAGCTTCAGAATGCAAGGCTTAATCTCGGAACTTTTTTATGGAAAGAAAATAATGCAGCCGTGCAGTTGCCCGACGACGTTATACCGGACAAAAAGATAGAACAACTGGCAGAATCTGTATTATTCCCCGACCTGGAATCATTGCTTGCTGCAGCCCGGCAGCAGCATCCCGAACTTAATTTATACAGGAACAAACTGAAAATACTGGAAGTGGAGAAAAAACTGAAATTCCAGGAATTGCTCCCAAGGGTAGATCTAAAATATAATCAGCTTGGTAAGGGATACCAGCTTTTATCAACCATCAATCAATCGGTGTTCGATAATAATTACAGGGCAGGCATCAGTATACAGGTACCACTTCGCCTGAGTAAGGGACGGGGCGAATACCGGGAAGCAAAACTGAAGATCAGCGAAACAAACTCCGAGCTGGCGATGAAGGAAAACCAGGTATCTAATAAAATAAGGGCCTATTACAACCAGCTCATTAACTATAAAAACCAGGTAAACCTGTTGCAAAGAACCTATACAAATTTTTTAAAACTGCAACAGGCCGAAGAAACAAAGTTTTTTTCGGGAGAAAGCTCCCTGTTTTTATTGAACAGCCGGGAAACGAAGAGCCTCGAAACAAGAATCAAGCTGATAGAAACCATAACAGTATTTAATAAATCTGCCTATAATCTGCAGTGGGCTGCAGGAGCGCTCAATACATTTTAATCTGCTGTGCTGTTAAATTTTGAAGTATCCCGTGTTATATGATTAGGGAATTAAAGTTTTAAGGATTTTCTCAGCGAAAAACTCTTTTATCTCTTGTTCTCTGCGGTTAGTTTATCACCGCAGAGAACAAGAGTTGGCAGAGCTAAGCGCAGAGAAGCCAATATCATCCCCTTATTATTTTAAACTTAATTACACAACATGGTACATTTTAGTAAAAGAAATTTTAAAATAAGTGGTTGCTTTTCATAAGTATGACAACTAAATGACGCAAGAGACTTTTAAACACATAAGTTATCCTGTATATTTGCGCTCAACGAATGAAGTCACGTAATAAAATAAAATTATCCTTCGGAAAAGGCATTTCAGCAGTATTGATGTTCTGCTGTCTCTTCTTCCTTACAGGCGTAAACTTCATGGTGTTCCCCCAGTTTGAAAAGAAAGAAGCTGTGTCATCCAGTATGGCCGGAAAATCAGGTGATGATCCTTCTGCTCCCGTAGAAGAAAAATCTTCCGGTAATAACAGCCTGGGTATACAGGAAGAATACTTACACGAAAAACATACGCTGGATGAAATGGGTGATGTAGATAAGCTCGTTCACATCCAGGCGCCTCATAACGAAGAACTGCAGATCGTACATTACGAACTGCTCTCTCCTCCCCCCGAGTGCTGATTTTTTCATTCACTTTTTTATTGAACAGGCCTGCACCTGCGGGAAATCCTGTGCATAGGTAAATTCTATTGTGATCAAAATGGCTTACCTGTTTTGCTGTGGAGCAATGAACCGGTATTGGCCAGGTCCATGAAATCATTTAAACAAACGAATTGATGAAAAAATACATTCAGCATCTGGGCTCGGATATTCCTTCGGCCATAGTGGTTTTTCTTATTGCCATCCCGCTTTGCCTGGGAATTGCGGTTGCCAGCGGGCTTAACGAATTCAGCGGTATTATTGGAGGAATTGTAGGAGGAATTGTAGTCGGTATGATCAGCGGATCGCAACTCAGCGTTAGTGGTCCGGCGGCAGGACTCACCGCCATTGTTGCCGCTGCAGTATTAAAACTCCCGGCGGTAGAGGCATTCTTTCTTTCCGTAGTATTGGCCGGGATCTTTCAACTCCTGCTTGGGATTTTTAAACTGGGAGTGATTGGAGATTATGTTCCGAACAGCGTGATCAAAGGGATGCTGGCAGCGATTGGAGTCATTCTTATATTAAAACAGTTGCCTCACCTGGTAGGATATGATAAAGATTTTGAAGGAGACGAAACCTTTATTCAGCTTTCAGGAGAAAATACATTCTCTTCTGTAGTGAATTCTATTAACCACTTAACACCGGTGGCTGTTTTGATAGGATTTATTGGTATTGCCATCCTGGTGATCTATGAAATGAAATGGATCAAGAGCAAAAAAATATTCCAGATCATTAATGGCCCGTTGGTGGTTGTGATTGTTGGAGTATTGATTAATATGATGAGTGCCGGCTGGCCATCAGCATACCTGCTGGACCCCGATCAGCTGGTAAAAATTCCGGTTGCTTCATCGGCAGCAGAATTCTTTTCATTTTTCCGGTTGCCCGATTGGTCGTTCCTGACCAATCCTGATGTTTGGATAACAGCAGGAACACTTGCCCTCGTAGCCTCCCTGGAAACCCTGCTCAGCCTGGAAGCGGTTGATAAGCTGGATCCCTACAAAAGAGTTTCCCCTACTAACCGGGAACTGGTAGCCCAGGGATCGGGAAATATTGTAAGCGGCTTACTGGGTGGTCTTCCGTTAACCAGCGTAATTGTCCGGAGCAGCGCCAATATGCAGGCAGGCGCCAAAACAAAAGCAAGCGCCATCATCCACGGTATCCTCATTTTTGTATGTGTGGCATTTGTACCTGGCCTGCTGAATATAATACCCAAGGCGGCCCTCGCAGCAATATTGATATTTACAGGATACAAACTGGCAAAGCCGTCGCTCATTAAAGAATATTACAACAAAGGCTGGGAACAATTCATGCCCTTCATTATTACCCTCCTGGCGATTGTTTTCACAGATCTGCTGAAAGGGGTATTGATCGGCATAGGGCTTGGTATATTTTATATTATCAGGAGTAATTTCCGCACTTCCGTATTTTTAATGCAGGATGAAGGAAAATACCTGGTACGATTGAGAAAGGATATTTCATTTTTCAGTAAGCCTGTTTTAAAAAGCAAACTGGAAACAATTCCGCCAGACAGTTCATTGATGATAGATGTAAGCCGTGCAGAGTTTATTGATAAAGATGTGATCGATACGATTAATGAATACCTGCAGCATGCACATTTGAAGAACATAAAAGTGAATGTAAAACGAAGCACTTATAATCCCCTGCACGAACTTGTTTCCGGGCCGGGAGCAAAGGAAATTTCACAGGATGATAGTGCTCACTAACCATTGAACACAGCAATTAATTATTTAATCAACGCAAAAACAAATACCATGTTAGCATACGAAAAATTATTACTGGAAAATAAGGCCTGGGCAAAAGAACAGAATGAAACAGATCCTACATTTTTTAAAAGACTGGCAGCGCAGCAGGCGCCTGAATTTTTATGGATAGGTTGCAGCGACAGCCGTGTGCCGGCAGATAAGATTACGGGAACCGAACCGGGTGAAATATTTGTACACAGGAATATCGCCAACCTGGTGGTGAATACGGATATCAACCTGCTCAGTGTATTACAATATGCAGTAGAGGTATTGAAAGTGAAACATATCATCGTTTGCGGCCATTATGGTTGCGGTGGTGTAAAAGCAGCGATGACCCAGCATCATTTTGGTATCATCAATCACTGGCTGAAGAATATCAAGGATATCTACAGGCTTCACCGCGAAGAAGTAGACTCCCTTCCTACAGAAGCAGAAAGGGTTGATAAACTGATTGAACTCAATGTAAAAGAACAGGTATTCAACCTGGCGAAGACTTCTATTATTCAATCGGCCTGGAAGCACGAACAACGTCCGCACCTCCATGGCTGGGTATACGGCTTATCTGATGGGATCATAAAACCGGTATATGAAATGACAGCAGGATCACATATTGATCCCCTGTATGAATATGACAACCTGTAACGGGGAATGTATATTACCACTTTGTGGTATTTTTTAATCAGCGAAACAGTATTCTATTTGTATTGCCTGACTCGTCAGATCGTACCTCTAACTGTTTCGGCCCGTTTAACGTACCAAGGCCATCAGCCGGCTGAAAACTAAAACGTATTTTCAAGCTTGAACGCTCCGCCCACGGGAAACCGGGGGCGGTTTTTTTATGAGTACGACCATGCTGAGTGCCTTCCATGCTGTTTTTTATTCAGTAAGCAAATCATTTACAGAACTGCATTTCGGAGGATCGGCAGGATAAAATTTAGCAATAGCTAAAAAAATTATCAAAAAAATACTAAATAAATTAGTGTTGATAAAATAAAACAACTACCTTTGGTTCCAGGTATAATTTTACCGGCATAAATCAGATACATCACTTAAAAAAACAGAAACAATGAGTAACGCAGAAAAATTAAAGGCTTTAAAACTGACGATGGATAAGATTGACAAGGACTTTGGAAAAGGATCGGTAATGTTGATGAATGAAAAGGCAACGGTAGAACAGGGCGTAATTTCTACAGGTTCTATCGGGCTTGATGTTGCCCTGGGAATCGGGGGGCTTCCAAAAGGCCGTGTAATTGAAATATACGGACCAGAATCTTCCGGTAAAACAACCCTCGCCATACATGTGATCGCAGAAGCGCAAAAGAAAGGAGGAATGTGTGCGATCATAGATGCCGAACATGCTTTTGACAGTAATTATGCCCAGAAGCTGGGTGTTGATATTGATAACCTGCTGATTTCACAACCGGATTATGGGGAGCAGGCGCTGGAGATCGCCGACAGGCTGATTCTTTCAGGGGCGCTCGATGTAGTGGTTATTGACTCGGTGGCAGCGCTGGTTCCTAAAAGCGAACTGGAAGGAGAAATGGGCGACAGTAAGATGGGGCTCCAGGCAAGGTTGATGAGCCAGGCCCTTAGAAAACTCACCGCTACTATCGCAAAAACAAATTGCTGCTGCAT
>WBZP01004417.1_pt1 | contig 14651 bp, 12 predicted proteins | sample 5204301 | NCBI WGS metagenome assembly WBZP01 (sample SAMN12412401, study PRJNA552823) | activated sludge metagenome | isolation source: activated sludge from nitrification reactor of wastewater treatment plant... | place: USA: Pennsylvania | collected 2017 | reverse complement strand
AGACCTGCTATGCTGCCATGGCTGAGGTAGTGACAAAATGCAGAACAGAAAGAAGACCTTTCCTTGTCCATGCCAGTGTGCCTTTGCTCAACCACCATACCTCCGGTGTACGCAAAGACTGGTACAGGGATGATTTGGCGGATCACGAAAGCAGGGATCCCTACCCGAAACTCATCCAGTTATTACAAAAATCGGGTTTCTCGGATCGTGAAATTCAGCAGTGGGATGACAGCTGTGCCGGTGAGGTATCAGTGGCTTATGAAAAAGCCATAAAGGCAGAAGACCCCAGACCGGAAGATTTGTTTTTGCATGATTTTGCTCCCACCCCTGTCACAACTGAGCAAGGTACCAGACACCCTGAAAATGGAGAAGAAAAAGTTATGGTCGATGCTGCTTTATTTGCCATACAGCAAATGATGGCAGCTGACGAAAGAGTATTGTTATATGGTCAGGATGTAGGTAAAAGACTGGGAGGGGTTTTCAGAGAAGCCTCCACCCTGGGCGATAAGTTTGGTGATCACAGGGTCTTCAATACACCGATACAGGAAGCCTTTATCGTGGGCAGTACTGTGGGTATGTCAGCCGTTGGCCTGAAACCCATTGTAGAGGTTCAGTTTGCTGATTACATCTGGCCGGGACTCAACCAGCTTTTTACAGAGGTGAGCAGGAGTTGTTACCTTTCCAATGGCAAGTATCCCGTGAATATGACGTTGAGGGTGCCCATTGGTGCATACGGTAGCGGCGGTCCATATCACAGCTCCAGCGTAGAATCCGTTGTGGCCAATATCCGGGGTATCAAGATAGCTTATCCCAGCAATGGAGCCGACTTATTTGGTTTGCTCAAAGCAGCAGTTGCCGACCCCAATCCGGTAGTTATTTTTGAACACAAAGGCCTTTACTGGAGCAAGGTAAAAGGTACAGATGCAGCCAGGACAGTAGTCCCATCCGAAGATTATATTTTGCCATTCGGTAAGGCAATGAATGTCTTATCTGCGCATTCGGGCCAGCTGCAAAAAGGACCGGCGGTATTGATTGTCACTTATGGCATGGGCGTACATTGGGCTCTCCAGGCCGCCCATCATTTTGAAGGCCGGGTAGGGATCATTGATCTGAGAACGTTGTATCCACTGGACGAAGATTTGATTTACACCACGGCAAAGGAATACCACCGCGTTCTGGTGGTCACCGAGGAGGCAGTCAACAACGGCTTTGCACAAAGTTTAGCTGCCAGAATTCAGGAAAACTGTTTTGAATACCTGGATGCTCCGGTTGTGACAGTGGGATCTCATAATCTACCGGCTATTCCACTGAATGAGACCCTGGAAAAGACCATGGTGTATTCTTCAGAAAAGCTTGCCGCTGCAATCGAAAAAATGCTGGCCTATTAAGGTCATGCAACTGTAGGGGAAAACCATCCGTCTTTGGTCTTATACTTAACTATTAAATCTTTAGGATGATGAAAAAAATGCTGTTCGCCCTGGTGGTAATGTGTTGGCAAAGTCTTGCATTTGGACAAGAAACCAGAAAAGTTGAAAATTTTGTTTCCCTATATGCCGGAGGCAATGTAAAAGTGGAGTTGATAGAATCATCCACACAGAAAATTGAATATACCATCATCAAAGGCAATGAAAGTGATCTGATTACCGATGTTTCCGGCGGACAGCTGAAGATTAAAATTAAGCAGCCGATGATGGGTGGTTCCAATGCCAAAGCAGAAGTAAAAGTATATTACACTAAGCTCGAGGAAATCGAAGCAGCAGCAGGTGCCACCGTTAATGGTAAAACACCCATTAAAAGCCGAAACCTGGAAGTTTCCTGCTCCAGTGGTGCCCGGGTTAATATCAAAGTAGACTCCGATCTGGTAAAAATGGTTGGCTCCAGCGGCTCATCCACTACCCTGTCCGGCACCGTAAAAGAAAAATTGGATGTCACCAGCAGTTCGGGTGCCAAAATTGACGCTTCCTCTCTGGAGTCCAAAAAAGTGGATGCAACTGCTTCCTCAGGTTCCAATATCAAAGTATGGGCAGTTGAAAGCCTGGATGCCGATGCTTCATCCGGCGGCAAAGTGGGCTACAAAGGTGACCCGAAAAATAAAAATTTCAACACCGGTATGTCGGGTGGCAATGTAAGTAGAATATAAGTTATAATTTTGATTTACAATATGTTATGCATTATTAAATTATTTTTATAACAATCTTCTCCCTTTTTTAGGCAGAATTCAAGGAGAAAATGCGAAAAATGGTTATTTTTGCACTCCAATTTTAAATGAGATATCATGAAAAGCGACATCCATCCAAAGGAATACAGACTTGTAGTATTTAAGGACATTTCCAATGATGAGGCTGTTTTGACCAGGTCATGCGCCAATTCCAAAGAGACAACCGTTTGGACAGACGGTAAAGAATATCCTTTGGTGAAAATGGAAATTTCTGCCTTCTCTCACCCATTCTTCACCGGAAAGATGAAGTTTGTGGATACAGCAGGAAGGATCGACAAGTTCAACAAGAAATTTGCCAAATTCGGAAAGTAAACAAAATTCGAAAAGAGATCAAAAGCCCTGTAAATTTATTTTCCAGGGCTTTTTTTATAATCCCTATCCAAATATCCTGTGATGAAAAATATCATCCTTTTTGACGACGACAACTGGAGAAGCCTGTTGCCGCTTACCTATACCCGACCTGTAGGCGATGTAAGGGTAGGCATTCTCACCATGGCAGAAAAATGGGCCATTATCCACAAAGCGAAAGTCAGCTACATCACACAGGATCACCTGGCAGGAAAATTTCCGGCCGCTGTTGATGAAGACAATTTGTTGATCAATTCTGCCTGCTTTCCAACTGATAAGCTCATAGCCTACACAGAAGGACTCAGGCTCAACGAATCCATTGTATATCACGATGAACTCATTGCTGCCCGCCTCGATCGCATCCAGTTTGAGAAACTGATCAACAATGAAGAAGCTGATGAAATAAAAGCTATCGACATTTCAGAAGAAAAAGACTGTGTTGAGAAGCTCTCTCACCCCTACCAGATTTTTGTGTTTAATGGAAGAGAAATCATCAGGGATTTTACCTGGCTGACAGCGGGCAGGACATCCTTTCCCCTGGGCAATGGCAATACCGTCATTGGCAAACATCCGGTTTTCGTGGAAGAGGGGGCCAGGATACACGCCACTATCTTCAACACAGAGGAAGGACCTGTTTACATAGGCAAACATGCCCACATTATGGAAGGCAGCATTATTCGCGGTCCTTTTGCCATGGGTGAATTTTCGGTAGTAAAAATGGGTGCCCGAATCTATGCCAATACTACATTGGGTCCCGGCTGTAAAGTGGGAGGTGAAGTACAAAACGTAGTATTTCAGGCCAATTCCAACAAAGCACACGACGGATACCTGGGCAATGCTGTGGTAGGTGAATGGTGTAATTTTGGTGCCGGCACCAACAATTCAAACCTGAAAAACAATTACGACGAAGTAAAACTTTGGTCCTACATCTCCGAGCGATTTGAATCTACCGGACTGCAGTTTTGTGGTTTGATTTTTGGGGATCACTCCAAATGTGCCATCAATACCGTATTCAACACCGGCACAGTGGTAGGTGTAAGCACCAATATCTTTGGAAGCGGATTTCCGCGCAATTTTATTCCCAGTTTTTCGTGGGGTGGCAGTGCAGGATACGTTACTTATGATATCCGCAAAGCCCTGGAAACAGCCCGAAGAGTAGTGGCTCGTCGCAATATGAAACTTACCGAAGACGACGTCCGTATTTTGGAATATACTTTTTACGAAAGTGCCAGGTACCGGCCCTGGGATTAACATGCAACAACCTTTTTACAAACGATGGCTTTCGTACCTCACGGAGGTGCCAATCCTTTCTACCGGAAGCGACTACAATGAAGTACTCGACTTGTTTTTGGTCAAAGGCAGGTATCAGCTTTGCACCGAAAAAGCCATTTATTCCTACGGCGACAAATACGACAACTTTGCCAATGCCTTCAGACAGGTAAGCCTCGACAATGTGAACGATGTATTGGTACTGGGTCTTGGTTTGGCCAGCATTCCTTACATCCTGGAAAAAATTCACCACAAAAATTTTGTGTATACCGGTGTAGAAATCGACGATGAAGTGGTTTATCTGGCTAGCAAATATGTACTGGATGAACTGAAGAGCGAAGTGCATGTATATACCACCGATGCCTATACCTTCCTCAGCATGGATGAGTCGCGTTATGATCTTATCTGCATGGATGTCTTTGTAGATGATACCATTCCGGACGAATTGCAAACCGAAGAATTTACCGAAATGCTCCGCGACACCCTTGCCCCCGGAGGCACCTTAATTTACAACCGCCTGGCCTATACCCCGGAGGATCAGGAAGGAACCCATCGGTATTTTGAAATTTTCAAATCCGTTTTTCCGCAAGCCCGCATTTACGAAACCGGCGGCAACCGCATGTTGATCAATCATTGACCGATGCAAAGTGATGATCTCATTCAGCAATGGAAAAAGGCAGTATCTGAAAAAAATCTACCCAATACTGATGCCTTCAAAACACTTCCGTTAGCAAATTCAGAGAAACTGGACGAAGACATATTGTCCTTGCACAATCATTTCAGTGCCTGCATAGATTGCCTATCGTGTGCCAATTGCTGCAAAACGACGGTCACGGTATTTTCGCATGAAGACATCAACAAAGCTTCCAGATTTCTGGGGGTATCGAAAAAAGAATTCATCAAAAAATACCTGATAGAAGATATGGGTGAATTCACTACCATCACAACACCTTGTCCTTTTTTATTGCCTAACAACAAGTGCAGGATATACGAGGCAAGACCCCACGCCTGCCAATCCTTCCCTCATACCGGTCGCCCTCATTTTCTGAAGCGACTCAATGCCCATAAAAACAATTTAAAAGTATGCCCGATTACTTATCATGTGGTGTCAGGCATTAAGAGTTAGTTTTGGCTGAAGGAGGGAGCACTGAGATAAAACCTTCCTTTAATCTTTTAAATTGAATTTAGGCTTTGGTTTTTCTTACAACATTAAGGGAATTAAGAGAATGAAGAATTTCTGATTTTATACAACTTACCCCACTAGATTACATTAATTTCCCAAAATCTGAATTGCGTCTCCAGTTGTTATATCTTTTGCAGGAATAACCCACATATAGACTTTGTACCTAATAATGGTATTCGGCAGGATTTAAACATTGGGAGCATCGAGTGACATAAAGGCTTAATCTGTCTATACTATCTTAATGTATCTTAATGTATCTTAATGCATCTTAATGCCTGTGCTGAAAAAGCGCAGCTTTCTGAAGCATTTTTAATAAAATATCCTAATCTCATTTCCAGGAAAAAGGTCTCTTTGCGGCACTAACCCACCTAATGACTTATCGCATAAAAAAGAGATTCAGCAGGATTAAAACATTAAGGGCATTTAGTGGCATTAAGGCTTAATTAGCCTATAAAATCTTAATGCATCTTAATTTTCTTAATGTTTCAAATAAAAGCCCAATCTCTTCCCAAGGGAAAAGTCTATATATGGGAAAAACCCTCATATAGACATAGTACCAAAAAAAAAAGATTCAGCAGGATTAAAACATTAAGAGCATTTAGTGGCATTAAGGCTTAATTAATCTATACTAACTTAATGAATCTTAATGCCTGTGCTGAAAAAGCGCAGCTTTCTGAAGCATTTCAAAAAAAATACCTAATCTCTTCCCAAGGAAAATGTCTATATATGGGAAATATTACTAAAATCGGTAGCCCTTCCTTAATTCTCTTAATTCCCTTAATGTTAAACAAAGCCCAATCTCTTCATCTGGCAATAATTCTTCTTGTGGTACAAACCCACAGATACACCTTGAACCTGAAATTGGGATTAAGTAAGATATAAGCCTCAAAGAAGTTTTACAAAAGGCTCTGGAGTTTCATCGCCAGCCCCATATCTCCTTTGATTTTTACCTTGCCGGTCATTACGGCCATCATAGGATTGAGGTCGCCGCTTTTCATCTTCATGAGTGACTCACTATCCGTGCTGATGGTGCAGTCTGCTTCGGCATCATCCAGGCTTACAGCGTTGCCATTGGTGCCGTCTATAAGGATGGCATGATCGTCAATTACAAATTTGAGTTTGGCCCCGAAAGGAGCAGTATTGGCAGCTTGTTTTTTGAGTTCTTCAACAACAAAATTGATATCCATTTTAATTTTTTTGTGTGGTCATTAAATCAGGGAACCAAGATAAGATATTCTCTTACTTAAATACCTCTTGTTTTTCCTGTACGATGGTGAGCTCTTCTTCATTCATCAGGATGTCGAGGCAGGCATTGACCCTCGGCATCTCGTATTTGAAGTAGTATTTCATGGTATGGATCTTGGATTCATAAAAGGCAGTATCCAGTGAACCGTTGCCGGTGACCAGTGCCTTTTTGGCAGCCGTAGCCATTTTGATCCATTGATATCCCACAACTACCGTAGAGGCCATATCCATAAAGATGGTAGCATCAGCCAGGAACGATTCATAGTCGCCGGCCATGGCCATCGGGATGAGTCTGCTTAATACCTTTTGTACATCGCCCAATTTGCTTTCCAATTGTTTGACATAGGGCTTCAGATCGTCGTAAGTTGAAGCCTCCTGCATGGTTTCGGTCATTTTGGCCATCAGCAATTGCAATGCTCTTCCATTTTCCATGGTAATTTTTCTACCCAGAAGATCGAGCGATTGGATGCCGGTAGTACCTTCATAAAGAGACATAATTCTTACGTCGCGGTAGTATTGTTGCAAAACAAAGTCGGTACAAAAGCCATAACCTCCCAGGACTTGAAGCCCATTGTCGATTGCTTCTTTACCCCTTTCTGCAGGGAAAGTTTTGGCCATTGGGGTAAGCAGCTCTAATAAAAGATGGCTGTCTTTTTTCTCATCACCTTCACCTTCCAGGGCCAGGTCAACATATTTAGCCGTTTCGAGCAAAAGACTCAAAGCGCCTTCTACAATTGATTTTTGTTTGAGCAGCATGCGCCTCACGTCAGCGTGTTCAATAATAAGGGCCGGTTCCTGGTTGGGATTCTTCCTGCCATTGCTTTCTATTCTTCTGCCCTGGGGCCTTTCATTGGCGTATTGCAATGAAGCGTAATAGGCAGCTGTTGCGGTTGAAGTGGCGGTCATACCCACATCGATGCGTGCGCCATTCATCATCTGAAACATGTGCTTGAGTCCCTGATTGGCTTCACCCACCAACCAACCGGTGCAATTGTCATTTTCTCCGAATACCAGATGGGTGGTACAATAACCCCGTTGTCCCATTTTCTGGAAGTCGCCGGCCGTAATTACGTCGTTGAACTCATTATTTTCCGGCACGAATTTGGGCACCACAAACAAAGAAATACCTTTTGTTCCGGCAGGTGCTCCTTCAATCCTGGCCAATACCAGGTGAATGAAGTTGGACGCAGCATCGTGATCGCCACCGGAAATAAATATTTTCTGTCCTTTGATTTTATAGCTGCCATCGGCTTGCGGAAAAGCCATAGTTTTCACATCGGACAATGAAGATCCCGCCTGGGGTTCGGTGAGACACATGGTTCCGGCCCAGGTACCGTTCAACATATTGGGAACAAACCGATCGATCAAGGCTTGGGTGCCAAAAGTAGTGATCAGGTGTGCCGATCCCGCTGTAAGACCCATATAACCGGTTACGTGGTTATTGGCCGATTCAAAAATGTGATTGATGGCGTTGACCAGGAAGTGCGGTGCCTGCATGCCTCCGTGCTCGTGGTCAAAATACATGCCGATCCAGCCGTTTTCACCGGCATGTTTGAATATCTTTTTAATGTGGGGATGGATGATGACTTTGCCATCTTTGAAATAAGCCGGTTTTTCATCCATTTCTTTGAAGTATGGATACCAATCCTGATCTGCCCAGGATTTGGCCGCATCCAATAAAATCTCTATGCTTTCTTTGTCAAAATTGGCATAACGGGGAAGTTTGGTTACTTCATCGATGCCATGCACTTCGTACAACAAAAAACGAAGCTGATCCATATTTACGTAAGTTGCCATGCGAAACTAATTTTATGCAAATATACATCATTTTTTTAACTTTAAGTTAAATTTTTGATAAAATTTGGATAAAATCCAGCATTTGCCACATAAATTTGGCAATCAGCCTTGAAAATGGGCCAATTGAAGAACTTTTAGCTGTTGTGCCGTCGAATTATTTTACCGGGGCGGCTTCCACCAGGATTTTATCCTTGATTAATTGGTTTTTTAAGGATTCGATGTTTACGAAAATAGAGATCTTGGAAGAGGGTTCATCTTTGGATTTATACTCGAAATAAAAAATTTCTCTATCCAACACAAATAAATGCATATCACTATTGAAAAACCGATCGAAATAGGCCGGATTATCTTTAATGATTTGTTTGCCATTCTTACCGAGCAGGGGTTGAGGGAAATAATCGCCCGGAAAGCCATCCTGCAGCAGGGCCCTGAAACCATTCTGAATGGCATTTTGGAGAGAACTCCCTTTGGTTGGACCAAAGCCGTAGCATGTCACCCAAAGGTCTTTCACCGGAGCCTTGGGTGGAGCCTCTGACACCTTGTTGGAAGCAGATGTACTTTCTGCCACATCAGGTACTCTTTTAGCGGACGTGCAACCCAACATAAAAACCACCAGCAGGAATAAATGACTGGCAAGTAATAATCTCATTTTCAAACTCATATAAAAATTTTAATGTTGTAATGATGCAATTTATACCTTTGCACCGTCATATAAATAATAAATTTAAAACAGATATCACAAATTTGGTTGTCAATTTCAAAATTTACTGGACTGTAGGTCTTCTGGTTATCCTGACTGCGCCCCTCTCTGCTCAGAAATTCAATTACCTGATGAAGCCTGGCTTAAGCGGCATCGATGACTTTGTTTTCGACACGCTATTGCTAGCATCGGAAAGCTTCCCAGTCAAAAGCAAGGGAAAATGGGGTGTAAAAAAGGCAAATGATGAAGCCATCGTACCCCTAATGTACGATTCTGTAAAAATTGATGCCAAAGCCAAAATGATCCTGGCCTATAACCATCGATTGGTATCGAACTTTGGCCTCAATGGTAAGCAGCTGTCTTATCTGCAGGCAGACTCCATGTTCCGTGTCAAAGATCGAAATAAATGGCTGTTGCTGGCTGGTGAATTAAGCTCAACTTTAAAACAACAGCTGCCTGATTGGACTTTGCAATACAATGAAAATACCTTGCCGGAGGTAATTCTAAAAAATAAAAAAAGTCAGGAAGTTGATTCTCTACGACTGCAGGAAAATACCCGAATCTATACTTCTAAAGAAGGCTATGTGTTTATCAACGGAAGTATGTTCAGCAAAAATGGAGAAAAAATTAAACCCAGCAACAAATACACACAACTGATTCCGTGCAGTACGGGTTATATCCTGGCCAAACAGATGGGCTTTTGGGGCTTACTCAATGCGCATGGCAAACCCTTGCTGCCTAGTATTTATACCAGCATCGATACGCTGGATGGCATTCCGCTCTTTCTTTATGGCAGAAACAATCAATATTATCTGGCCGACACCCTCAACAAAAGAGTGGTATCCCAACCTGTCATCAAAGTAGTACAGCCGGGTGCCAAAGGCCATGTGGTATTTTATTATCCCACCAAAACATTGAGTTATGATGCTATCACCCAAAGCATCGTACAATGGGATTTTGTGATTGACAAACCATTTGGAAAAACAGGATACTGGCTGGTTAAAAAATTTGGTTTATTCGGCTGTGTTGATCTCAACACCGGTGAAGAAATTATCCCTGCCAAATATGTGGAAATCTGGGAAGCCGGCGATGGCTATGTGATCGGCGCAGATGGGATTAAGAACAACGGCCAAATGAAGGCCATGGATGTGTATTACAATTACAAGTTGGTCCATCAAAACCGACTGATCCAGTTTCTTCCGTTCGCTGATGGCATCCTGACCGAAGCTGAAACGGAGCGCTGTGTCCTGGGGCAACAGTATCTCCAAAATTTCTGCCTCCCCAAAGGCACCTTTTACCCAACGAGTCGCGGTCATTTAATATCCGCGTATAGTGATGAAACCGGACCCGGGGTGTTTTTATCAAAACCATTTGCTGAGAGGAACTTTAACAAACCATATGAGACGGCCATCGATCTCAAACAAACCCTCACCGTCAATGGTAAGCCAGGCCTGTGGGTAAGGTATTCACAAAGCTGGGGCGTCATCGACTATGATGGCAATGTACTCATTGATTTCCAGTGGGATGAGATGAAAGAAATTATAGGCATGCCCCAGGTTTTTAAGGTGAAGAAAGATGGGAAGTGGGGGGTGATTAGGGTGGGGAAATAGTGTGGTTCGAGTGCCTCAGCACACTATTTCGAGGGGCTCAGCATGCTATTTCGAGAGCCTCAGCACAATATTTCTAGGGGCTCAGTACACTAGGGTTACTCACCACAATTGGATTATTTCGAATATTTAGACATACTAACATGTGAACATATGAATACCGACAAAACTCCGTTTTATCGACACAAGCATATGAACATAACCCTTACCTTTGCCCCAAAATAAAAACCATGCAGGCATTTATTGTTGATGGCATACGCACTCCGATCGGTAGTTTTGGAGGAAGTCTGGGCCCGGTGAGGGGGGATGATCTGGCAGCACTGGTGATCAGGCAGTTGTTGGACAGGCACCCAGGACTGGATCCGGCATTGGTGGATGATGTGATCCTGGGCTGTGTGAACCAGGCGGGTGACGACAACCGGAATGTGGCCCGCATGGCGCTTTTACTGGCAGGGATGCCGGTATCGGTTCCAGGGGAAACCGTGAACCGATTATGCGCTTCGGGCATGTCGGCGGTGGTGCAGGCGGCCAGAGCTATAAAGGCGGGGGATGGTCACCTTTTTATCAGTGGTGGCATGGAACACATGACCAGGAGTCCGTATGTGGTATCAAAGGCGAGTAAGCCGTTTGGAACAGATTCTCAAATGGTGGATTCAAGTTTTGGGTGGCGGTTTGTAAATCCTAAGATGGAGGCCATGTATGGTACAGAAGCCATGGGCAAAACGGCAGAAAACCTGGCTGAAATGTTCAACATATCCAGAGAAGATCAGGACGCTTTTGCGTATTGGTCACAAATGAAAGCGGCTGCTGCCAGACAATCGGGGCGCTTAGGGCAAGAGATCACACCGGTAGCCATACCCGTAAAGGGCAAAGACCCGATAATTTTTGAACACGACGAATTTATCAAAGCCAATACGAGTACCGATGTTTTGGCTACGCTGAAGCCTGCCTTTAAAAAAGACGGCACTGTCACGGCTGGCAATGCTTCCGGACTCAATGATGGGGCGGCGGCTTTGCTCATCGCTTCGGAGCAGGCTTTGCAACAACACAACCTCACTCCCCTCACCCGCATCATCAGCAGTGCTGTGGTGGGTGTAGAACCCCGCATTATGGGCATCGGTCCGGTCAAAGCCAGTCAACAGGCACTGGCAAAAGCGGGGTTGACCCTGGACCAAATAGACCACATCGAAATCAATGAAGCTTTTGCCGCCCAGGTATTAGCCTGTACCCGACAGTTAGGATTGGCAGATAATGACCCGCGCATTAATCCCAATGGGGGTGCCATTGCCTTGGGACATCCGCTCGGCATGACAGGTGCCAGAATTTTATTGACGGCCTCCAGAGAATTGGTCAATACCGGAAAAAAATATGCATTGGTGACGATGTGTATTGGTGTGGGTCAGGGGTATGCGGTGGTGGTAGGAAGGGAATAGGGCTATGATTATACCACCCCTACGGGGTTGCGTTTGTAGTGCACGGATTTGGGCTATCATCATGCCACCCCTACGGGGTTACATTTGCGGTACGCCGATTCGGGCTATCATCATGCCACCCCTACGGGGTTGCACCCAGGTGCGCTGATTCGGGCCATCATCATTTCACCCCTACGGGGTTACATTTGCGGTACGCCGATTCGGGCTATCATCATGCCACCCCTACGGGGTTGCTTTAGCGGTGCGTGGATTTGCGCTATCATCATGCCACCCCTACGGGGTTGCATTTGCGGTACATGGATTTCGGCTATCATCATTTCACCCCTACGGGGTTACATTTGCGGTACGCCGATTCGGGCTATCATCATACCACCCCTACGGGGTTGCATTTGCGGTTCGTGGATTTGCGCTATCATCTTGCCACCCCTACGGGGTTGCACCCAGGTGCGCTGATTCGGGCCATCATCATTTCACCCCTACGGGGTTACATTTGCGGTACGCCGATTCGGGCTATCATCATACCACCCCTACGGGGTTGCATTTGCGGTTCGTGGATTTGCGCTATCATCTTGCCACCCCTACGGGGTTGCGTTTGCGTTGCACGGTTTTGCGCTATCATCATTTCACCCCTACAGGGTTCCATTATGGTACGCGGATTTGGGTTATCATCATGTTTTACACTTGACATAGCAGAGACTTGTCTTCCTAAATTAGTTTTTTAAAAAATAAACTCTACGTACTGAACCTTATTTATAACTTTTAGGTTATATAACCCAGTACTTATATCCTGACATATGAAAATTATTGTATTATTCCATGAAGAGTTTTTGGAAGAATTTTGGTTATTCCCGGAAACAGTAGAGGCGCAATATATTGCGCCTCTACTGACATTTAAAAATCAATAAAAGCATAAATAATGGGCATACCGGTAAAAAAAATATTGCAACAATTGCCAAGAGAAAGGCAAAACAAAATCAAGGAAGAATCCATAAAATTGATCCGTCAATACCAATCCTTACAGGATTTCCGAAAAGCCATGGGCATAACACAAGATGAACTAGCAGCAGAATTATTACAAACGCAGGTAAACATTTCAAAATTGGAAAACAAAAATGATATGCTGCTTTCAACCCTACGCAACTATGCACAGGCGTTAGGATGCAGGCTTGAAATTCGACTGGTCGGAAAAGATGACGAGCGCATTGTCATTCGGAATTTGCAATAGCAGTTACAAATATTAACAATTTAAAGCTAATTTGGAATAAAACACTTATAAGTAAATCATGATGAACTTAAATCCTCAATATATTACGGACAATATAGGTAAAAAAATATCCATCGTACTCCCAATTAAAGATTTTGAAGCACTTCTTGAAAAAATTAAAGAATTAGAGGATATTAAACTGTATGATGAAGCAAAAAATAATAATGATCCATCCATCCCCATCGTGGAAGCCTTTCAAATGATAGAACAAAACCGTAAATAAAAGTTATGACATATCGGATTGCTATGAAGAAAATCACTATCAAAAGGAGCAATCCATTGCGCCCGTATATGCCGTGCCGCAATAGATTGCTGTGGAAATGTTAGAAGTCAGAATTTTCAGATCCTTTAAAAAATGCATCGAATTTGATGGTCAAAAAAAACAAGTTCATTTTATTTTTTCTGCTTTTGGTGGGAAGAGTCTGTGTTGGGTTTTCACAAAAGGCAGAAACAATTGAGTATCGTAATGATGGCAGCGTGCTGTCTTCATCAGGCGTGGAGAAAGATGGCAGCCATTATACCAAGGTGTACGACAATCATGGGAATGTGATTGCCAAGTTTATTTCCGGTGACAATACCTACAAGAGGGGGCAGATCATCTTTTACGGGGAAGATGAAAACATGGAATATCCATATTTTGACTATAGCAATGTTTTGGCGGATACTACCTTTTACAGGGCCTTGGGTTACACATCGAGGATGAAGTATTACTTTATGTATGATTCAGCAGAATATGTGATAAGGCTGAGGTTGTTTGAGAATGGGAAGCCGGCGTGTAAATCTTACAGGGACTATGGTGATAAACACTGGACCAATTATTATTATGACAAGTCGGGAAAATACCTGGGGACCGGCACTACGGATGGTTATTATAAGCCCCTCGATGGAATGAACATAAGGTACTATGGACTATTTGAGGCTGGTCCGCAGCCGGCTGTGCCCTTCGGGGTGTATCAGAGTAGTAAGGGTGTGATCCAGTCTGCCGTATTTTTCAACTCGCGGGGAGAAGAGGTGGGTAAATGTGAATACAAAAATGGCTTTCCTTACAATGGACTTGCCCTGGAAGCCGATTTTATCTGGACATACTTTACACAAAAGAAATATAAAGAGGGATTGGTAACCGGGGATATTACCGAGTACGATTATCACTTCAAGGTATTAAACGTGTATGCCAAAGACAAGACCCCGATGGGCAGCAGGACCACAAGTTCAACTACACCTAAAAACAGCTACAAGGATGGACGGCCCTATTCCGGCGTTTTCAATATTGACTACAGCGTAATAGAAATGTGGGAAGGCAAAAGAAACGGTGTTACAAAATCGTATGATTTTCTAACCAGGGATACCCTCTCTATCGAAACCTACAAAGATGGTATAAAACAAGGATATGCTGCCTTTACTCCCATACCGGGTCGTGTTATGGCAGAAGGTTATTATAAAGACGACTTGCCCTTTGAAGGAGATTTTGTATTGAGGAGGACAAATGATTTTGTCAATGTCTCAACTTATAAAAATGGGGTAATGGTAAAGGCAACTACTTACATACCCAAAACAAAAGGAAATAAATACCTGGATTTCCAGTACTTT
>WBZP01003069.1_pt1 | contig 14654 bp, 14 predicted proteins | sample 5204301 | NCBI WGS metagenome assembly WBZP01 (sample SAMN12412401, study PRJNA552823) | activated sludge metagenome | isolation source: activated sludge from nitrification reactor of wastewater treatment plant... | place: USA: Pennsylvania | collected 2017 | reverse complement strand
ACGCCTTCGCTCACCTGCCGCTCTACGGTCTCGAGGATCTCGGGTTCCTGGGCCGCGGTGAAGCGGCGGCGTTCATCAAGGCGGGGAACACCCGTCCGGGTGGGAAGCTCCCGCTGAACACCAACGGCGGCGGTCTCAGCTACACGCACTCCGGCATGTACGGCATGTACGCGCTCCAGGAGAGCCTGCGGCAGGTTCGCGGGACCGCCCCGGCCCAGGTGCCGGACGTGAAGATCAGCGTAGCTCACGGCGTCGGTGGCATGTTCGCCGCGTCCGGCACGGTGATCATGTCCAACGAGCGCCCATAGGCTTCGGCGCCTCGCCCAGCCCGACTGCAAAGGAGGGCAGGGGCGCCAGTCGCACCAACAAGAAGAGCCCGGGCCGAATGGCCCGGGCTCTTTGTTGTCGTGGTCGTCTCAGCGACGGCGTGCGGTTGAGGCGACGCGGTGAGTCAGGTCACCCGCCTACCGCCGTGCGCGGTTCGATGCAGGCGCGTGGCACGTCAGGCGGCAGCGTCGTAGGCCGCGCGCAACCCCGCGATATCGAGCTTCTGCATCTGGAACATCGCATCGATCATCGCCTGGACCCGGGCCGGGTCGTCGCCCGACATCATGTCCTCGAACTCTTTCGGCACGATCTGCCACGACATCCCGTACTTGTCCTTCAACCATCCGCACTGGCTCTCCTCGCCGCCATCGGCCGTGAAGTAGTTCCAGTACCGGTCGACTTCCGCCTGGCCCTCGCAGCCAAGGTAGAAGGAGACGGATTCGTTGAAACTCCACCCCGCCGGCCCACCCGCGAGCAGCTGGAACTTCTGGTTGGCGATGACGATTTCGGCCGTGATCACGTTTCCGTCCGGCATCCGGCTGATCGACGTGGTCTGGAGGTCCGGAAATACGCCGGAGTAGTAGCCGATCACCTCGTCGATGCTACTCGTGACCCAAAGGCAGGGAGTGATGGTGGTCATGGGGTTCGTGCCTCCTAATTTGTAGGGAAAGTATACTTGGTGCACAGACCTGTCAATGACCCCAGCGTTAGCGCCTTTCGCGTGGCCCAGAGTTGCGCTTCGAGAGCCTGTCCGCCAGATTTTCGGCACCAACGAATCAACAACAGGTGAACTGTGACCACTCCCGCTTCTACTCCGGCTCCGGAGACGCTCAAAGGACCTCTTGTCATCGGCCTGGCAGGGACGATCGCGGCCGGCAAGTCGACGGTCGGACAACTCCTTGTGGAACGCGGCGCGCATCACTGCGACGCCGACAAGCTCGTGCACCGGCTCTACGACCCCGGGACGCCCGGGTTCGACCGCGTGGTTGAGGCGTTCGGGCAGGAAGTCGTCGGCCCCGACGGCTATGTCGACCGCAAGGTCCTCGGGGCGAAGGTGTTCGGCAAGCCCGACGAGATGAACAAACTCACCCGGGCCATGGGCTCCATCACCGAAGCGATCAAGGGCGAGATCGACAGGTGGCGCGAGACGTTGGACGAAGGCGAGATCTGCGTGATGGAAGCGGTAAACCTGATGGAGCCGGGTTATGCGCGCTGGTGCAACCAGACGTGGCTCATCGGCGTCGACAACGATGTCGCTCGGCAACGGTTGATCGAGACTCGCGCGATGAGCGAAGCCGAAGCCAACCAGCGCCTGGCCTCGATGATCCCTCTCGAAATCCGGGCGCCGGGCGCTGACTGGGTCTACAAGAACAACGGGACACTCGACGAGCTCCGCACTGCGGTGAACGGCGAGCTCGATCGGATCCTGGCGCTACGGAAGGCCGGCCAGGAGTTGCCCTCCGTGTTCCCGGCCTGGTGGGCTGACTTCATCGAGAAGAACAAGGAACGCCTGGCGAAAGCCGGGGTGAAGGTTGAGCAGGCGAAGAACGGCTGAGGCGCGGGATCACGCCGAAAGATGGCGTTCGACGAACTCCCGCGGCGAGAGGACTCGCCCCGGGAACTCCTGGCTGCTGAGGAGGGCGGCCTCGCCAGTCACCAGGATCGAATCCGGCACGGCATTCAGGATGTCCCAGAGGTGCTGGTCGCGGCGGTCGGGACAACCTGGGCCGGGACGCGGGGCGACAAGGCGAGAGACTATCTCGACCTGAGCGAGGAACATGGAGAGCTGAGCGGACGACAACAAGTGATGGCGCCGAGCCCTTTCGGAGTTGAGTGCGCGGGCGTACTCGGCGAGCAATGCCGCGCTGACGAGCGCTTTGCGTGAGTCAAGGGCGGAGCGCAGCACACGGGCTGGGAGACCCGATCGGCTTCCGAGGCCGGCAATGACGATCCCGGTATCGAGGATCGTCCAGGGGTACTCAGCCGCTGCCAGCCTCCCTCATCATCTCTTCACGAACCTCGTGGGCGATCTCAATCCCGAGTTGCATCAACTCATCGTCCGAAAGCCGTTGTGTCTCCTCGGTTGGGCGCGACCAGGCAATCTCCAGCAACTCGTGGAGGCGACGGCCAGCCAGGTCCTCCACTCTGTCAAGGTCCCCTTCGATGACCTCGCCGATCGTGCACCCGGAGGCCTCGGCGCGGTCCTTCAATCTCTCGTGCCGTTTGTCCGAAATGTCGATGGTGAGTTTCGCCACGGGTAACAGTGTACACGCGGGGCCTATCCCCCAAACGCAGCTAAACCACGACCACCCGGCGTCATCCTTCCCGCGTAGGGCGAGGGCGCTGTGCCAAGCGCGCGGTAGAAGCAGTCCGCCTGGATGCGGTGGCCTGTTTCGCTCTTGTGGAGGGCGTCGCTGAGGAAGAGCGCATCGGGGTCGGGCGCGGACAGAAACTCTTGCTTGCACTCGGCGATGAGGAAGTGGTGCTTCCGCGCGAGGCCGTGCATCAGGTCGCGGTCCTGCTCCAGGATGAAGTTCGCGTTGGCGTCGCCCTGGCTGGCCCATTTCGTTATGTATGGTTCACAATAGACGACGACAAGAGCGTGTTCGAGCTTGGAGAGCCCCTGGAGGATCTCGGTCTGGATACCGGTGACCTCTTCGAATGAGGCCATCGGCGCGGCGCCGATGGTGTGCCGTCCAACCCAGCGGAGCCAGCTATTGAGGCGCCGTGGTTTCTGGGCGGTGCTCCCGAGGACACTGTCGAACCGCTTCTCGGCGCGGCGGAACCACGAGTACGCGCGCGGGCCGAGCTTCTGCCGGATCTTCTCGGAAACGGTGGCTACCGCGCAGGGATAGGCGCCGAACGAGAACACCACGGTGTCCGGGTGAAAGCGCTCGACGGCGGCCATTGCCATCGGCACCGCCTTCGGGCCCGTGGGGAAGACGCGGATGTGCTCCATCTCCACCGGCTCGCCCAGGCGCGCCGGAAGTTCCGCTTCCGCGAGCCATGGCCAGGCTTTCTTCGTGTCAGGCAGCCCCAACCCGGACGTACTGCTCGTACCGAGGACCAACAGGCGCAATCTGTCCCCCCGAACCTTCGGCAAAATCCTGTCACACACCCGCGCTAGCGGGAATTGAAAACGGAACCATCGATGCCGGCCCGGCGTTGCAGTGTCGAAAGCTATGAAGTGAGCGATACCTGGTGCCGCTATGTCCGGTAGGAGTTGGCCTGGATCGTGTACAACTCGGCGTATTGGCCGCGCTTCGCCATGAGCTCCTCATGGCTGCCCGATTCCACGAGCTTCGAACCGTCCAGCACCACGATGAGGTCGGCCATCCGCACGGTGGAGAAGCGATGGGAGACGAGCACGGTGATGCGGCCGTCAGGCGTCTCGTGGGCGCCCTCGCTGCCTCGGCCTCCACGGGCGGCCTCGGCGTACCGCTCGAAGAGCGCGTGCTCCGTTTCGGCATCCAGCGCCGCGGTCGGTTCGTCCAGGACGAGCAGGAGCGGGTGGTCGCGCATGAATCCTCGGGCGAGTGCGAACTTCTGCCACTGACCGAACGAGACATCGACGCCGCCGGGCCAGGAGGGCCCGAGCTGCGTGTCCAACGCAGCAGGCAGCCGCGAAACCACGTCCTCGGCTCCGGCGCGGCCCACCGCGGCCACCACCGCCGGCTCGTCGTCCAGGCGCGGGACATCGCCGACGCCGACGGACTGGCGAGCGAGGAACTCGAAGCGGAAGAAGTCCTGGAAGGCGCCCGCCAGCCGTTCGCGCCACGACGTGACCTTGATGCGGCTGAGGTCTTCGCCATCGACGAGGATGCGCCCGGAGGCCGGCTCGTAGAGCTTGCAGAGCAACTTGACGAGTGTGGACTTTCCCGCGCCGTTTTCGCCGACGATGGCGACGACGGCGCCGGCAGGGATTCGCACGTTCACGTCATCGAGCACCAAACGGTCCGTGCCGGGATAGGCGAACGAGAGGTGTTCGACGGTGATGCTGTCGCGAAGTTCGCGCGGCGCATCGAGGTCTTCTTCGGAAGAGACCGCGGCGGCGTAGTCTTCGAGCCAGGCCAGCCGGCGGGAGCCGTCCATCCAGATTCCTCGCAGGAAGCCGATCTCGCCCACGGTTGCGCTGATGTACGAGGAGAGGCGCGAGCCGGCGGCAAGCACCAGCAGCACGTCGCCGGCGGGCGCATCGAGCCCCGAGGCAACGAAGACGACTGACCCGACGAAGGCGCCACCGAAGACGGCCCAGGCCAGCGCATGCCAGACCGCCGAGCCCCACCGCGCCGCGGACATCTCCGCGTACCAACTCTCCCAGGCGGCCCGGCGGTCACGCTTGAGGCGTGGACCGATGCCGGTGACTCGCACCTCCTTGCCGGGCGGCGCGGTGGTCGCGGTCTGGAAGAGGTGGCGGGCGAGCCGCTGATGCGGTGCGGCGCGCTCCTGGGCTTCCCGCTCCACCGCGGGCCGCCACGTCGATGTCAGGACCGTTGGAAGCGCGAATACCGCAAGGAGCGCGAGGGCAGGGTGAATCGAGACGAGCAGCCCAACGGTTACGGCCAGGCGAAGGATCCAGCCGGCCGTGCCGAACAGGGACATGTACATGTGGTCCAGCACGAAGACCTGGTCTCGCAGGACGGCAAGGCGGTCCAGGTAGTCCGGGCGTTCCTGGTGGGCGATCGTGGCGACGGACGCCTGGAGCCGCGCGACGTGGGCCTCAAGCGCGATCGTGACCCTGTCGCGGAAGCGGCGCTGGATGCGAGTGCTCACCACCATGAGGAACCATGTGGCGGTTGCCGAAGCCCCGAGACCGAGGGCCGCGATGAACAAGAGCCGCCGCTCGCCGTCGATCACGCCCTGGCCGAGGAGCTTGAGCCAGACCGCGATGAGCGCATCGGGGACAGCCTGGAGAAGCGTCAGCAAGAACGCGGCGAGCAGAAGGCCCGGCTCATGCTTGAAACCGAGTTTGCAAAGCCGCCACATCGAGGGGATGGCGGCCGGGACGTCTTCAGGTACCTGGCGTTTTCGGGGGAGGGTCACGTCAGGCGAGGACATCGAACACCATCCCTTCCTCTTCCTCGCTCACGAAGCGCTGGGCCTGGAGGTCAAACATGGTGCGGTAGCGGCCACCAAGGGCCATCAACTCGTCGTGCGTGCCGAGTTCGATCACCTTCCCGTGTTCCACAACGCAGATGCGGTCGGCGTGCCGCACGGTGGAGAAGCGGTGCGAGATCAGGATGGTGGTGCAGTCCCGTGTGGCTTCGAGGATACGCTCGAAGATTTCCGCTTCTCCGCGCACGTCGAGCTGGGCTGTCGGTTCGTCGAGGATGACCACGCCGGCCCCCAACTCAACTCTGCAGAGCGCCCTGGCGAGGGCGACGCGCTGCCACTGTCCGCCGGACAGGTCCGTGCCACCCGCATAGCCCTTCGCCAACACCGTATCGAGGCCGGCCAGGTTGCTGGCGCCCGCCGCACGCAGCGCCGCGAGAACCCGTTCGTCGTCCGCGCCGGCCGGGGCCACGTTGTCGCGCAGCGGCAGTTCGAACCGGATGTAGTCCTGGAAGACCGCCGCGACTCGATCACGCCAGGAGGCAAGGTCGAGCGCGCGGAGGTCGACGCCGTCGACCTCGATCGCACCGGCTTGAGGGTCATAGAGCCGGCAGAGGAGCTTCGCAAGCGTGGTCTTGCCGGCGCCGTTCTGGCCGACGATGGCGAGCGAACTCCCGGCGGGAATCGCGAGATTGAACCCGTCGAGGACGATCCCTCCGCCTGCCGGGTACTGGAAGGTGACATCGCGGAAGCGGATTTCGGACGCAGGCATGCCGGCGGCAGGTTTCGACCCTAAGGGAAGGGCGCCCGCCGGCCCCATCTTCGCGTCGAGGCGGAGGGCGGCGGCGACTGGCGCCAGAGCTCCATCGAGCGCCCAGTTCAGACCCCCGAAGGCCAGCATGCTCGTGCCCACCGCCACCTGCGCGTAGACGACCACCTGCCGGAGCGAAAGGCGGCCGTCGGCGGCGTCACGGCCGAGGAACCAGAAGACGAGCACGTTGGCCGCAACGACGATGAGCAGTGACCAGAGCACCGGTTGTTCGCGCAGCCGGGTCGCCTGGTACTGGAGCTCGTGCAGGCGCGTCCGCCTGGCAATGAACCGGTCCAGCGTCCAGCCACCGAGACCGAACATGCGCAGTTCCTTCGCCGCGGGCGGATCGACGGCCATGCGATAGGCGTATTCCGCGTCGCGCTGGGCGGACTTCACTTCATCCGTCTGGCGGTCAAACCAGACCGAGCTTTCACGCAGGAGGTAGTGAGTCGCTATCCAGGCAGCGGCGAGGACGATTGGCGCCCACCAGGTGTAGCCAAAGAGGATGATCGCGGAGACCGCTCCCGTAACCAGTTGGATGAGCCCGGTGGCGATGAAGTCCATCGAGATGTAGAGCGGTGGACCGGTCATGCCAAGGTCGAAGTCACGGGCGACTGTGAGGTCAGCGGTGAGCGCGCCGTCTTCGAGGTGGCCCATTCCCGGCGGATCGACGCACGCGGCGGTGAGCCGGTCATAAAGCAACGCCGCCGTGCGGTCGCCGAGGTTCGCGCTGATGGCCTGGTGGATTGGCGTCAGCACCTGGAGGGCCACGAAGACGACGCCGACCGCGATGAGCGGCCCGGTCAGGGGATCGCCCCTCTGGACCGCTCCGACGAGGACGCCCATGGCTACCGCCAGGAACGCGGGCAGCGAGCCCCGCAGCAGTACCGCGGCCCACCACGACCACGCGAGCCCGCGGTGCGCCTGCGGGAGCACGCGGAAGAACTTCCATTCTTGCCGCTCTTTGATTCGGTCCAGCACGAGTCGCCCCCAACTGCCTGCTGCTTGTACACGGTCCGCCGTGAAGCGCGAACTATGCCATGACACAGCCCGGCTGGTCTCGCGGGGGTGAAGACGGGCTACACGGCGGGAATCACGTCCATGCCCATGTAGGGGCGCAATGCCTCGGGGACCTCGATGCTGCCGTCCTCGCGCTGGTAGTTCTCCATGACGGCGATGACGGTACGCGGAAGGGCGAGCCCGCTTGCGTTCAGCATGTGCGGGTGCTTCGTCGGTTCGTCCTGGGCACTCCGATAGCGGATGTTCGCCCGCCGGGCCTGGAACTCCAGGCAGTTTGATGCCGAGCTCACCTCGAGCCACTCGCCCTGGCCCGGAGCCCAGATCTCCAGGTCAAACGTCTTTGTCGAGTTGAATCCTATGTCGCCCGAGCAGAGCGCAAGCACGCGGTATGGGAGTCCGAGGATCTCCGGAATCGACCGCGCGCGCGCAACGAGCGCATCCAGTTCGGCCTCGCTGCTCTCGGGTTCGCAGTAGACGAACATCTCGACTTTCTCGAACTGGTGGCCGCGCTTGATGCCACGAACGTCGCGGCCGGCACTCATCTTTTCCCGGCGGAAGCAGGGCGTGTGGCCCACGAAGCGCATTGGCAACTGGCCGGGCGGGATGATCTCATCGCGGTAGAGGTTCACGAAGGCGACTTCAGCCGTGGGGATGAAGAAGTAGTCCTCTTCAGCGTCGCGGTAGAGGTTGTCGCGGAATTTGGGCAACTGTCCGGCCGCGTAGAGCGAGGCTTCGCTGAGCATGTACGGCAGGTATGCCTCGGTGAACCCGGCGCGGCCGTGCTCGTTGAGCATGAACTGGATCAGCGCGCGCTGGAGCTTCGCCAGCGGCCCACGGAGGGTGTAGAAGCGCGAGCCGGACATCTTCGCTCCCCGCTCGATATCGAGACCGCCGACGATTTCGCCGAGTTCCCAGTGGGGGCGCGGCGCAAACGGGAATTGTGGGATCTCGCCGACGACTTCCACGACCTTGTTGGAAGTCTCGTCCGGCCCTTTCGGGACGTTCGGATCGAGGATGTTCGGGACCTCATAGAGTTTTTCCTGGAGTTCGGTCTCGATCTTCTTGAGGCGGCCATCGAGCCGGTCGATTTCGTCACCGACGAGGCGCATCTCAGCGATGCGGATTTCCCTGTCCGCGCTGTCTTTGGAGGCGCCGATGGCCTTGCTGACGGTGTTGCGCTTGGCCCGGAGCCCTTCCACCTGCTGCAGGATCTCGCGGCGGTCCTCGTCGAGCTGGAGGATGCGGTCGATGGGCGCGGTGGTGTTTCGAAGCAGCACGTCGCGCTTCACGCGGTCGACGTTTTCGCGGATGTACTGCAGGCTCAGCATGCGTCAGGGCTCCCGGGTGGCGGCTTGAAGTGCGCGAAGGCCAAGGAGCCGTACGTCCTCGGCGACAGGCACGAGCGTACCATCGGGCGCTGGCAGCGAAAACGACTCGGCCAGCTCTTCCTTGTTGAACCAGTGGTGCGGGCCGTGCGGGATGGGCGCAGCGAAGTCCACTTCTCGCTGGATCCGGGTGAAATACACGTGATCGATGTGCTGGTGAAACGGCTGGTCGTCGCGCACGATGTCCTCAACGAGGATGACCGCCGGAGGCGGGAGGACCACCGGCGAATCGACCTCCAGCAGGCCGGCCGGGCGGATCACGCGGGCGCGGTAGCCGGTCTCTTCGAGCGCCTCGCGTTCAGCGGCTTGCACCGGGTCTTCGTTGGGTTCGAGGTGGCCGCCGGGGGGCAGCCACATGCGCAACCTGTGATGCCAGAGCAAGAGCGTGCGGTCACCCGCGACGACGTAGGCCGTGGCCGTGTGGTGCCGTTCGCCAGGCGCCCAACCGTCGCTCATTCCTTCAGCGACTTCAGCGGTGGGAAGAGGATGACATCGCGGATGGAAGGCTGGCCGGTGAGTAGCATGATCAGCCTGTCGATCCCCATGCCAAAGCCTCCCGTGGGCGGCATGCCGTGCTCGAGCGCGAAGAGGAAGTCCTCGTCGACGAGTTCGACCTCGTCGTCGCCCGCTTCCTTCAGCAGGAGCTGATGTTCAAAGCGCTTGCGCTGTTCGATTGGGTCGTTGAGCTCGGTGTAGGCGTTGCCACATTCGAAGCCGGCCATGAAGCATTCGAAGCGTTCGACAAGCCGGTCGTTCCCCGGCTTGCGCTTGGCAAGCGGCGAGAGCTCGACCGGGTAGTCCAGCAGGAACGTGGGCTGGATGAGGTTCGGCTCAATGTAGTGCGACATCGCTTCGTCGCAGAGCTTGCCGTAGCCCGCGGTGGCGGGTGCATCCACCCCGCGGCGGCGCAACTCCTGGCGGAGGGCCTCCGCGGTGGTGAACTCATCGAGGTCCGGCCCGCCATACTCCTTCATGGCGTCCAGGAAGGTGACTCGCCGCCAGGGCGCCTTCACGTCGATTTCCATGTCGCGGAAGGTGATCTTCGTCGTACCGAGCACTTCGAGAGCGACGCTGCTGACCATCTGCTCGACCATTTCAGCCACGCCGAGGTAATCGGTGTAGGCCTCGTAGGTCTCGATCATCGTGAACTCAGGGTTGTGCTTGAAACTCATCCCTTCGTTGCGGAAGTTGCGCCCGATCTCGTAGACGCGCTCGAACCCGCCGATGACCAGCCGCTTGAGGTGCAACTCGAGGCTGATGCGAAGCACTCGGTCTTCGTCGAGCGCGTTGAAGCGGGTGTAGAACGGCCGGGCGGCGGCGCCGCTCTCTGACTCCTGCAAGATCGGCGTTTCCACTTCCAGGAAGCCGCGCGCATCCAGGAAGCGGCGAATTGCCGCAATGACGCGGCTGCGGATCGCGAAGACGCGGCGGGTCTCTTCGTTCGCCATCAGGTCGAGGTAGCGGCGGCGCTGGCGCATCTCGGGGTCGGCGAGGCCGTGGTACTTCTCCGGTGGCGCGTGCAGCGCCTTGGTGAGCATGGTCCAGTGCGTGGCGGCCACCGTCGGCTGACCCGTGCGCGTCCGCATCGGCATGCCGTGGACACCGATGAAGTCCCCCAGGTCGATGAAGCGTAGCGAGTCGTAGTTCGCCAGGGAGTTCTGGCGGAGCAGTGCCTGGACGCGGCCGGTCCCGTCCTGGAGGTCGATGAAGGTGGCTTTGCCCATGTCGCGCTTGGCGACGACGCGGCCGGTCACGTCGGCTTCGACGCCGGCGACTTCCGATTCGCCCTCAGGAAGGGCTTCGACCAGCGCCGTAATGTCCGCGGCGGTGTGGGTCCGGACGGTCCGCAGGGGATAGGGGTCGATCCCGGCCTCGCGCAGTTCTTCGGCCTTGGCCACGCGCTGCGCCATGAGTTCGTCCATCGTTCCCCCTTCGAAAACAAATGAGCCGCCCTGTGGGCGGCCCGGGATGGGTGCACAGGCCGCGAGGGCTCAGTCGATTTTCAGGACCTTCACTTTGATGACGCCCTTCGGCGCGTTGATGTCGATAACATCGCCAACCGCTTTTCCAAGCAAGGCCGCGCCCACGGGTGATTCGTTGGAAATCTTGCCCTTGGCGGCATCGGCCTCCGGTGCGCCGACAATCTGGTAATGACGGGTGGCGCCGTCCCAGTCCAGCTGGACGCCGCTGCCGATCATGATCCGGGCGGCCGTGTGGGCCCCGTCTTCATCGATGAGGCGCGCCCGGCGGATGATGTCTTCGAGTTCCAGCACACGGCCTTCGACCCGGCCCTGTTCGAGCTTCGCGTCGTCGTACTCGGCGTCGTTCTGGCTGGTGCCCTGTCCCTGGGCGTTGTGGATCATTTCCGCCACTTCCCGGCGGCGCACGCGAAGTTCGTCAAGCTCCTGTTCGAGCTTTGCTTTTCCTTCACGCGTCAGAGGAACGGGCTTGTCAGTCATGTACTACCCTACGGCCTGCGCCGATGAAAAAAAGCGACCGAGGGCCAGAAATGGCCTCAGTCACCGGCCCGAAGTATACGTTCGGAGCCGATCCGGCCGCAATCATGGAAAGGGCCCCACGCTTGGCTGACCAACCCGCGGAACCAACCTCGCCAGGCCCGGCGCAAGAGGCATCGCAGCCATACGTGGAACGGTGGCGCGCGCCGACGAGCTACGAGCGCGGCTGGCCCCCGCCACGGGAAGACCCTCCTCCCGCGCCCACCCCGCAACCACGGCCGCGCGGGACCACCTGGCTCGCGGCGGCAGGGATCAGCGTGGCAGCCGCTCTCATCGGCGGCGTGGCGGGAGGCGCCGTCGTGGCACGTTTCGACGACGACCAGCCTCCGGCGGCGAGTCCCGGCGCGCAGGCCCAGACACTGACCGTGGAACAGACAAGCGCGATTGCCGACGCGGCGGCAGCCGCGCGCCCGGGCGTGGTCAGGATCGAGAGCACAAAGCGGACCGCCACAGGGACGGAGCAGGACGTCGGCTCGGGCGTGGTCCTGGACGGCGAAGGGCACATCCTGACGAATGCGCACGTCGTTCTCGGGACGGATTCGCTCAAGGTTATCCTCGCGGACGGCACCGAACGCGGAGCGATCCTCCTCGGCCACGACTACCCGTTCACGGATGTGGCCGTGTTGCAGGTTGGCCCGGGCGGACTGACGCCGCTGCCGGCTGGAGACTCGGACGCGCTGAAGCTGGGCGAAGCGGTGGTAGCCATCGGCAATCCGCTGGCGGAGTTCGACGGGTCGGTGAGCGTGGGCGTGGTCAGCGGGCTCGCGCGGACGCGGAACTTCGATGGCGTGCGCCAGGATGACCTCATCCAGACGGATGCCGCCGTCAACAGTGGCAACAGCGGCGGCGCGCTGGTGAACCTGAAGGGCCAGTTTGTCGGCATGCCGACGGCGATCCTGCGCCAGACCCGCTCGGGGGCGAGCGTGGAGGGCATCGCGTTCGCCTTGCCCTCCAACCGGCTGCTCGAAATCGCCTCGGTCATCATCCAGGGCGGCGGGCAGTATCCCCGGCCCTCACTCCAACTCGACCACCAGGACCTGACCTCCGAGGTGCTCCCGCGGCTCGGCAGGCTGAGCGTCCGGGAGGGGGCGCTCGTCGTTGGGCTCATCCCAAACGGTGCGGCCGACAGGGCTGGTATCCAGGCCGGAGACATCGTCACGAGCATCGGCGACCATCCGATAAACCCGGACCATCCGCTCTACAACGTGCTCATGGGTTACCGCCCTGGCGACACGGTAAAGGTTGTCCTCAATCGCAATGGCCGGATAATCGAGGCCGAGGTTCGACTTGCCCAGCGCTCCTGACTCATCCGCCCGCCCCGACGGTTGTCCCCGCGCATGACGCGCCGAGGGGGGCACTTGCCCTGGGGGGCATCGGGCGGAGGGGGGCTTTACGGCGGCCCGCGCCGGACGAACTACGGCCGGATAGCGGCGCTGGGGCTGATCGGCCTGGGCGTGGTGCTCATCGCGTTCTGGCTGGTGGGCCGGATGTGCAACACCACGAATTGCGACGAGTACTACTGTCCTTCGGGCCGCAACATCGCGGCGCTCGACGGTTACGAGTTCGCCTCCCGCATCTTCGAGTACAACGCGAAGAAGGGCGCGGTCTCCGGGAATACGAATCTCGGCATCCAGGTGGAACTGACCAAAGCCGCGGGCGACGGGCAGTCGCTGACGTTCTTCCGCTACGTGGAGGAGACCAAGAACTGGGAGCCGATTACACCGGCCGTGCTCGAACCGCAGGGCAAAGTGGTAACTGCCACATTCACGTCGATGCCGTCGATCATCACCGTGATGCGGCGCACGGCGCCGGGCGGCAACAGCGTGGCCTACCTCGGCCACAACCTCTCGCTCAACAAGGCCGCGGTCGGCCACGTCTCAATCGTCCATACGATCGATTTCAAACCACTGGCCGACGGCGCGCTCGAGGGCGACCTGAGCACACTCAAATCGGACGGGACGTTCGAGATCTTCCCCGTCATCTCCGCCAACAACAAGACCAAGGGCGACGTGGCGATCGTCGAGAACATCCTGGCGAACGGTGATTCGCGTTCAAACCACGTCAACCAAATCGTGCAGAAGGTGAACCAGGTGAACGTGAAAGGCGTCGACATCGCCTACATGGACCTGACCGTCACATCGCGCACGTCGTTCACGCTGTTCATCGGCGAGCTGTACGACAAGCTCCACGCGCAGAACAAGCAGCTCACCCTGACGCTGCCCTCGCCGATCAAAGCGCAGGGCCGAATCGACGAAGGAGCCTATGACTGGGCCGAACTTGGCAAGCGAGCGGACCTCCTGAAGATCGCGCCGTACCGGGACCAGGCGACCTACCGCCTAACTATGCCCGAAGTCCTGCAGTTCCTCGCCGACAAAGTGACTCCGGGCAAGCTGATCCTGACCGTGTCGCCGTATGCGACGGAGACGGGCGGCGACACCATCAGCACCATGACGCTCGCGGCGGCGATGGCGATTGCCACGCGCGTCACGGTCCGTGCCGAGGCCGACGCCATCGTGACCTCGACGAACGTGAAAGTGGCGGGCACGAACATCGACAAGGATGAGGGGCTGCCGGGAATTCGCTGGTCACCTGAGACCGCGACTGTCGCGTTCAGCTACAAGCAGCCGCAGGGCGGCGGCAGCAGGACGGTCTACCTGGAGAACTTCTTCAGCATCGGGTTCAAGCTGGAGTTGATCCGCACCTATCACCTCGGTGGCGTTGCGGTTGAAGACGCCAGCGACGATACCTTCCTGGGCGACATCTGGACGGCACTCGTGCCGTTCATCGCGAGCGGGACGCCGATCCTCCTGCAGCCGAATCCCCAGGACCTGGCGCCCAAATGGAAAGTCAAAGACAACCAGGGGACGATCGAAGACACCGGGCGCGGTTCCGCAAGCTGGTTTACGCCGGCCCAGCCCGGGACCTACACCATTTCGCTCACGCTCTCCGACGGAGTGGCGCTCTTCGAGAACTCCGTCGATGTGAGCGTCAAGGCGAAGACGGTCCCATCCGCCCCGGCGGCATCGCCGACCGCGGCCCGCTAGCGATGGCAGCGAAAGGCGTCCGAATCTCCGGCGGCACAGCCCGTGGCGTTCCGTTGACGGAACCGCGAGGAGTGCGCCTGCGACCGACCTCCGGCCTGGTGCGCGAAGCGATCTTCAACATCCTTGGCGAGCGAGTGAACGACGCGCGCGTGCTCGACCTGTTCGCCGGGACGGGTGCGCTCGGGATAGAAGCGCTCAGCCGCGGGGCCGCGCAATCAACGTTCTACGAAGCCGAGGCGGGCGCCGTGACAGCCATCCTGGCCAGCCTTGCGAGGACCGGGTTTGGAGACCGCGCGAGGGTGGTCCGGGGCAGGCTCCCGAGCGCCCTGAGTGGCCTGGAGCAACGGTTCGACATCATCTTCCTGGACCCTCCATACGGCGACGAGGCGGCCGAACCAACGCTGATGGCCGTCGACCGATTGCTGGAACCGGACGGCGTTGTCGTCTACGAACACGCGAGCCGGTACAATCCGCCGGAACGTCCAGCGCGGCTCCGGCA
>WBZP01004415.1_pt1 | contig 14658 bp, 13 predicted proteins | sample 5204301 | NCBI WGS metagenome assembly WBZP01 (sample SAMN12412401, study PRJNA552823) | activated sludge metagenome | isolation source: activated sludge from nitrification reactor of wastewater treatment plant... | place: USA: Pennsylvania | collected 2017 | reverse complement strand
CGGATTGACGTTCTCCGGAAACTGAAAGGGCTTGGCCTCGGGATAGTTGGCGAGAACCCTGCGCTTGAGTTCGCTGTCCATGACCTCAAACTGCACCGCGTAGGCGATGACCTCGTGCCACTCCTTGGCGAGCTTCTGGTATCCGCTGCCGAGCAGGCTGGCGACGACGGCATGCACCAGTTCATGCTGGAGGATCGAGTAGGCGATCGGGCGGCCCCACGCGACGCCCCATGGCTTCCGTTCGCGGGGAAGGTCCCGCCGCCCGGACGTTATCTGAAGCTCCCGGCGACGAAAATCGTAGTAGCCGGACACGGGGCTCCTGCCGGCGGGCTCCTTGCGAGGCTCATAGGTCTGCCGGAACGTGTCGATGTAAGCCTGATCCTCGAACGCGATGCTGACGCTCGGTTCAGGTTGCAGTCCGATCTTGCTGAAGTAGGCCAGCACCTCGCCCAGCGCCTGGCAGGCATCCTCGATCTCTTCAGCGGTGCCGGTGACGGACACGGTCTCGTAGCCACAGGCGGCCCATGCACATCGCGGCAGGGCAATACCGGCCATGACGGCCGCGATCAAAGCCAGTCTTCGCGAAAAGTCCCACATGGCTCGCCACTCTCGTGCCGCCATGGAGATGGATGCCTGAATTCGCTTCCGGGGTGTTGATCGGGATCACGCCCGGTTCGCGCTATCCAACCAGCCGCTCCTTGCCGGCCCAGAAACCCGCCTTCAATACCTTCTTGTCGATCTTGCCGACGCCGGTCATCGGCAGTTCCTTGACGAACTGGATGTGCTTGGGCGCATGCGCCGAGCCCTTCTTCGCCTTCACCAGCGCGATCAATTCCTCCTCGTTCGGCTTCGCGCCGTCGCGGGCGACCACGACGGCGGTGACGGCCTCGCCCCATTTGTCGTCGGGCACGCCGACTACGGCGCACATCGCGACGTCCGCATGCTGCGTCAGCACGTCCTCGACCTCGCGCGGGAAGATGTTGAAGCCGCCGGAGACGATCATGTCCTTCTTGCGGTCGAGGATGAACATGTAGCCGCGCTCGTCGCGGCGGGCGATGTCGCCGGTGTGCAGCCAGCCGCTCTTCAGCGTGTCGGCGGTGATGTCGGGCCGCTTCCAGTATTCGGCCATCACATGCGGGGCGCGCACGCATATCTCGCCGGCCTCGCCGATGCCGACCTCGCGATCGTCGTCGTCGAGGATCTTCGCCTGGCAGGCCGCGATCGGGAAACCGCAGGACAGGAACAGCTCCGGCGTTTTCGGATCGTGGTCGGCCTTGCGCAGCACGGAGACCGGATAGCACTCGGTCTGGCCGTAGAGCTGCGAGAACACCGGCCCGATCCGCTCGATGCCTTCGACCAGCCGGCTCGGCGACATCGCGGAGGCGCCATAGAGCAACAGTTCGAGCGAGGACAGGTCGGTCTTCGACAGCGAGGGATGATCGAGCAACACGTAGATCATGGTCGGCACCAGCAGCGTGAAATTGATGCGTTCGCGCTGGATGGTGGCAAACACCGCCTCGGGATCGAAGCCCTTGAGCATGTGCACGGTGCCGCCGCGCATCAGCGTCGGCAGCACCTTGGTGCCGGCGACGTGGCTGATCGGCGCCACCGTGAGATAGCTCGGCGTCGCCGGAATCTCGAAATCGGCGAGGATGGCGGCGGCGAAGCCGCTATATTCGCGATGGTAGCGCAATGCGCCCTTGGATTTTCCCGTGGTGCCGCCGGTGTAATTCAAGGTCGCGATGTCGTCTGGGCCGGCGAGATTGCGCGCGGTGGCGTGGCCCGCAGTCTCCACCGCCTGCAGCAGGTCGGCGCCGTAGCCCGCCGGGCCCAGCGTGAACACCGTCTTCACGCCCCTGGCCCTGGCCGCCAGCTCGCCGCCGCGATCGCGGAAGGCTGCCGCATCCACGACCAGCATCTGAGCTTCGGAATCTTCCAGTTGAAAGAGCTGGTCGTCCAGCGATCCCAGCGGATGCAGCCAGGTTATTCCGAGTCGCGACAGCTGGGCGGCGACGCCGGCGCACCAGGTATCGGCGCGATTGGCGGTGAGGAAGGCGGCGCGCGTGCCCGGCGCAAAGCCGAGCCTGTCGAACACGCCCTGCATGCGGCCGATCAGGTCGGTGGCGCCCTGATAGGTGAGCGAGCCGCCCGGCCAGGAGAAGGCGGTGCGCGAGGGATAGCGCGCCAGCGCCCGCAAGGTCTGCTCGCAGGCGGCCGGAAAAGCGTAAAGCGGGTTGCTCATGGGATTCTCCCTTGTCACCGTCGGAACGGCGTTCTTTGTCTTTGGCTATGGTCGTGCCAAGGTTGACCGCAACGCTAGCAAGGGCATCATCTTTTGCAAACCTCCTCCGATCCTCTCGCGCGCTTCCGCAACCGCCTCTCGCTGCCGCTGATTGCGGCCCCGATGTTCCTCGTGTCGGGGATCGAACTGGTCGCCGCCGCCTGCCGCAACGGCGTCGTCGGCTCGTTCCCGACGGTGAATTGCCGCGAGGCAGAACAGCTCGACATCTGGCTGACCGAACTCGAACAACGCCTGCGCCGCCATGCGGACGAAAGCGGCCGGCCGGCGGCGCCGATCTGCCCCAACCTGATCGTGCATCGCTCCAACGCCCGGCTCGAACAGGATCTGAACATCCTGCTGCGCCACAAGCCCGAGATGGTGATCACCTCCGTGGGCTCGCCCGCGCCGGTGTTGCAGCCGCTGCACGATGCCGGCGCGTTGGTGTTCGCCGATGTCGCCAGCATCCGCCATGCCGAGCGCGCGGTAGCCGCCGGCGCCGACGGCCTGGTGTTGCTCACGGCGGGTGCCGGCGGCCAGACCGGCTGGCTCAACCCGTTCGCCTTCGTCCGCGCGGTGCGGGCCTTCTTCGACGGCCCCATCGTGCTCGCCGGCGGCATCGGGGATGGGCATGCGCTGCGCGCCGCCGAAGCGCTCGGCTGCGATCTCGCCTATATGGGCACCAGGTTCATCGCCACCCGCGAGAGCATGGCTGATAACCGCTACAAGGACATGCTGGTTTCAAGCAGCGCCGACGACATCCTTTTGACCACGGCCTTCACCGGCCTGCAGACCAACATGCTGCGCCCTTCGATCGAGGCGGCGGGCCTCGATCCCGAAAATCTGCCGTCGCGCGGCGCCATCGACATCGGCAAGGACATCGACATCGGTGCCCGCGAGAACCGCCCCAAGCGCTGGCGCGACGTCTGGAGCGCCGGGCATTCGGTCTCGGGTGTCGACGCCGTGCTGTCGGTGGACGAACTCGTGGCCCGCACCCGCGACGAATACCGCGCGGCGGCGGAGAAGGTCGTGCTGCGTTAATTCGCCACGAACCACCAATGCCTGTCGTAGCGCACGAGCTGCGTCGGCGGTTTGGTGGCGAATTCGAAGAATTTCCCGGGATCGCCATTCGGCGGCACGCGCAGGAAGCCGGTGAAATAGTGCTTCAGCCCGCGCGAGGTCAGGAACAGCACATAGACGCCTTCGTCGGCGTCGTCGATCACGATGTCGCCGCCTGCGGAGACTTTGGCGTCGCGGCGGGGAAGGGCGATCAGGCTCTTGTTGTAGTCGACATTGGGCACCAGCTCGCCGTTCTCGACCCGCTCCACGATGCGATCGCGATCGGCGCGATGGCGCCAGAAATTCTGCCCGAGATAGATTTGCTGCAGCGGCGCGTATTGCAGCAACAGCAGGGTCGCGATGCAGATGGCGAAGGGCATCGCGAATTTCAGGCCGCCCTTGCGGATGCGCAGCAATTGCGAGGCGGACCACAAGAGGCATCCGAAGAACGCGAGCGCCACCAGCGGCAGGATGCCGAGCAGCACCAGGGCGGACGGAAAATCGCCCATCGAGAATTCGAAGGTCGCAATCCCAAGCGTCAGCAGCGACAGGATCGTGACGGCCAGCACGCCGGTGCGGACCGATGGGGCCGGGATGCTGCCGGCCGTATTTTCCGTTCCTGCCATCGCCAGGCGAGTGTCCTGCAAGGCGCGACCTTAACGCGCCGTTAACCATACCGGTCCCAACATAATCCGGGATGAGGGCCCGTCGCCACTTCGGGCCGCGCTGGAAGAGGGGGACTGATATGGACCTCGAAGCGATCTGGGCAAAACGGCCGGCTACCATCGAGGAGATCCGCTGGCGGGTGGGCAACGCGCTGGACCGCCATCCGCTCTGCCGGGGCGTCGAATTCGAGATCATCTCCATGCCCCGCACCCGTCGCAGCAACTGGACGGTCAGCCTGAAATCGGTCCGCTCGGAGGCCCTGTTCGAGGCGAACGAGATCGTGGCGGACATCCAGGAAGCCTACGATCTGGCCGTAGCCGCCTGATTTCGGCTCGTTTCGCGCCGTTTCGGCGCTTTTTCTCCATTTACCAAATCTTTGGACAGCGCCGTTAAGCCTTAATTCACCCTCAGTTTTAGGGAGATTGCGTCAGGCGATCGGCGGAAATGGAGAAGTTCTTGACCCGGGCCATTACGATTGTCGCGCTGACAGGCTTCCTGGTCGTCGGCGCTGCCGCGACTGCCATTCTGGGACACGACAGCGTGCCGGGCCTCGCCGCCCACTACGCCGCCCCGACCGGGGAAGTGGCGGTCGTTTCCAACCGGCAGGCCAAGGCGGACAAGCTTGCGGTCGCAGCATCCGCCGTCGCTACGGCCGAGCCGGAGCCGGCCATGCCGCAGCTCCCCGAGCCGCTCCGCCAGGCCTATGCCGCGGCGGCCCCCTCCGATCTTGCCGTGCCGAACGTAACCGCGCCGCCCGCGCCGAAGCAGAAGCCGGTCGCCGCCAAGCCTGCGGTGCAGAAGCACTACACGCTGCTGTCAGACGTGCAGATCGCCGGCATCAAGGAGCGGCTGAAGCTGTCGCCCGATCAGGAATCCTACTGGCCGGGCGTCGAGAAGGCGCTGCGGGCCATCGCCCGCAAGATGCATTCGACCAAGCAGGCCGATCCGGCCGCCGGCGCCCCGCCGATCGATCCTGACTCCGAAGAAGTGTCGCAGCTCAAGTCTGCGGCGATGCCGCTCTTGTTCCAGCTCCGCGAAGACCAGAAGCGCGAAGTCCGCTCGCTCGCCCGCATCATCGGCCTGGAACGCGTCGCTTCGATGATTTGAGACGCGGCGCAGTTCAGCCACCGCCGTTCTTTCGCGTCAGTCCTTCCAGCAGCCGATCGAACTCGGCAAGCGCTTCCTTAAGCACTTTTTTCGGCTGCGGCGCACGCGCGATGGCCATCGCCGCCTCCGACAGGGCGCCCAGGATCATGTGCGCCAGCATCTCCGGCGCGCGATCGGCCAACGCGCCCGAGGCAATCGCATTCTTCAACCCGTTGCGGAGAGCGGCCAGGGTGTAACGCGATTCGATCTCACGCAGCTCGTCGAGCGACAGCACCGCGCGAGCATCGCGCAGCACGATTCGCTGAACCACGGGATCGAGGCAAGCCTCGAGGAAGGCGCGGCAGCCGGCATGCAGACCGGAGAGCGCATCGCCCTGCGCCTGCGCCACCTTCATCAGCCTCGCGGTTAGCGCCGCCTCCTCCTGCTCGAACACGGCACGAAACAGTGCGGCCTTGCTGTCGAAGTGGTGATAGAGCGCGCCGCGGGTGACGCCGGCGGCCGCGATGATGTCGTCGGTCGCGGTGTCGGCAAATCCCTTCTTCGAGAACAAGTCGCGGGCGGCGTCGAGCAGCAGCGCAGTGGTCGCGGCCGAGCGTTCGCCTTGCGTCTTCCGTGGCTTCTTTGTCATCGCAAACCCAGCATATAGCGGCAGCAAAGGATTCTTGACAGCGGCCAAGCCAGTATAATACATACAGATAGTCTGTATCTTAATTAGTGAGGTTTCGAATGCCCGCCGCCACCGTCGCCGCCCATAGCTATCGCTCCCCGCTGCTCGGTAACCCGCGAATGGTGAAGGTCGGCGCCGGCCAGATCCGGGTGTTCGAACGGGGCGAGGGACCCGCGGTCGTGTTCGCCCACGGCTGGTTCGGCAATGCCAATCTCTGGCGCAAGGTCGTCGACCGACTTGCCGACGGTTACCGCTGCTTCGTGCTCGACCTGCCGCTGGGTGCGCATGGCACGCCGGTCGATCCCGACGCCGATCTGTCGCCGCAGGGCGTGGGCGCCATCATCATCGATGTCATCGAGGCGCTGGGGCTTTCGCATGTGACGCTGGTGGGAAACGATTCCGGCGGGGCTTATTCACAGGTCGGCGTCGCGGCGCGCCCCGAGCGCATCGCGCGGCTGGTGCTTGCCTCCTGCGAAACTCCGCAAGATGAATTTCCGCCGCCGCCCTTCACGGCCCTGCCGAAGGCCGCGCTGTCTGCGGATTTTCTCAAGGCGGCGATGCAGGGTCTGCGCACGCATGAGGGCCGCCTGCAGCCCGCTGCCTTCGGCAAACTCGTCAAGCATCCGATCGAGCCGGAAATCTTCGATACCTATGCGCTGCCGGCCATCGAGGACGATCGCATCCTGCGTGACATCGCCAAGGCCATGCGCTCGGCTTCGGCCGACCCCGTGCGCAAGGCCGGTGAGATACTCGTCGGACGATTCATCAAGCCCGTACTGTTCGCGTGGGCGGCCGACGATCCGGTCTTCCCGCTGGCGCACGCGCGCGCCTACGCCGGAAAATTCGCCGATGCGCGCGTGGAACTGATCGAGGATGCCTTCAGCTTCACCGCGGAGGATCAGCCGGAACGGCTGGCGGCACTGATCGCGAAGTTCGTGGCGGCGACGCCGCTGTCATAACGAAGGCCGGAAGCGCGAGGTCCGCGCACCGCTTGACTACGCCAGACTGGAACGCGTCGCTTCGACCGATGACCCGGAGTAAGCTTCTTTCGGTTCCTCCGCCGCCGCGTTCCGCCGGAACATCGCCTCGACTCGCACGTTGCCCGCGCGAGAGAGAGGGATGAAGCATGCGCACATCAACTGCTTTTATTGCCGGGGCAGGAACCGTGGTCGTGGCGATTGCTACCGGTCTCGGCGGCGGGCTTCTGCTCGGCAACATCATGAACCCGCACCAGCCGAAGCACCCGAGCAGCGAAGTGGCCAGGCTGGAGCAGCGTTCCGCACCGCAGCCGATTCAGGCGGTCAATGCCAACATGCTGCCGCTGCTGAGATCGGCCGCGCCAACCGCAAACGAAGCGCCGACGGCATCGCCATCGTCCGCCTCGCCGGTGACGAAGGTCGCGATCACCTCCGTTTCGACGCGGTCGCAGGACGAGACGGGTAGTGCGGCCCTGCCGCTCGGGGCGGCAGCCCCGCCGGTTGCGGCGGTCGAGCCGCCGCGCGCGGGGGCAGAAGATTCCTTTGCCAGGGCGCGCGATGCCGACGTGAAGCGCGAGATGCGCCGTACCGACGACCGCCGCAAATCCGAACGGCATCGGCAGACGACAGAGAAGCGCAGGCTGCGCCAGCGGGAAGACAGCGATCTCAACGACGTCGAGGCGAAGGTGCGCGAGATCACGGATTCGCGGCCGGTCTTTGCTCGCGAGGAGCCAAGAAGCAACCGGATCTTCTCGCTGTTCGAATCGGACTGAGTGATTGAAGAGGCCACCCGACGAGGCGGCCTTTTTCCGGGCACTGCTAGCCGCCGCGCGATTCCACCACCCTGCGGCAGCCTTCCGACAGATTGGCCTTGTTGGCCTTCAGGCACGCATTCATCTGCGGCGGCTTGCCGATGTGCTCGGCGCAGAATTTGCCGGCGTCGCTGCGGCAGGCCATCTGTTCCTGCGGGCTCGGGCCCGATTGCGCCGTGGCGGGCAGGAAGGCGGTGGCCGTGAGCATGGCAAGTGACAGCGCGGCGGATACGAGGTGGGCTGAAATCTTCATGGAAAGCGCCTCTGAAAATGCAGGGAATTGGAGCTCGGTCGAGCGGGGCGACCATCCCCTGCCGACGCGCTTGCGGTCCATGCCATGTTCATGGCGTGCGAAATCAAGCCAGGCCCGAACCTCCCCCATCTTCATGGCATGTCCTCGCACGGCAGGCTGCGCCATGCAGGGGCTGCGTCGACTGCGGCCATCGTTCGATCGCCGGCAAGAACGCGACGCGCGAACAACGGGAGAGATTCATATGTCTGGTAAAGCAGGTTGGCTGTCGGCCTCCGCTACGCTCGCCGCGCTGACGGTAGGCGGGGCGTTGTCGCTGGGCGCGGGTTCCGCCGAGGCGGCCGTGGTCTACTGCAAGACGGTCGGTGTTCCCAAGGGGTGCGTGGCGCGTCCGACGGCGGCGGTGGTCACCGCTCCGGTGGCCGCGGCTGCCGTGGCCACGCCCGGCGTCGGCGCGCCGGGTGTCGGCGTCCGCGCAGGCACGCCAATGAATCGCGGTGGCCCCGTCAATCGGGTCGGCGTGCGCTAGCACCTCCGAGGTTCCGACCGGATCGGAACCTTCAGCGCCGGATGGGCGGCTCGCACCGTCCGAAACGCTTCAAACCGCTGCGGCATCGCTGTCGGGAAAACGATGAGGCAATTGCAGCCTCACTTGCGTTCCCGACGCATCCGAGCTCAGCCCAAGCTCGATGCCGCAACGCGCGGCGCGGTTCTGCATGTTGCGCAGACCGCGACCGGCCTTGCTGCCGGCGGTGCCCCCGCCGTCGGCGGCAAGCGCGGAGTCCATGAGGTCGAACCCCTTGCCGTCGTCCGCGACGGTGATGCATCCCCGCTCGATGCCGTCGGCATCTCGCTTCGTCTCGATCCGCACCGTGATCGTCCGCGCGCCGGCGTGCTTCACCGCATTGGTCAGCGCCTCGTCGAGGATGCGCACGATCTGGACGACATGCCAGGGCCTGAGTTCGGGATGCACCGGCAGGCCCTGGGCAGAGGCGATCTGCCAGTCGAGCGCGACGCCATGCGGCCGCAACTGCGCCATCGCACGTTCGCGCCAGGAACCGAGCGCCAGCATCAGGTCGCCGCCGATGTCGTCCATGGAATCGATCACGAGCCGCAGATCCTTCAGCGCCGCGCGCGCGGCCTCGCCGATACCGGCGCTACCGTTGCCGCGCTCACTGAGGGCCACGATGCTGACGAGCTGGCCGCCGAGCCCGTCATGCAGGTCTCGCATCAGCCGGGCCCGCTCGCGCGCCAGCGCCGCGGCGCGTGCCCGTTCCTCCTCGCGCGCGAAACTTGCTTTCAGCTTCTCTTCGGCCTGGCGCACCTGTTCCACCAGGCGCCCGGCAAAACCGTCGACCTGGTTAAGCGCACGCGCGAAGCGCCAGGTCAGTCCCGCGCCCAGCGCCACCAGCATCGCGGAGTAGGACAGTCGCGACACCAGGATGCGGTTCGGCACGAACTGGAACACCGACAGCATGTCGGCGATCCAGCAGGTCAGCATCACGGTCACGGCGCAGCCGAGCAGGAAACTCTCGACATTGCGCTGGCGGATCGCCGAACGCGCGGTGGCGAACGCCATGATCGCGAGCGACAGGCCGATGGTCGGCGCAGCGAGAAACGGAAACAGCGCGCGCGAGACGGAGGCGTTGCCGATCAGCCCGGCGATCGCCAGCGCCAGGCCGGGCAGGTAGAACAGCAGCCACCATCGCCGCCACCTCCAGCCGCATACCCCGAGCGAGAAGGTCAGCACCAGCGCGGCTTCGAGCGGCGCGGACGAAATCAGCACGACGTTCAGGCGGGAAAGCGCGGTTTCGTTCACCGGCGTCTGCAGGAACGCCTGCGCAAATCCCATCGCCATTGCGGCCGCCAGCAGGCCATAAGCCGGCTCGTGCCGGCGCATCGCCCACATCATGCCGAGGATGACCGCCAGGATCGCCTCCCAGGCCGAGAACACGACCGGCAGCGTGACGAACAGCATGTTGCGCAAGTCGTGATAAGGCCGCAGCAATTCATCCGGCCCCACCCAGACCCGGTCGAGAAAGCCCGAGATCGGGCCCCACACGAACAGGCGGATCGAGAGGTCGTTGGTGCCGTTGCGAAGGATCGGGGCGGGGATGTCGGCGATCTGCGGCGTGTTGCGGTCGGGCCTGTTGGCGGCGGGATCGCGCCGGCTGTCGTGGATGACGACGCCGTTGACGCTGACCTCCACGCCGTTGGTAAAGCGCGGCAGGAAAACTGACCAGGGTCGGCCGGCCTCGCTCTCCGGCCGCACGAACGAGGAGGTGAAGCGGGGCGACTCCTCGGCCGCATACCTCCGCGCCGTGAAAAGCGGCAAGGACACCGGCCGCTCGACGCCACCTTCGACCATCCTGAAATCGGCGATGCGGAATTGTTGCGGCGGCTCCGGCAGCGATCGCATCAGGCCGAATGCCGAGAGTGCGGCTATCAGCGCCTGCAGCAGCAAATATGGGACGAGGCGCGACGCGCGCCGGCCGGGCCGCACCATCGCTGCCGTCGCCTCGCTCACAGCTTGATCAGACCCTGCTGCACCGCCTCGAACACCGCCTCGCCCCGGGTGTGTACCTCGAGCTTGCGATAGATGCTCTTGATATGACCGGGCACCGTCTGGCGCGACAGGCCGAGATGCGTCGCGATCTCGGCGTAGCTGAAGCCCTTGGCGATACCCCAGAGGATATCGATCTCGCGCGGCGTCAGTTTCGCGGTGTTGAGCGGCGGCCCGGGCGGCGGCTCCGCCGACACCTGTGTCCGCCGCACGATGAAGCGCGCGATCGAGGCCGAGATCGGCGAGTGGCCCGCAACCAGGTCGCGCACGGTGGCGGCGATGTCGGTCGGGAAGGCGTCCTTCAGCAGGTAGCCGGTAGCGCCGACCGTGATGGCGCGCATCACGCTCTCCTCGTCGCCCAGGATCGAGATCACCATGATTTCGGTGTCGGGAAAGCGCTGCCGGGTCTCGCGAATCAGGTCGACCCCGTGCCCGTCAGGCAATTGCAGGTCGGTCAGCAGCACGTTCGGCGCGGCTTCCGCCAGTGCGGAGCGGGCCTCGGCGAGGGTGCCGGCAGCCCGCACCCGGTATCCCGCCTGGCCCAGCGCATCCTGCAACCGCCAGGAGGTCGGCGCGTCGTCCTCGACCAGGAGAACGGTCGTTGCCTCCGGGGGCGGTTGGCTGCTCGACGAATTCATCAGGAAACTCCGGTCGCTGTCCCGGCGACCGGCGCGAGTTTAGCGGCGGCGGGGGGATTTGCGACACCCATGTTCATGGCAGCTGGAGGCGGCCACCGGCCGGAGAAAGGTCCCGCCTTCGGCGAAAGCGGCGCTGAAATCGCTTCGTTGCGCCCGAAAATCCGGCGATTCCAACCCGGCAATATTTTTCCACCCGGGAGGCCGGCATGACGGAAGTGCGACACTGATCAGCCGAAAAAGCGAAGGAAGCGGAACTTCGCTTGACCACGGTTAAGGCACCCGGCCCCCGGACAACTAGTTTGCCCGGCGTCTCAACGAAGAGAAGGGAATCGCATCATGACGAAGCCGACGATCCGCGACTCAATTACGGGGCTCCTTCTTGGAGTTGCGATGGCGGCAACCACCGGCGCTGCCTATGGCCAGGCGCCGACGCTCTCCAAGGAAGAGAAGGATTACGCCAAGAACGTCTACTTCCAGCGCTGCGCCGGCTGCCATGGCGTGCTGCGGAAGGGCGCGACCGGCAAGAATCTTGAGCCGGAGTGGAAGCAGACCGCCAAGGACGGCAAGGTGACCGAAGGCGGTACCCTCAAGCTCGGCCAGGCGCGCCTGGAGAAGATCATCGCCTCCGGCACCGACGGCGGCATGGTCAACTTCGACGACATCCTGTCGAAGGACGAGATCAGGCAGCTCGCGACCTACATCCAGATGCCGCCGGACACGCCTCCGGAGTGGGGCATGAAGGACATGACGGCGTCCTGGAAGGAGATCATCCCGGTCGACAAGCGTCCGACCAAGCAGATGAACAACATCAACCTCAAGAACGTGTTCTCCGTGACGCTGCGCGACGCGGGCGAGGTTGCGCTGATCGACGGCGACAACAAGAAGATCATCTCCCGCGTCAAGACCGGCTATGCGGTGCATATCTCGCGTCTGTCGGCGTCGGGCCGCTACGTCTACGTCATCGGCCGCGACGGCCTGCTCAGCCTGATCGACCTCTGGATGGCGGAGCCTGCGGTGGTCGCCGAGATCAAGACCGGTCTCGACGCACGCTCGGTCGATACGTCGAAGTTCAAGGGCTTCGAGGACAAATACGTGATCGCCGGCTCCTACTGGCCGCCGCAATACGTGATCATGGACGGCAACACGCTGAAGCCGATCAAGATCGTCTCGACCCGCGGCATCACGGTCGACGGCGAATATCATCCGGAACCGCGCGTGGCCTCGATCGTGTCCTCGCAGATCAAGCCGGAATGGGTGGTCAACATCAAGGAGACGGGCCAGATCCTGCTCGTCGACTATTCCGACATCAAGAACCTGAAGACGACCACCGTCGAGTCGGCGAAGTTCCTGCATGACGGCGGCTGGGACTCCTCCAAGCGTTACTTCCTCGTCGCGGCGAACGCCTCCAACAAGATCGCCGTCGTCGACACCAAGGAAGGCAAGCTTGCGGCCCTGGTCGACACCAAGAAGATCCCGCATCCCGGTCGCGGCGCCAACTTCGTGCATCCGAAGTACGGTCCGGTCTGGGCCACGGGTCACCTTGGCGACGACGTCGTGACCCTGATCGGCACGGCGCCCGACGATCCCAAGTACAAGCAGTATGCCTGGAAGGTCGTCGAGGAACTGAAGACGCCGGGCGCGGGCAACCTGTTCGTCAAGACGCACCCGCAGTCCAAGAACCTCTGGGTCGACCTGCCGCAGAATCCGGAGAAGGACGTCGCCGAGTCCGTCTACGTGTACGACATCAACGATCTGTCCAAGAAGCCCGAGCAGATCAACGTGGCCAAGGCCGCCGGTCTGCCGGAGTCCAAGGCGATCAAGCGTGTCGTGCATCCGGAGTTCGACGAGAAGGGTGGCGAGGTCTGGGTGTCGCTCTGGGCCGGCAAGACCGAGCCGTCGGCGATCGTCGTGTTCGACGACAAGACGCGCAAGGTGAAGGCCGTGATCAAGGATCCGAAGATGATCACGCCCACCGGCAAGTTCAACGTGCACAACACCCAGCACGACATCTACTGATGCGAAACAGGCAGGGCCCCCCGCGGGGCCCTGCCTGACGTCTTGTCTCGATGTCCGGCACCCGCCGGGCAGGCCAGCGGGATGCGGCATGTCTCCCCGGCCCGTGAACGCGGACGCCCCGTACGCCCGGCGTCACATGGAGAACCCCGATGTCAGCAGAGCGCAACGATGGCGAGAAGGTCTCGTCCGGTGGTTGGCTGGGCAATGCCTGGCGCACCCTGCGCAGGCCGAGCCTGAAATATTCGCTGCTCACGCTGCTGCTGGCCGGCGGCATCGGCGGCGTCGTCGTCTGGGGCGGCTTCAATACGGCGATGGAAGCCACCAACACCATGCCATTCTGCACCTCGTGTCACGAGATGCGGGAGAACGTCTACAAGGAGTACACCTCGACCATCCATTTCCAGAACCGCACCGGTGTCAGCGCGGCCTGCTCGGATTGCCACGTTCCGAAGGACTGGGTGCACAAATTCGTCCGCAAGATCGAGGCGTCGAACGAGCTGCTCCATCATTTCATGGGCACCATCGATACCCCCGAGAAATTCGACAAGAAGCGGCTGACGCTCGCCAAGAGCGTCTGGTCGTCGATGAAGTCGACCGACAGCCGCGAGTGCCGCAACTGCCACGTCCTCGAATCGATGAACCCGGAATTCCAGCGTCCGCGTGCGCGCAAGCAGCACCTAGAGGCGATGAAGGCGGGCAACACCTGCATCGACTGCCACAAGGGCATCGCGCACAAGAGCGTGCGTAACCTGGTCGACGAGAAGACGCTCGAGCAGATGGAAGCGCCGCTGGCGCGCTATATTCGCGAGATTCCCAAGAGCTATGTCGACGGCCTCGCCCGCGTCGAGAAGCGCGAGGCCGAGCAGGCGGTCGCGCGAAAGGCCGAGATCGAGGCGGCCGCCCAGGCGATCGCGGCCGAGAAGATCGCCGCTGCCGGCAAGGGCGCCCCGGCGCCGTCCGGCGCGGCCGCTCCTGCCGCCCAGCCTGCCGCCGGAGCGGCTCCTGCCGCCACCGGCGGTATCGACTGGAGCGGTGTTCCGGCCAAGACCGTGACCCTGTTCTATCCCGGCCAGGCCTCGTTCGAGTGGATCCAGACCGGCAAGGATCACGGCGGCGCACGCCCCTTCAACAAGGGAGACCGTTGCTCCGAATGCCATGCCAAGGAAGTCAAGGACATGGGCGCCAAGATCGTCTCGGGCGACAAGGCCGAAACGACGCCCATTCCCGGAAAGCGGGCCTTCGTCGATCTGCAGGTGCAGGCGGCCTACACTGCCGACGACGTCTACTTCCGCGTCCAGTGGCAGAATTCGCCGCACAAGCCGGTGCCGTTCGTCGACGGCGGCAAGATGGACCCCGCCAACGCCGCCAAGCTCGCCATCATGTTCGCGGGCAAGGAAGTGGAGCGCGCCGAGCAGGCCGGTTGCTGGGTGACCTGCCATCATGACAGCCGCTACATGCCCGATGCGCCGAAGAAGGAGCAGCTTGCTTCCAGTCCAGCGGCTTCCGAGATCGACCTGTCGCAGGGGCTGACCAAGTATCTGGCCGAGACCCGCACCGCGGTCGAGTTGAAGGGCGACGGCGCCGCGCGCGGCGGCGGCGACAAGCTCAAGGCCAAGGACGAGCTT
>WBZP01004414.1_pt1 | contig 14660 bp, 16 predicted proteins | sample 5204301 | NCBI WGS metagenome assembly WBZP01 (sample SAMN12412401, study PRJNA552823) | activated sludge metagenome | isolation source: activated sludge from nitrification reactor of wastewater treatment plant... | place: USA: Pennsylvania | collected 2017 | reverse complement strand
GGGACCGTCGACCACTCCCGCTGGGCACGGCCGGCCGAGGCGACCGCGTCGTCGACGTCGCCCAGCGAGCCCGACCCGACCTGTGCGAACACCTGCTCGGTCGCGGGGTCGATGACGTCGACGGTCGGCCCGCCACCCCGTCGCCACACGCCGTCGACGAGGACACCGTCGTACTGCTCGACCGTCACCGGTTCAGGCCGAGCAGGCTCGGCAGGTAGTCGGCGACGCGGTCGACGTCCCACGTCTCGGCGTTGCGCACGAAGGTCGTGTGGCCCTCGACCCGCAGCGGGTGCTCGTAGACGCAGATGTCGCCGCCGCTGGCGTAGAGGAACCGGCCGGTGACGTCGCCCGCCTCGTCGAGGCAGAGGAACGCCACCAGCGGCGCGATGTGCTCGGGCTCCATGTGCAGCGACTCCGGCATCCCGCCGAACCGGCGGGCCGAGGCGGCGCTCGTGAACAGCTGGGTCTGCGCGCTGGGCAACAGGCAGTTCACGGTGATGCCGTGCTCGGCGAGCTCCAGGGCCGCGCTCGCCGTCAGGCCCATGATCCCGGCCTTGGCGCCGGCGTACGCGACCTGGAAGCCGAACAGCCCGCCGCGCGACGACACGGTCACGATGCGCCCGCCGCCCCCCTGGCGCACCATCTGCTGCGCCGCCGCCTTGAGGCACGCCGTGTGGCCGGCGAGGTGCGTCGACGTGATCGCGTCCCACTCGGCATCCTCGACATCGAGGATGCTGCTCGGCTGGTAGGTACCGGCGCAGGTGACGAGGATGTCGATGCGGCCGAAGGACTCCACGGCCGAGGCGACGATGCGCTCGGCCGTCGCCGACTCGGCGACGCTGTCGCGGTTGCCGACCGCGCGACCGCCGGCGGCGCCGATCTCCAGCGCCACGAGGTCGGCCGCGGAGACGCCGTCGGCGTCGACGAAGAAGTCGTTCACCACGACCGAGGCGCCGAGCCGCGCGAGCTCGAGCGCGACGCCACGACCCAGGCCGCGCCCGCCGCCGGTGACGACGGCGACCCGACCCTCCAACGACCGTGCCATGGCTCAGGCCCTCCCGACGTCGACGAGAGGGGTCAGCGCTGCACCGACCGTGGCGGCGTCCGCCTCGTCGGGGAGGCGCACGAGCACATGGGTGGACTCGATGATGAGCGGCACCGAGTACAGGCCGACGTCGCGGCCTCCGCAGTAGACGTAGCGCCCGGTGAACGCCGGGTCGGCGTCGACCGCGAGGTGCGCGATCGTCGACGCGAGCACCTCGGCGCCATCGACATCGGGCGCGGGCACACCGCCCTGCTCGCCGCCGGGTGCCCCCAGCACGACGCAGTTCACCGGGATGCCATGCGGCGCGAGGGTGGTCGCGGCAGCACCGGCGAGGCTGAGCATCGCGGCGTTCAGCGACGACTGCAGGGCGCCTCGCGAGTGGAAGGTGGAGCTCGACGAGAACGTCACGACGCGCAACGACGTGCCGTCCGCGACCGCATGCCGTGCCACCGCGCGCGTGATCCCGACGCTGCGCTTGAGGCAGGAGGCGAGCCCGACGGCCCACTCCGCCTCGTCGGCGTCGAGGAGCGCCGGCGACGTCCGCGGAGGTACGACGCCGAGCAGAAGCGACACCGGCCCGTGGTCGGCCACGATCACGTCGACGACCTCGAGCGCGTCGGCGAGGGTGCGCGCGGGCGCGTCGAGGACGACGACGCCGGTGAGCGAGGCGGCGAGGACCGCGGCCGTGCGCCGCTCCTCGTCGCCGTCGACATGCAGCAGCACGCGGGCACCGCCCTCGGCGAGCACCTCGACGGCGCGCTCGATCCCGCATCCACCCCCGACGACGAGCACCGTGCGCCCGACGAGGTCCGGCATCCTGCTCCCTCCCGATCACGAGGACCCGTGGCGGGCCGCGTCGCACGCTAGGCGGATCGACCGCCGACCTGGCGGCCTCGTCTCACGGAACGGAAGACGCGTGCCGGCCCCCGGCACGCCGAGGCTGCCGGCCCGCCTCCGGCGGTGCGAGTCTCCGCCCGTGCCCGTCGCCGAGGACCTGATCGCGCACGTCGTGGTCGACGGCGCGGCCCACGACGACAAGCCCGCGGAGCTGGCCGTCGCGGGTCTGCTCGACACGCTCGCGATCGGCATCGCCGGGATGCGCGAGCGCGGACCGCGCATCGTGCGCTCGGTGCTCGAGCCGGTGGTCGACGGGGTCGCCTCCTGGGAGGGCGACGACCGGTACGCCGTCACCGACGTCGCTCTGCTCCACGGTGCCGCGTGCCACTCCCTGGACTGGGACGACTTCATGCATCCCATGCACGGCCACTGCTCGTCGGTGCTGCTGCCCGCGCTGTGGGGTCTTGCCGAGCGCGACCGGCGCAGCGGCGCCGACGTCGTGGACGCCTACCTCGTCGGCTACCAGGTCGACCACCTCGTCTCGCTCGTCCTCTCGCACGGGCACTACCGCCGCGGCTGGCACGCCACGAGCACCATCGGCACCCTCGGTGCTGCCGCGGCCGCGTCACGGCTCCTGGGTCTCGACGCCGAGGCAGCGGGTGCGGCGCTGGGGATCGCCGCGTCGCACGCGAGCGGCCTGCAGACCAACTTCGGGACGCCGACGAAGGGCCTCCATGCAGGCATCGCGGCTCGGGCCGGCGTCCTCGCGGCTGCGCTCGCCGCGGCCGGCATGACATCGAGCCGTACATGGCTGGCGGGGCAGCACGGCATGCTCGCCGCCTTCGGCGGCGACGCCGCCCCGGACGAGGCCGCCGCGCTCGTGGCCGACGGGATCACGGCCGGTCAGGGCATCACGACCGGGTGGGGCCTGGTCCAGAAGCCTTACGCCTCCTGCGGTTGCAGCCACGCCGCGGTCGACGCCGTCGTGTCGCTCACGGGCGATCTCGAGGTCGGCGAGATCGCCGGCATCGAGGTGCACGTCGACCCCGCGGTCACGCGCACGATGCGGGAGACAGTGCCTACCGACGAGTTCGACTCGCGGTACTCGGTCTCGTGGGTCGTCGCCGCCGCGGTCGCCGACGGCACCGCCTCCCCCGCGCAGTTCTCGCCCGCGTCGCTCGCACGGCAGGATGTGCTGGCGCTGCGCGAGCGGGTCGACGTCGTGCCCGACCTCGAGGTCGGCGACGACGACCGCTTCGCGGCGCGGGTCGTGGTGCACGCGCCCGACGGCGTACGCGAGACGACCGTGCATCATCCGCAAGGGCACCCGCGCAACCCGATGACGCCGGAGCAGCAGCGGGCCAAGCAACGACTGGCTCTCGCCGCGGTGACCGACGATCCCGACGGCCTCGTCGGCCTGCTCAGCACCCTGCCGACGTCGTCCGACGTCGGTGCGCTCGGCGACGCGGTGCGCGCCTTCCCGCGCCAGGACGCGGCCGAGACGTAGAGCGAGGTCGGGCCCGAGCCGGACGCGTTCCCCCTCTCGGCGCGTCCTAGGCGATGGCGCGCTTGCGGGCCTCGGCGAAGACCTGCGCGAGGACCTCCTCGGGCTGGGCGCCCTGGAGTGCGACCGCGGCGGGCGAGAGCCCGTACGCCGGGTCGATGTCGGCACCGGCGTCGGCGACGAAGGTCGGTACGGCGTTGACGCCGAGCTCGCGACCGAGCTGGAACGAGGCGTCGAGCCGCGCGAGGTCGAACGCGGCGACGCGGGCCTCCACCTCGTCGCGGGTGTCGCCCGAGGCCTCTGCGGCGACGGCGTAGCAGACCTCGGGCTCGGTGATGTCGAGCCCCTTCTCGAAGTACGCCGAGTACATCGCGAGCAGCACCGCGCGCTGGCGCGGGTCGCCGTCGTAGGACAGGACGACGCCGTGCGCGAAGCGGGTGTTGGCGGCCTTGGGCATGCGCGCGTGGTCGATGGCGAGCCCGACCTCGGCGGCGACGGCCTCGGTGCGCGCGAACGCCTCGTCGACCGCGGCCTCGCCGCCGAAGATCTCGGCGTAGTGCGCGCGCATCGGCAGGCCCTCCGGCGGCAGCGCCGGGTTGAGCTGGTAGGGACGGTGCCGCACCTCGACCTCGCGGCCTGCGGCGCGCTCGACCTCGAGGGCCCGGTTGAGCCGGGTCTGCCCGATGAAGCACCACGGGCAGGCGATGTCGGCCCACATGTCCAGGCGCACGGTCTCGGTCGGGTCGCTCACGTCGGTCCTCGTCTCGTCGTACGGAATCCCCCGGGACCAACCCCGTCGCCTGCGCCGGCATTCCCCTTCGAGCCCACGTCGCTGCCTGAACGCACGGAAACCGACGGGCTCTCCGTGCGTTGGGGCAGTGACGTGGCGGGATCCGTGCGCCCGGGCGGTGACGTCGGCGGCGCCTGCACGCCCCGGGGCTGGGTCAGCCGCCGGAGACGGAGAGCTCGGCGGCAGTGATGTCGGCGAGGAAGCCGTCGAGGTCGTCGGGGTCGTCGAGCCAGCCGTCGGGAAGCGCCACCCGCTTGCCGGGCTGGGTGCGGCCGCGCGGGCCCTCGGCGACCTCGCCCGGCCACGGCTGGTCGAGGTCGAGCATCCCGAGCCAGCGGTCGACCTCGTCGAGCGAGGACACCATGGCCAGCCCCTGGCGCACCTCGTGCGGCGCGCTGAAGCCCTTGAGGTACCACGCGATGTGCTTGCGGAAGTCGCGCGGCCCCTTGTCCTCGCCGAGCACCTCGACGAGGAGCGCGGCGTGGCGGCGCATCGCCGCGACGACGTCGCGCAGGCCCGGGTCGGCGGGGATCTCACGACCGGTGAACGACGCCGCGAGCTGCCCGAACAGCCACGGCCGCCCCAGGCACCCGCGGCCGACCACGACGCCCGCCGCCCCGGTCTCCTCCACCATCCGGCGCGCGTGCCGGTGCGTCCAGATGTCGCCGTTGCCGAGCACGGGTACGCCGTAGGGCTCGAGCTCCTCGACCAGCCGCGCGATGGTGGACCAGTCGGCGGTGCCGCCGTACAGCTGCGACGCCGTGCGCCCGTGCAGCGCGACCCACGCCGCGCCCTCCTCGGCCGCGGCGCGTCCGGCCTCGAGGTAGGTGATGTGCTCGTCGTCGACGCCGACGCGCATCTTCACCGTCACCGGCACCGGCTCGCGCCCGTGCACGCGCGCGGACTCCGCGGCGGTCGTCACGGCGGAGCGCACGATCGACCGGAACAGGCCGCGCTTCCACGGCAGCGCGCTGCCGCCGCCCTTGCGGGTCACCTTGGGTACGGGGCAGCCGAAGTTCAGGTCGATGTGGTCGGCGCGGTCCTCGTCGACCAGCAGGTGCACCGCCGCTGCGACGGTCGACGGGTCGACGCCGTAGAGCTGCACGCTGCGCGGGCTCTCGTCGGGATCGGTCTCGATGAGCCGCATCGACTCCTCGTTGCGCTCGAGCAGCGCGCGCGAGGTGGTCATCTCGGTGACGTAGATCCCCGTGGCGGTGCCGTCGGTCGCGGCGCGCGCGTGCTCGCGGGCGAGCCGGCGGAACGCGCGGTTGGTGATGCCCGCCATCGGTGCGAGCACGACCGGCACGCCACCGCGCGCGAGCAGCTCGTACCCCGGATGCGTCATGCCCCCAGTGTCCCAGAGCCCCCGACGTACGCCGAATCCGTCGCGCCCGGGCCGCAGGGAGCCGGTCCACCTCAGGCGGCGCAGGGCCGGCGACGTCACTGCTCGAACGCACGGCTTCCGGGTGGGAAACCGCGCATTCCGGCAGTGACGTCGTCAGTGGCGCGCGAGGTCGGTCAGCACGCGCCGATGCTGCCTCATCCGCGCACGACGAGCGCCGGGTGCCGGGGATCGTCGACCCGGACGACGAGGTCCGCCAGCGACTCGGGATCGCACTCGGCGACGTAGCGGCCGAGGGCGGGCAGCGTCCACGCCTGGTCGTCCGGGGTACGCCGCACCAGCGCGGCCGGCGTCAGCCGCAGGTGCACCGCGACCTCGGCCGGGAGCCCGCGCCCGAGCAGGACGGCGCCCGACACGATGACGACTCCGTCCTCGGGCAGCTCCACGACCGCGGCGCGCACCGACCGGTCGGTGACCGGGTCGCGCAGCGCCGGCAGCACGCGGCCGCTGTCGAGGAACCGGTCGAGCACCTCGCGGTGCAGCGCGCCGTCGTCGAGCCAGTCGTGCAGGAACGCGTCCTCGTCCTGCTTGCCGTACTCGAAGCGCTGGCCGGCCGGACGCCAGAACGACGACGCCGGCACGTGGACGGCGGGCCGTGGTGCCAGCGCCGCGACGAGGCGGTCGCCGAGCGCAGCCGGGTCGGCGGCGTCGGCGCCGTCGACGAGGACGCGCGCGCGGCCGGGGCCGAGCAGCGCGACGACGGCCTCGGCCACGCCCTCGGGAGTGGAAGCGCGCACCTGCACGAGCACGATCCTGCCCGGCCGAACGGCCCACCCGTCGAGGGCCCCTGGGGCGAGCCGCAGGAGAGGTCGGCGCGGTACCTTCCCTATCGACTGAAAGGGCTCCCCGATGGCCGAGACGCTCGCGCTGGACCACGTCATCATCGGCGTGCCCGACCTCGACGACGCCGCAGCGCTGCTGCTCGTGCGCCACGGGCTCATCTCGCTGCCCGGCGGGGAGCACCCTGCGTGGGGCACCCGGAACCGGATCGTGCCGCTCGGCGGCTGCTATCTCGAGCTCGTGGAGGTGGCCGACCCGTCGGTCGCGGAGGCCTCCGGCTTCGGCCGGTGGATCGCTGCGATGGCCCTCGGTGACGCGCCGTGGGGCTGGGTCGTGCGCTCGAGCGACCTCGACGCGACCGCCGCCCGCCTCGGGCTCGAGGTCGCTGCCGGGCAGCGCGTGCGGCCCGACGGCCTCCGGCTCTCGTGGCGGCTGGCCGGCGTCCCGGACCAGGACCCGGCCGAGCGGCTGCGCCCGTTCTTCATCCAGTGGGACGAGGGGACGCCGATGCCCGGCGCCGTCGCCGTCCCGCACCCGGCAGGTCAGGTAGCCGTCAGGTCCGTGACAGCGAGCGGCACCGACCTCGAGCCCTGGCTCGGATCGCCCGTGCCGCTGGTCGACCTCGAGCCCGGCATCGGTGGCATCGAGCGGGTCACTCTGCTCGGTGACGACGGCGACCTCGTGGTCGTCCCGCCGCTCGCCTGAACGTTCACGACCTGCTCTCGATCGCACGCCGCCGCGTGGTCCGCGCTCCCGACCGGTCTGACCCGAGGATCAGCGGTCGAGTGCGGCGTCCATAAGACCGACCGGCGGCGACCCGAGCGACAGCAGCGCCGCGTGGAACCGGGGCAGAGAGAAGCCTTCTCCCCACCGGGATCGCGCGCGCTCGCGCAGCTTCAGGATCTCGAGCTTGCCCCACGTGTAGCGGCCGTAGTTGGGGTCGTACGTCGCGCGCAGCGCCTCCGACCGGGCCGCGGGTCCGGCGAGGAACGCGTCGCGCTCGAACATCGCCGTCGCCTCGTCGACCGTCAGGGCCCCGGTGTGGATGCCGATCGCGGAGAGCAGCCGCGTGACGCGCGTGAGCGCCTCCAGCGCGACACCGACCCGGTAGCGCGGGTCGTCGGCACGGAAGCCGACCTCGAGGACCATCTCCTCGGCGTAGTGCGCCCAGCCCTCCACGAACGCGTAGGTGTGCAGCGTGCGGCCGACCGCGCTGGTGACGTGCCGGAGGGCGCGGGCGTGCGCGAAGTGGCCGGGCGAGACCTCGTGCACGGTGATCGCCGGCAGCGTCGTGGCGCTGAAGACCTGCAGCCACTCGGCCTGCTCCTCCTCCGGCCACGAGGAGTCGGGCGGCGTGATCCAGTACCAGGCCGGGGCGTCGTCCTCGTAGGGTCCGCCGGCCGCCATCCACGCCATCGCCGAGCGGAGCGCCTCGGGCGACGGGCCGACCAGGCACCGGCCGTCGTGGTAGGGCACGAGGTCGTGCCGGCGCGAGAACGCCAGCACCTCGTCGACCTGCTGCTGCGCCTCGTGGATGACACCGTCGGCGTCGGGGTGGTCGGCGAGCAGCCTCGGCACCAGCTCGCGGATCGGGGTGTCGGGGTCGACGGCGGCGCACGCCGCGCGGAGCATGGCGAGCAGCCGGTCGCGCTCGGCCTCGCCCTGGCGCGTGCGCTCGGCGAGGTCGACCTCGACGGCGTCCTGCGCGCCCATCAGCTCGGCGAGGACCTCCGGGCCGAGCGCGACCTCGGGACGGCCCTCAGCGGCCAGCTGCTCGACGCGCGCGACCAGGCGCGCGTGCGCCGCGAGCGCCGCGGAGTCGCGGTCGGGGTCGAGCTCGGCAGCGAGCCCGCGCACCCCGGGGAGCAGGCAGGAGGCGACCGGCGCCGGCGTCTCGGTCATCGACTCCAGCGCCATGTCGACGGCGTCGGGCCACGCGGCCACGTGACGGCGGCGGGCGTCGGCGCGCTCGGCCTCCGGCGCGTAGGTGCGCTCGTAGACGGTGAGGTCGAGGTTGGCCAGGTGGACCCACGGGTTCCACCGGTGCATGCCGGCGGTCGCGTACGTCGCGCGCAGGTCCGCTTCGAACGCCTCGAGGTGACGCGTGTCGAGCTCGTCGTCGAGCGGGTCGCCGCCCAGGCGCGCCAGGCCCGACGCGATCCCGGCCGGCGACACGTCCTGGATGAGGCCGTCGTACTCGTGCCGACCGGCACCGCCCCGTACGTCGGCGACGCTCATGTCGCAGACCGCGCGCAGGCGCGCACCGAGGTCGTCGATCATCCCTGTCCCCCTCCGGCGCGGCCCCGGCGCCGCGCGGAGCCCGACGCTAGCCCACGTCGCTGCGGGATCGCGGGTCGCGGCACGCCGGTGGTCCGTCCCAGCACGGTCGGTCCCAGCGGGTCAGCAGCCGGGGAGGCGCTGCGCCAGCCAGCCGGGCAGCGCGTCGAGGCCGATGCGCTCCTGCGTCATCGAGTCGCGGTCCCGGACCGTCACGGCCTGGTCCTCGAGGGTGTCGAAGTCGACCGTGACGCAGTACGGCGTACCGATCTCGTCCTGGCGCCGGTAGCGGCGGCCGATCGCGCCGGCGTCGTCGAACTCGACGTTCCACGACCTCCGCAGCTCGGCGGCGAGGTCCTTGGCCTTCGGCGTGAGGTCGGCGTTGCGCGACAGCGGCAGCACGGCGACCTTCACCGGCGCGAGGCGCTTGTCGAAGCGCATCACTGTGCGGGTGTCGACGCCGCCCTTCGCGTTGGGCGCCTGGTCCTCGTCGTACGCCTCGAGGAGGAACGCCAGCATCGCGCGCGTCAGGCCGGCGGCCGGCTCGATGACGTACGGGAACCAGCGCTCGTTCGCCTCCTGGTCGAAGTACGACAGGTCGACGCCGGACGCCTCGCTGTGCGCCTTCAGGTCGAAGTCGGTGCGGTTCGCGATGCCCTCGAGCTCGGCGAACTCGGCACCGCCGAAGTTGAAGCGGTACTCGATGTCGACGGTCCGCTTCGAGTAGTGCGACAGCTTCTCCTTCGGGTGCTCGAAGAGCCGGAGGTTGTCGGCGGACAGGCCGAGGTCGAGGTACCAGTTCCACCGGTTGTCGATCCAGTACTGGTGCCACTCCTCGTCGGTGCCCGGCTTGACGAAGAACTCCATCTCCATCTGCTCGAACTCGCGGGTGCGGAAGATGAAGTTGCCGGGCGTGATCTCGTTGCGGAAGGACTTGCCGACCTGCCCGATGCCGAACGGCGGCTTCTTGCGCGCGGTGCCGGCGACGTTCGCGTAGTTCACGAAGATGCCCTGCGCGGTCTCCGGGCGCAGGTAGTGGATCGAGGCGTCGTCCTGCACCGGGCCGAGGCTCGTCGACAGCATCCCGCTGAAGTTGCGCGGCTCGGTGAACTGGCCCTTGTTGCCGCAGTTCGGGCAGTTGATGCCCGCGAGGCCGCCCTCGGGCGCCTTGCCGTGCTTGTTCTCGTACGCCTCGATCAGCTGGTCCTCGCGGAACCGCTTGTGGCACGAGAGGCACTCGGTGAGCGGGTCGGTGAAGGTGTCGAGGTGGCCCGACGCGGCCCACACCTGCGGCGCGAGGATCACCGCGCTGTCCAGGCCGACGACGTCGTCGCGCCCCTGCACCATGTGGCGCCACCACTGCCGGCGGATGTTCTCCTTGAGCTCCACGCCGAGGGGGCCGTAGTCCCACGCGGACCGCGTACCGCCGTAGATCTCGCTGCACGGGTAGACGAACCCGCGGCGCTTGGAGAGGTTGACGACGGCGTCGACGCGATCGAGTGCCATGTGGGGCTCCGTCCGGCTGGTGTGTCGGCGAGTGGGTGGTGCGGGGCCCTCAGGCTACGCGAACGTCTCGTAGTGCCAGCGCAGGGTTCTGCGCTCCTGCGGCTTCGTGACGGCGATCACGTCGTCGTAACGCACGCGCAGCCCCTCCTCCGCGTCGACCGGGCAGACCGGGACGGCGAGCACCACGTGCGTCGCGCCGGCCCCGCGGATCACCGCACCGGCGGCGAGCGCGGCGGCGCCCGACTCGACCCCGTCGTCGACGACCACGACCGAACGGCCCGCGACGTCGACCGACGACAGGTCGACGAGGACGCCGTCGTCGGTGCGTGTCGTCGCGACCGGGACCACGTCGATGCCGAGGACCTCCGCCACCGCCCGGCCCGTGACCTGCCCGCCCTCGCCGATGCAGACGACGACCGCGTCGCCGACGACGTCAGGGGTGAGCAGCAGCGCGAGGCGACGGCCGCCGTCGGCCAGGTCGGCGAACCTCATGACCCGCCCTCGAGGCCGAAGTCGCCCCGCGACACGTGCGGGGCAGCCGCGTGGCCCAGCCCCACCGTCGCGGCGTCCTCGCCGAGCGCCGACGACTGCTCGACGACGGAGTCCGGAGTACGCGAGACCAGCACCTCGAACGCCGTCGCCTCGTCGACCGCGGTGAGCAGGAAGGGCCAGCGCAGCTTCACGTCGTACGCCGACAGCGCGCGGCGGTAGGAGCCGACGTCGGCCCACTCCTGCGCGAGGACGAGCAGGTCGGGGTCGTCGACGGCGCGGGCCAGCCAGCCGCGCAGCCAGCCCGGCTGCTCGGCGAGGACGGCGAGGACGTCGCGCGCGGCGTCGAGCGCGCTCGGGACGTCGGCGTAGCCGGGCAGCGGCAGCCGGTGGCGGGTGACGACGAGCACGCCCCCACCGTAGGGGCGGCCCCGCAGGTGCGACGATGGGACCGAGCGCCGAGTCGTCCCCGGCCCGGCTGCGCCCCCGCGAGGAGATCGTCGTGCCCCAGAGCAAGCGCCACCCAGCGCGCCGCCCGCAGCGGCGGCCGGCCCGGGCACCGCACCACAACCCCGCGGCCGCGTCGGCCCCGCCCGTGACCTCGACCGGCTTCCGCGGCTGGCTCGAGAGCTGGAGCGGCGTCCCCCTGGTGATCCTGTCGCGCCAGCCGGCCTGGCTGGTCCCGGGCCTGCTCGCCCTCTTCCTCGTGCTCGGCCTCGCCCTCTCCTCGAGGTGGGCCGGACTCCTCCTACTGGTGCCCGCGCTCTTCCTCGCCTGGCTCGCGGCGCTGTCCTGGCCGCGCACGTCGGCCCTCGGCAAGATCCTGCGCGTCGGGGTCACCCTTGCCCTGTTCGCCGCGGCCGCCGCCCGTCTCGCCGGCGTCTTCTGACCCTAAATGCAATTGACAATCATTCCCGTTTAGTCGGAGACTGGCTCCATGACCGTCTCCCGCCGCTCCCTCGCCGCCGTCGCGCTCGTCGGAACCCTCGCCCTGTCCGGCTGCTCCGCCGGCAGCACCTCGGCGGGTTCGGCATCGGGCGAACCCGTGTCGGTCGTGACCGCGTTCTACCCGTTGCAGTTCGTCGTGGAGAAGGTGGGCGGCGACCGCGTCCGCGCCACGTCGCTCACGGCACCGGGCACCGAGCCGCACGATCTCGAGCTCACACCGCAGCAGGTCGCCTCGGTCTCGGACGCCTCCCTGGTCGTCTACCTCGCAGGGTTCCAGCCAGCCGTGGACGACGCGGTGGCCCAGGAGTCGCGCAACGCTCTCGACGCCGGAACCGGCATTGCGCGACTGGCCGCCACCGCCTCGCAGGTCGAGGAGGCCACCTCGGACGGCGGCACCGCGCCGGTCACCGACCCGCACGTCTGGCTCGATCCCACGAACCTCCAGAAGATCGTCGACTCGGTCGCCGCCCGCCTGTCGCAGATCGACCCCGCGGGCGCCGAGACCTACCGCGCGAACGCGACCGCGCTCGATGCCCAGCTCTCCGATCTCGACGTGGCGTGGAAGAAGGGCACGACCACCTGCGCGAACCGAGATCTCGTGGTCTCGCACGAGGCGTTCGGCTACCTCTCGAAGCGCTACGGCTTCACGCAGCGTGGCATCTCAGGCCTGTCCCCCGATGCCGAGCCCAGCCCCGCGAAGATCGCGGAGGTGGCCGACTTCGTTCGGGCCAACGGTGTGACCACCATCTACTACGAGTCGCTGGTCGACCCGAAGGTCGCCCAGACGGTCGCGACCGAGACCGGCGCCGCGACGGCCATGCTGGACCCGCTCGAAGGACTCGCTCAGGGGTCTACCGACGACTACCTCACCGTGATGCGCAAGAATCTCGAGACCGTCCAGAAGGGCCAGTCCTGCTCGTGAGCACACCCGGCGCACCTCCGGCTTTCGAGGTCTCACGCGCCTGCGTGACCTTCGACGGCGACTGTGTGGTCGACGAGGTGTCGCTGCGGATCGAGCCAGGAGAGTTCGTCGTCGTCCTCGGCGGCAACGGCGCCGGGAAGACGACGCTCATGAGGGCGATGCTGGGGCTCCTGCCTCTGTCGCACGGGCAGGTTCGTGTGCACGGCGTACCCGTCTCCCAGTTCGACGATTGGAACCGCATCGGCTACGTGCCGCAACGGCTGCTCGCGACAGGCGCCGTGCCCATGTCGGTCCGCGAGATCGTCGAGTCGGCGCGCTGGGGACCGTCGAGCCGTTGGCGGATCCTCGGACGTGGCGACGCAGTCGCGACGCGCGACGCCCTCTCCACCGTGGGGCTAGCAGACCGGGCCGACGACCGCATCGACACGCTCTCCGGCGGTCAGCAGCGACGCGTCCTCATCGCGCGGGCCCTGGCCGCCGGCGCCGACACCCTCGTGCTCGACGAACCGACCGCGGGCATCGACGCCGAGAGCCAGCGACGGCTTGCCGAGACGCTCGCGGTGGTGCGCGAGCAGGAGCGCACCGTGCTTCTCGTGACTCACGAGATGGGTCCGCTCGCCGACCTCGCGACACGTGCTGTCGTCCTGGGCCGCGACGAGCACGGGTCGATCCGCTACGACGGGCCGCCGCGTCGCGAGGATCTCGCCCATCACCACGCGTGGCACCACGACGACGAGCTCGGGCCGCCCGAGCCCGGACCTGCGCTGCTGGAGGGGTGACGGTGCTCGCCTACGACTTCATGCAGCGCGCGCTCGTCGCGGCCGCCCTCATCGGCCTCGTCGCCCCGCTGATCGGTGTCTTCCTCGTTCAGCGCCGGCTCGCTCTCCTCGGCGATGGGATGGGGCACGTGGCGCTCGCCGGCGTCGGCCTCGCCTTCCTTCTCGGCACCGCCCCGGTCCCGTCGGCGCTCGTCGCAGCGGCGGTCGGAGCCGTCGTCATCGAGCTGATCCGCTCGCGCTCGCGCACTGCGGGCGACCTGGCCCTGGCGCTGATCTTCTACGGCGGCATCGCGGGCGGCGTGTTCTTCACCTCGTTGGCAGGCGGGCGCTCCTCCACCGCGCTCAACCAGTACCTGTTCGGTTCCCTGTCGACCGTGGCGACGACCGACATCGGCTGGCTCGTCGCCGTCTCGCTGACCGTGCTCGCGATCATGCTGGTGTTCGGCCGAGAGCTGTTCGTCATGGCCCTGGACCCCGACGTCGCGCGGACTCAGGGCGTGCGCACGGTCGCGATGAGCATGCTGCTGACGGTGATGGCCGCCCTGACCGTCGTGATCGGCATGCGCACGGTCGGGCTGCTGCTCGTCAGCGCGATCATGATCGTGCCGATCGCCGCAGCCCAGCAGCTGACCCGCGCCTTCCGCACGACGGCCTTCGTCGGAGTGGTCGTCGGCGAGCTCGCCGCCGTGCTCGGGCTCGTGGTGTCCTTCGAGCTCGACGTACCGCCCGGCCCTGCGATCGTGTTCCTCGCCCTCGGGCTGTTCGCGGTCTGCGCTGTCGTGGCCGTGCCGCTGCGCCGGCGGCGCGCCCGCTCGTCGACCGCGACGCGCGCGACGACAGGAGGCCATGCATGAACGCCACCGAGCCGGTACGCCGGACCACCCGTCAGCGCACCGCGGTGCTCGCGGTCCTCGACGACCTCGACAGCTTCCGCAGCGCGCAGCAGATCCACGCCGAGCTGGCGCGCCGTGGCGACGCCGTCGGCCTGAGCACGGTCTACCGCTGCCTCACCACGCTCGCCGCCGACGGCGACGTCGACACCCTGCTCCTCGACGACGGCGAGTCGGTCTACCGCCGCTGCAGCGGCGGCAAGCACCACCACCACCTGGTCTGCCGCACGTGCGGCGCGACCGTCGAGGTGGAGGGGCCGACCGTCGAGCGCTGGGCGGAGAAGGTGGCCGCCGAGCACGGCTACGACGACGTCAGCCACACCCTCGAGATCTTCGGCCGCTGCGCCGCCTGCCGCTGACCGCCGACGAGACGCCGGCCTACTCGTACGGGTACTTCGGCTGCGGGACGACCTTCATCGACGACGCCTTCACCCGCGGCACGGCGGTGACGCTCTCGGTGCCGCCGCCCGGCATCCACTCCCCCACGGCCG
>WBZP01004410.1_pt1 | contig 14664 bp, 16 predicted proteins | sample 5204301 | NCBI WGS metagenome assembly WBZP01 (sample SAMN12412401, study PRJNA552823) | activated sludge metagenome | isolation source: activated sludge from nitrification reactor of wastewater treatment plant... | place: USA: Pennsylvania | collected 2017 | reverse complement strand
TTTTGTCGATGGCCTGGAGCGGGCTGCCCGTCACAGAAAAGCCGACCTGGTCATTATGGGCATCACGGGCAAATCGGCCATAGCCCAGGTTTTATTTGGCAGCAATACCTTAAAAATGGCCGCAACCAAAGCCTGTCCGGTGATGATCGTGCCAGAATCCGCGCCTTTATCAGACATCAAGAACGTACTGCTCACCTCCGATTTTAAAAATACCCGGAACGCCACACCATCGGCGCCAATTAAAAGTGTGCTGAAAGCCTTTACGCCACAACTCCATGTGATCAATGTAGATAAAGACCACTATATATCCCTTACGGAAAATTATGAAAGAGAAAAACAGGACCTGAAAGAAATGTTCAAAGAATACAATCCTGAATTTTATTTCATGCGGCTATTTGAATTTGAAGAAGCGCTGAACATGTTTGCGGAAGACAAGCAGATCGACCTGATCATCGCCATTCAGAAGAACCATTCATTCATGGAGAATTTATTCAGGCGCAGCCATACCAAGCTGATGTCTTATCACAGCAAGGTTCCGATCCTGGTCGTACATGAATAAACCAAATCAATAAAACAAAAATTACAGAAACAATCACCATGGCTTCAACCAAACTGACCATCAAGAGTAACGGATCGGTAAAAGTAGAAGGCGATTTTGAAATCGTCGATATAGAAGGTAATGTATACAACCTGGGAGGCAGGGAAATCATATCCCTGTGCCGTTGCGGCCTGTCGAAAAACAAACCATTCTGCGATGGCGCCCACAAAGGCCATTTCGACCACGAGGCCAGGGCATTTGACCTGCCACCCAAAAAGCAGGACTGACCTCACTCATCTTACCGGCATGAAAATACAGTTTTGGTCTATCGGAAAATCTCATGAACCTTTTGTAAAAGAAGGGATCGAACAATTTACCAAAAGGATAGGTCATTACTACCCTGTTCAGTGGCACCTGTTGCCTGTTCCGAAGAATACGGGCATGCTCAGCGAATTAGATATCAGGAAAAAAGAAAGCGATATGATCATCGACCTCCTGAAGAAAGATGATTACTTGGTACTTCTGGATGAAAGAGGCAAACAATTCAGCAGTGAGGAGCTGGCGGGATTTATCCAGCAACGTGCCAATGAGAGTGAAAAAACATTGATCTTCCTGATTGGCGGAGCCTTTGGGGTCAGCCAGGAATTGATGAAAAGGGCTCATTTTACCTGGAGCCTTTCCAAACTCGTATTTCCGCATCAACTGGTCAGGCTGATGCTGGCCGAACAGGTTTACCGTGCCTGTACCATTCTACGCAACGAGAAATACCACCATGCCTGAAAAACCATTAACCGATAACGCATGAACTTTACAGATTTCCCCGTAACCATGACCCTCATCGCATTGAATGTTCTGTGCTCCATCGTGGGATTTAATAATCATGCCTGGATGAACAAAACGATCATGCACCCTTACCTGGTTAAACGCCAGGGGGAATATTACCGGTTCATCACGTCGGGGTTTCTTCATGCCGACTGGATGCACTTGTTCTTCAATATGTTCACCCTGTATTTCTTTGGCATGGCCATAGAATATTATTTTTCGATCTATGGCCTCGGGGGAAGGGTTGCCTATGCGGGATTATATGTACTCGGACTTATCGTATCCGACATACCCAGTTACGTCAAACACCAGGATGATCCTCAATACCTGTCGCTCGGTGCATCGGGCGCGGTTTCCGCCGTATTATTTGCCGCCATCATTTTCAATCCATGGAGCAGTGTGTACCTCTACGGCGCGATCAAATTATCGGCACTGGTATTTGCCGTGCTCTATATTGGCTATTGCGTTTATATGGGAAAAAAAGGCGGCGATCATGTGAATCACGATGCTCATCTCTGGGGATCCCTGCTCGGCCTGGCATTTACCCTGATACTGGTTGCGGTGATGCAACCTGCCTTGTTCAATGAGATCATGGAAAAACTGAAAAACCCCAGCCTGTTCGGGCATGATTAATGAACGGGCAATGCCGGTTCCCAAACAAGACTAACGGTTTGCCGGGTTTTTGGGGTGACCTTGTAACGGTCATCAATGCGCATACCGACCACCCAGATGATCTTTCGGGCAGATTCGATGACCCAGGTATTTTCCTTTTCGGGAACAGATAATTTCCTGTCGATAAAAAAACGACTGAGCTTTTTTTTCTTTTGCATGCCAAGGGGATAAAAATAGTCGCCCTGTTTCCATTTACGTAACAGTAATGGATATTCGATATGATCCGCATCCAGGACAGCAACAAATGGGTTGGGTTCAACGGGCTGCACCCCTTTACCCGTTGACAGGGTTACCCTGCCCGAAGGGAAAACGATCGTATCAGCATCACTGGTGATCAGGATGTCTGAGGCCTGGTCGCTTTTCAATGATGTGATCAACAGCCAATCCCGGTTTCTGAAAATGCGGTGCGTACGGGTTGATATGTATTTGCCCGACTCACGATCCAGTAGTTTGATCACCTCATCCGTCTGGCCGGGTGTACAATGGAACTCCTTCAGTATTTCATATAACACGGTTCTCATAGCTGCCGTCTTCCTTAATTTCCTGACAGCGATCCTCACGGTCTCCCCGCTTTTCTCCAGGAGCTTTTTTTTATGTTCTTCCACCGACTGCCTGAACAAAATGTAGGAATCCCGGAAGCGGGCTATATTGTCCAGCAGGTTTTGCTCCACTTCCGGAAACACGCCGCGTATGGCAGGTATCAGTTGATGACGAAAAAAGTTCCGGGTATAATCGTCCGACAGGTTGGAAGAATCTTCCCGGTATGTGAGGCCATTTTCCTGAGCAAATGACAAAATATCATCCTTTGCTGCGAAAAGCAGCGGACGGCGCACCTCAAGTTTTCCGTTGGGATAATCAAAAGTTGTATTAGCTGCGATGCCCTGAAGCCCGTTGAGTCCCGTACCCTTAAAGAAATTCATGAGCAGGGTTTCAACCTGGTCGTTGGCATGATGGGCCGTAAGCAACAAAACGGGTTGCCCGTATTTCTGCCCGCAAATGCCGGAGATCTCAGAAAACCACGCATATCGTAGCTCGCGGGCCGCTTCCTGGATACCTTGTTTTTTCCCGGCGGCCATAGCCCGGGTATCAAACGATACCGTATAAAAATCAACACCGTAATGAACAGATAATGTTCGAACGAAGGCCTCGTCAGCATCACTTTCGTCTCCCCTGAGTTTAAAATTCACATGCGCTATCGCAAAGGGAAACCCCGCAAGCCGGCAAAGCTCGCAAAGCACCACCGAATCCACCCCGCCACTAACGGCAAGGATCAGACGATCGTTGACCGAGAACAGGCTTTCCTGATGTATAAACTGTTTAAATGACTGTAACAGATCCATGAGTTTGTTATACGGGCTTAATCTTCCAGGTCTTCCAGCGCACCCTGTAGTTCGTTATAGCTGTGGCGGTCGCCTGCTTCTTTGGCCTTATCCATTCCCTTTTTGTAGATCCCGATGGCCACGCCGGTATCCCCCTGTCTTTCCAGCAGTTTCCCCAGGTGATAATAAGACCCGATATAGGCCGGATCCCTGTCGAGTATGGCTTCAAATAGAAGACGGGCATCCCCATCCCGGCCGATCTTGATGTATTCCAGGGCCAGGGCGTGCTGCAGGAAATTATCACCGGGGCTGCTTTCCAGGAATTCTAGTAATTTCTCGATCCGGCTCATCAACTTAATTTTTTAAACATTTGATAAAATCTATCTTTGCAGCGCCTATATTTGCATATGGTTGCATAAACAACCTTTATTTGATCACCGCCTGCCCGGAACACGGGAAGCAGTAAAAGCCGAACTGAATGAAGATCTTAGTTTGTATCAGCAAAACGCCCGACACGACGGCAAAAATAGCCTTCGCCGATAACAATACGAAATTTGCCACCGATGGCGTTCAGTGGATCATTAACCCATACGACGAATGGTATGCATTGGTCAGGGCCATCGAACTGAAAGAAGCCGATCCTTCCATTACGCTCCACCTAGTAAATGTTGGTGGTGCCGACAGCGATCCCATTATCCGCAAGGCATTGGCTTTGGGCGGTGATGAAGCCATCCGCATAAACAGTGAGGAATCCGACAGCTTCTTTGTTGCGTCGCAGATCGCACAGGTTGCCCGCGAGGGAGCATACGACCTGGTGTTCACTGGTAAGGAAACCATCGATTATAATGGCTCGTCGATCGGAGGCATGATCGCTGAATTGCTGGGGCAACCCTATATCTCTCATGCCACCAAATTTGACCTGCAGGATGGAAAGGCGGTGGTGACCCGTGAGATCGAAGGTGGTGAAGAAACCGACAGGGCCCCCTTACCGTTGGTGGTGAGTTGCCAGAAAGGCATGGCGGAACAACGCATCCCGAATATGAAAGGTATCATGGGTGCCCGTACAAAACCCCTCAAAGTGTTGGAACCAGTGGCTTGCGACCTTATGACCAGTGTGGTTTCCTTTGAACTTCCGCCAGCCAAAGCCGGCGTCAAACTGGTTTCTCCTGAAACACCGGAAGAACTGGTCAGGCTGCTGCATGAAGAAGCCAAGGTCATCTAACTGAACAAGTCAAACCCAATATTTCATCTTATCAACATATCATTTCATGAGCATATTAGTATTCATCGACCAGTCTGATTCCCACATCAAGAAAGCCTCATTCGAAGCCGCCACCTACGGAGCCAAACTGGCCGCACAACTGGGCACAACGGCGGAAGCGATCGTTTTGGGAACCGTTTCAGACGACCTCGCCTCCCTTGGTCAATATGGTATCAGCAAAGTGCATACTGTATCTGATGCGGCACTCAATAAAATGGACGCACAGGTTTATGCCGATATCCTGTCTCAGGCCGCGGCATCGGCAGATGTGATCGTTTTCAGCAACAACACTTCTGGTAAGGCCATCGCACCCCGCCTCAGCATAAAATTAAAAGCCGGTCTCGTTTCGGGTGCCGTTGCATTACCCGATACCAGCCAGGGGTTCGTGGTACGCAAATCGGTTTTCAGCGGTAAGGCCTTTGCCAATATTGCCGTAAAAACGGCTAAAAAGATCATCACGCTCAATCCCAATTCATTTGGTACCGCCAGCGTATCGGGAACAGCTGAAGTGGCCCCTTTCAGCGCAAGCTACAGCGCATCGCCCATTGAAGTGTTGTCTGTAGACAAGGTTACCGGAGAAGTGCCTTTAAGCGAAGCCGATATTGTGGTGAGTGGCGGACGTGGATTAAAAGGACCTGAAAACTGGGGACTGGTAACTGACCTCGCCCAATTACTGGGAGCGGCCACGGCCTGCAGCCGACCCGTTGCTGATATACACTGGAGACCCCATCATGAACATGTTGGACAAACGGGCCTGGCCATTGCCCCTAACTTATATATTGCCATCGGCATCTCCGGGGCCATCCAGCACCTGGCAGGTGTCAACCGCAGCAAAACTATCGTGGTGATCAACAAAGATCCGGAAGCCCCCTTCTTCAAAGCAGCCGATTACGGAATCGTGGGTGATGCCTTCGATGTGGTTCCAAAGATTATTGAAGCGGTGAAAAAGATCAAAGTCGGGTAAGTCGCCCTGCACCATATAAGAAACAATAATGATGCCTTTCAAATTGAATGTGAAAGGCATTTGTTTTTTATATTTGTAAAAATTCGTCCACATACCTACGCCTGGCATGAAAAAGATAGAACTGGAAATCGTCGCATTATCGCACAGCATCACCCAGACGCATTCCTATGCGGTTGTATTGGGTGAGATCAACGGGCTCCGCCGGCTCCCTATTGTGATCGGTGGATTTGAAGCCCAGGCCATTGCCGTGGCATTGGAAAGGATGAGCCCCAGCCGCCCATTGACACACGACCTGATGAAGAACTTCATGCTGGCTTTCAATGTTGACCTTCATGAGATCGTTATCAACGACCTGCAGGAAGGTATTTTTTATTCCAAACTGGTGTGCAGTTCTGCCAATGATACCGTTGAGATAGATTCCAGGACATCCGACGCACTGGCACTCGCCGTCAGGTTTGGTTGCCCCATCTATACGTATGATACGATACTCGAACAGGCCGGTGTATTGATGGAAGATGACAGCAAAAAATCAGCCTCAGCCAGCGTTACATCCGAACAGGGAAGCAAGGACGACCTGAAATCGATGTCGCTGGAAGAACTTAACACCCTGCTGAATGAAGTGCTGGAGCACGAAGATTATATCAAGGCCATTGCCATCAGGGATGAGATCAAAAGCCGCGAGGGCAAATAGTCTGCATAGTTTACCCGGCTACCCCTGAGCGTTATCAAATAAACATTCTTCACCGCATTCGTTGCCCCATGGTCGTATTTCCAAATGCCAAGATCAATATAGGCCTTTATGTAACGGGGAAGCGCCCAGACGGCTATCATGAACTGCAATCCGTTTTTTATCCATTAGAGCGCCTGCACGATGCCCTGGAGATCATTCCACACCCTGCCGGATCGGGTTTTCAAGTGACAGGAGCGGTCATGGAAGCTGACCCGACCGAGAATCTTTGTATCAAAGCCTTACACCTGATCAGGGAAGAATATCCGCAATTGCCACCCTTACTGATGCACCTTCACAAACAAATTCCACTGGGAGCCGGAATGGGCGGAGGTTCTGCTGACGGGGCTTTTACGATACGACTATTGAATTCGTGCTTCTCACTGGGGCTCTCCGAAAACAGGATGAAAGAATTGGCATTAAGGCTTGGCAGCGACTGCCCATTTTTTATCTCCAACCGCCCAAGTTTTGTAACGGGCCGGGGAGAACACATTGAACCCATAAAGCTTGATTTATCCGGCTATGAGATCCTGGTGCTGAACCCGGGCATTCATGTTTCCACGGCCTGGGCTTTCGGGCAACTAAGGCTGGAAAACAGAACGATCAAACTGGATGAATGGATCCAACTTCCTGTGAATGAATGGCGTCAATTCATTTCTAATGATTTTGAAGAGCCGGTCATGGCCGCGTATCCTCAGATCGCAGCACTGAAATCCACCCTGTATGAAGCCGGTGCTTTGTATGCTTCCATGAGTGGCAGCGGCAGTACCGTATTTGGCATTTTTCCCAAAGGGCATAAGCCCGATATAAAAATCCCGCCGGGTTACTTTCAAAAGTGGACCTGAGAACTTATCTTTGTTCTATCAAACTGAGTTCAACCATATCGATCCTTCGCCAGAACCTCGACCTGCTTAATCATCGAGGACGCTAATTTGTTTTCCCCCGATCCGGGGCTTCTTGTTTTACTCATTTCACTTTTTACAAATCTCATTTTATGCATACCACCATACCAGTTACTGCCCGTGCGCAGCATTACTTAGATCTTGAAGACAAATTCGGCGCCCATAATTACCATCCACTGCCTGTTGTGCTGCAAAAAGGTGCCGGCGCATTTGTTTGGGATGTGGATGACCGACGTTATTATGATTTTCTGAGTGGATATTCCGCCGTTAACCAGGGGCATTGCCATCCTGCGATCGTCCAGGCTATGGTTGAGCAGGCGCATACGCTAACGCTGACTTCCCGTGCATTTCACAGCAACCTGCTGGGCGAATATGAAGCATATATCACAAAATTGTTCGGGTATGACCGTGTTTTACCCATGAATACCGGTGTGGAAGCTGTTGAAACGGCGATAAAATTATCACGTAAATGGGCATACGAAGTAAAAGGCATTCCCGAAAACCAGGCGAAGATCCTTGTCTGTTCTTCCAATTTTCACGGACGGACCGTTGGCGTGATCTCGTTTAGCACAGATCCTTCCGCCACCAGGCATTTTGGGCCTTTTGTTCCCGGGTATGAAGTGATCCCCTATAACGACCTGACCGCTCTGGAAAAGGCGATGCAGGACAAACACGTTGCAGCCTTTTTGTTTGAACCAATACAGGGCGAAGCGGGTGTGGTTGTACCCGATGAAGGTTATTATTCCGGCATCCGCTCACTTTGCACGGAATATAATGTATTGATGGTAGCGGATGAGATCCAGACGGGTTTATGCCGCACCGGCCGCATGCTGGCCTGCGACCATGAATCGGTAAGACCCGATATGGTCATTCTTGGAAAGGCACTCAGCGGCGGCATGCTGCCTGTCAGCGCTGTGCTGGCCGATGACATTGTCATGCTTACAATAAAACCGGGGGAACACGGCAGCACCTATGGAGGAAATCCGTTGGCATGCAAGGTTGCCATGGCCTCCTTACAGGTACTGATAGACGAAAAAATGGATCAACAGGCGGATGCCATGGGAAAACTGTTCAGGGAAGAACTGGCAAAAATTCAATCGCCTCATATTGGAACGATCAGGGGAAAAGGATTGCTCAACGCCATTGTCATCACACATAAAAATCCCGAAGCGGCCTGGGAGCTTTGCCTGGAACTGATGAAGAACGGATTATTGGCAAAGCCAACGCATGGTGACAAGATCCGCTTTGCGCCTCCCCTCGTGATCAACCGGGATCAGGTTCTTGAATGCGCCAGGATCATTGAAAAAAGCCTGCACATACTGGATTAATGCGTAATTTGACGAACAACCCGAAACACATGGACACCCATTTACACCACGAACATGTTGAAGCACACCTTAAAAGTTCGGATACACTCCGCGACATCGTCATTGGAATGAGCGATGGGCTCACCGTACCATTTGCCCTGGCTGCCGGTTTAAGCGGAGCCATCGACGCCAGCAGTATTGTGGTGATCGCCGGTATTGCAGAAATCGCCGCAGGCAGCATTGCCATGGGTTTAGGTGGCTACCTGGCCGGAAAAACGGAGCAGGATCATTACAACAGTGAATTAAAAAGAGAATATTATGAAGTGGATAACCTTCGGCAGCGTGAAATAGATGAAACAAAAGAATTCTTTGCCAATATCGGGTTGAGTCCGGCACTGCAACAGGAAGCGACGGAAGAAATTGCGAAAGACAAAGACCGCTGGGTTGATTTTATGATGAAATATGAATTGGGGCTGGATAAACCGGATCCCAAAAGGGCCACCAAAAGCGCATTGAATATCGGGTTATCTTATATCGCCGGAGGCATCATCCCCCTGAGTCCATATTTTTTCGTTGCTTCCTCCACGGAAGCCTTACCCTATTCAGTCATTGCCACATTGATCTGCTTATTCGTGTTTGGCTGGTTTAAGAGCCGAATTACGGGTATCAATGTTTGGTTAGGGGCGATACGGGTAACCCTGATCGGGGCCTTGGCTGCCGGGGCGGCTTTTGGCGTTGCAAAACTATTTGAAGGATAACTTGATGGTCAATCAGTGACCGCTGCAATTTTATGGTTTGTTTTCAAGGATCACAAACACCTCGCTTCCCATCCTCGGTGGTACGGAATTATAACAAGGCTCGATCAACCGTATCTTAAACAGGTTTTTGAATAAATTCCTGTACTCTTCCGTATCTCCTCCAAATGGTGGCCCTCCTTCAAAGCTGCGGTTAAACAATACCCCTGCCAACTTCCCCCCGGGTTCTAATATCTCATGCATTTTGTCTACATACCGGGATCGCAGCGAAGGATCCAGTGCGCAAAAAAATGTCTGCTCAAGCACCAGGTCGTACCGGCCCTTCAGTTTAAAAAAGTCATCGCATATGACGGTCAATGAACGGCCGATAAAAGCAGACAGTTTTGAACTGATTGCTTCGCACAATGAAGGGGAAATATCGATCAGGGTGACGTGGGTAAACCCGTTGTTCAAAAGATATTCCGCTTCATAGGCATTCCCGCATCCCGGGATCAATATGGCCGCATCCTTATTTTCAAGCTGATCGATATAATCTTTCAGCGGTGGGGAAACCGTTCCAAGATCCCAGCCGGTTTCCTGGTTGCGGTACCTGTTTTCCCAAAAGTTGGCATCCAGGTTGGAAGAATTCATTAGCTAGTGACTGTGTGTTTATTGTTATTGGAAATGTTATCCATCGTCCAGCTGATCCTTTTTTCAAAAGGATGTTTGCGAACAGGGCAATCCTTTTTATCGCATATCGCACAGGAAAAATCAAGACAACCGTCCGAATGTACGAACAGTTCCACCGATTCCCCGTAATGTTGCCTGACCAGGTTGGACAATGCATCAACTTCAACATGCGCTTCATGCACATTGAAATACCAGGGAACCGTAAGGTGGCAATCGAGATGAAGTGTCGATCCGTATTTAATGATCCGTAGGTTATGCAGATCGATCCAGTTTGGATTCCTGTTCTTGTTCAGCGTGTCTACCATCCTGTTCATAAGCTGCGCATCCACTTCATCCATGATACCGGCCACCGAGCTTCTGATGATCTTGTAACCGGTGACCATAATGATCAGGGCAAATAACATGGCTACAGCGCTATCCACCCATGACCAACCTGTAAAGTACAGGAGTATAAGGCCAGCTATGATCCCCGCCGTTGTGTAGGTGTCGGACATGAGGTGTTTACCACTGGCGATGAGTGCAAGGGAATTACCCTTTTTGCCCGCGCGGACACAGATCGACCCCGCAATAAAATTCAACATCGCGGTTACCGCCACCAGCATTATACCAAAATCCAGTTTATGGATGACCTGAGGGTGTTTCAGGTTCCCGGCAGCCTCAACGATAATCAATATGCCGGCCACAAAAATGAGGGTACCTTCAATGGCGGCAGAAATAAATTCGATCTTACCATGTCCGTATGGGTGATCGGAATCTTTGGGTTTGGCAGAAAGATACAGGCTATACAAACCAAAAAGGCCCGCCACAACATTGACAATACTTTCCAACGCATCCGTCAGTATCGCCACGGAATGCGTTAAATACCAGGCGGCCAATTTCAGGATGAAAAGGCTGATGGATAAAATGGCCACATATTTCTGTATCCTGATATTTTGACGGGCTGTTTTCACATGCTTGGTTAGGGCCAAAAATACTGAATCCGGGCGGCTGACCGGTCATTTTGCTACTGCCCGGCAAAAAAATAAAACATTACAGGCAAACATTGGCCTCTTCCCTTATTTTTGTGCCTCCTAAAACCTCACAGTATGCATTTTCAACTTTCAGAAGAGCACCTCATGATCCGCCAGGCGGCGCAGGACTTCGCCATCAATGAATGCCTGCCCGGCGTTATTGAAAGGGATGAACAGCAAAAATTCCCCAAAGAACAGATCGAAAAACTGGCGGACCTTGGTTTCATGGGCATGATGGTTAAACCCGAATACGGCGGCAGCGGGATGGATACCGTTAGTTACGTATTGGCGATGGAAGAGATCAGTAAAGTTGATGCCAGCGTGAGCGTATGCATGAGCGTGAATAACAGCCTCGTCTGCTACGGCTTACAGGAATATGGCTCCGAAGAACAAAAAAAGAAATACCTCACCCCTCTTGCCCAGGGTAAAAAAGACGGCAACCTCTATATCGGCGCATTTCTGCTCAGCGAACCCGAAGCGGGAAGCGATGCTACGTCGCAACGCACCACGGCAGAAGATAAAGGGGATCATTACCTGCTGAACGGTACCAAAAACTGGATCACCAATGGCAGCAGCGCCAGCGTTTACCTGGTCATCGCGCAAACGGATCCGTCAAAAGGCAGCCGGGGAATCAATGCTTTCATCGTGGAAAAAAGCTGGCCGGGAGTTGTGGTGGGAGCCAAAGAAAATAAAATGGGTATCCGGGGATCAGATACGCATACCATACTTTTCAACGATGTGAAAGTGCCGAAGGAGAACCGAATCGGTGAAGACGGCTTCGGATTTAAATTCGCCATGAAAACACTGGCCGGCGGCCGTATCGGCATCGCCTCCCAGGCACTGGGTATTGCTTCAGGCGCTTACGAAAGGGCCCTGGCTTACAGCAAAGAGCGTAAAGCTTTCGGTACTGAGATCATGAACCACCAGATCATCCAGTTCAAACTCGCGGATATGGCCACACGCATTGAAGCCGCACGCCTCCTTTGCTTAAAAGCAGCATGGGAAAAAGATAACCACCTCGATTATACGCTCAGTAGCTCCATGGCCAAAGTGTATAGCAGTGAAACCGCTATGTGGACAGCCACCGAAGCTGTACAGATCCATGGCGGATACGGTTTTGTGAAAGAATACCATGTGGAAAGGATGATGCGGGATGCCAAGATCACACAGATATATGAAGGCACGAGCGAAGTGCAACGCATCGTGATCAGCCGCACGATACTGAAATAAAGAAAATAGCTTTACATGATACAAAGTCCATGGTCATTCTTACCATGGACTTTTTCATTATTTTTACAACGCATGCCGTTCCTTACTGAATCATATCTTCCGATAATAAACGAGCTTTCCGCCAGGGGCATCACGCTGGTTGCCGTTTCCAAAACAAAACCTGCAGAAGATATCCTGGAAGCCTATAAACAGGGGCAAAGGGATTTCGGCGAAAACTATGTGCAGGAACTCGTTGCCAAAGAAGCCGAATTACCAAAAGATATCCGCTGGCATTTTATTGGCCATTTACAAAAGAATAAGGTCAAATACATCGCGCCCTTTGTTCACCTGATTCACGGTGTAGACAGTGAAGCCCTTTTGCTTGAGATCAATAAGCAGGGAAAAAAAATCAACCGGGTCATCCCCTGCCTGCTGCAGGTATATATTGCAGGGGAGGAAACCAAGTTTGGCATGGATGATCGTGAACTGCATTCACTGCTTGCCAACATAGAACAAAACCCATCTGCCTTTAGCCACATTAGCATCAAAGGTCTGATGGGCATGGCCAGTTTTACAAACGACACTGACACCATCAACCGTGAGTTCCGACACCTGAAAGAATTATTTGATGCCACCGGCATTAAACCTTACTGGAAGGATTCATTCAAAACGCTTTCCATGGGCATGAGTGCAGACTATACAACAGCCATTCAGAACGGCAGTAATTTAGTCAGGATCGGGAGCCTGATCTTTGGAGAAAGGAATTATTCAAACTGACCGATCGGGTAAATACGGCGGCAAAGCTTTGTTAAAGTTCCATAACACAGCATAATTTCCGGGATGGCATGGTTTTTATTCCGTTTGATTCAGATAATTTTACGATGACCCCATGAACTACCTGACAGATAAATTCGAAAACGAAAAGAACCGAAAGGCACTGGCCTACACCGCCTTTATTTGCGGTGTATTGATCCTGCTGTTCATACTTATCCACTGGAAAGTGGAATCCCCGACCATTCCTGTAATACAAGACCTGATCGAAATCAACCTGGGCAATAATGAAGAAGGCTTTGGGGAAGAACAACCCCTGATCAAGGGCGAACGTTCACCCAGCCGTGATGCCGTCATCATCCCTAAACCATCACCTGCAGCTCCTGCCCCGGATGATAAGGTGAACCCCGATGACTTTGCCGATAAGGATGCCGCACCGGTGACCAAGCCCGTTAAAGCTACACCGGCAATAAAAACAAAAACAGAAACTACGGCACCGGTTACACCTACCCCCAAACCGCAAAAACCAAAGATCACCTATAACGGACCTGGTAAAGGCGGCGGTAATAACGACAAAGAAGATAACGGCTATAAATACCAGGGCAATAAACCGGGAGGCCCCGGTGATAATGGAGACCCCACAGGCAACAAAGATTCTTATGGCAATACAACCGGAGGAAAAACCGGGGGACCCAGGGTTACAAAAGGAAACAGGAAAATCGTTCGGTATTATTCCTTTACCGGCGAACTGAATAAGGCTACCATTTACGCCATCATCAAAGTTTCACCCTCCGGCCAGGGTACTTTTATCGGATTCGATAAAGGCTCTACCAACCGCAGCCAGGGCTATGCCGATGCCATCCGGAATTACCTTCGGAATATTCAATTCGACAAAGGCCCCGATGAGTCGACCGTTACGGTGCAATTCAATTTCAATGTAAACTGATCCCACCGGATCCTTACCGCCATCCAAAGATGCCCGTACTTGGCGACAGTTCCTATATTTGTGCCAATGACCTACGAAGAAACGATAGACTGGCTCTATGGCCAATTGCCCATGTTCAGCCGCGTTGGCGCTGCCGCCTATAAAAAAGACCTCCACAATACCCTCGCACTGCTGGACCTTCTTAATAACCCGCAAGAGTCATTCAAATCAGTACACATTGCCGGCACTAACGGTAAAGGTAGTACGAGTCACATGCTTGCCGCCATCTTTCAACAGGCCGGCTATAAAACAGGGCTCTACACCTCTCCCCATATACATGATTTCAGGGAACGGATCCGCATCAACGGAGAAATGGTGAAGCGGGAATTTGTTGTTGCCTTCACAGAAAGAATGAAACAGGCCTGCCAGGATATCGAACCCTCCTTTTTTGAACTGACCGTGGCCATGGCATTCGAATATTTTTCCAAAGAAAAAGTAGACATAGCCATCATTGAAACCGGAATGGGCGGACGGCTCGACAGCACTAACGTGATCACGCCCGAGCTTTCGGTCATCACCAATATTGGTTTTGATCATATGGCCATCCTGGGAAATACATTGGAAGAGATCGCCACTGAAAAAGCCGGCATCATCAAACCAGGCATACCCGTTGTTATTGGTGAAGTGCTGAAAGAAACCAAACCTGTTTTTGAACATAAGGCCCGTCAGTGTTCCTCGGAAATGCACTTTGCCGCAGAAGAGTTTTCTGCCTCCATCACCAGCTATTCTGGCCATCAGCTTATTTGTTCGGTG